>Ga0307982_1000513_pt1 | contig 30644 bp, 31 predicted proteins | sample OrgLakmetagen989_FD_201847 | JGI IMG/M metagenome (GOLD analysis project Ga0307982, IMG submission 201847) | Saline water microbial communities from Organic Lake, Antarctica - #989 | ecosystem: Environmental > Aquatic > Non-marine Saline and Alkaline > Saline | place: Antarctica: Organic Lake...
TATACTAATTACGCAATCACAATTTTTAGAAAGACTATTAGAACTTAAAGAAATTAGACAGGCAACAATAGATATCGTATCAGAAGAAAACGAATTGGCTAGAATTAATGGAGAATACAATGCAGTTGTAACAGAATATATTGGTTCTGCTTTAAGAAAAAGCACAGTTGTTCGTAAAGTACCGACAACGACGAACCCAAACCTTGGCTTCGATGAGCTTGGTGGCATACAAAATCTAAACCCTAGAGAAATCCCTATTATGAAAGGTGGATTTAAAAAATGGAATGGTGATCTAGCGCCAATCGTATTAAATAAGCCAATATACATATTCTATAAAACAGACAATGGTTATGAGACACTATAGGCACTTAGAAGAAATACCGCAAACTGAATTTAACTGGGCTGAGTCTATGATGTCTAGACACTTACCAAAACGTGCATTTTCACACCCACTAACTGCCAATATTATTCTTGCTATGCAAACAATTTTAGCAAAAGGTTTTACTACAGCATCTGCAATTAAGAAATACTGGTCATTTTAACAAAAAACAATATTCAATGCTAATTACTTCATCAGGTCAACAATTGCAAAACGGTTCTAGGGTAGACCTCGACAACACTTCTATTGGTTTTGCTGCAAATATAAATATGTATTTAGTCTTAGCAGAGCCACTTGAAACACTAACAGGTACCACAACAGCTGGCTGGCTTAGCCCGTATACAGTAAGTAGTGAAGGTGTTGTTACAAAAATAGAAAAAGTTACTGAATCATCCGTAGTTGCAGTACAACAGTCTAGCAAATGGATTTACAAAATAAACCATATTGCAGAATCTGACACTGCTGCACAACTCACGGCCAATATTGACATAGGTTGGACTACAGAAAACGAGACTGGCTCTGTTAATGTTGCAGTACATATGTTATCTGTTGAAATGGATCAACGTCTTGCTGTAACACTACAAAACTTCAAGCGTACTGTATCTGAAGAATGGATGACTGCTATTAAGGACACTCAAAGTGGTGCAGCTAGCATAGATTGGACTATTTGGAATAGAAAGGTTCGTGAGTTCCTAATGTCAATCGATCAAATTGACGGTATGCTAGGGTCATATAAAAGTTTACTAAGCGCACTAGGTTTTTTCGGTTACGGTGACTTGCTAGAAATTCGTGAATATTGGAAGTCAGTAAACTCGGAAGAGTACAAACTAACCGCTATACAGTCTCAAATATTAGACAAGGTTGACAAAACTTTAGCTGGCTATAAGAAAACAAGTCAAATGGCATTAGTGTATCAAATTAATGCAACTAATGAAGACGATGAAGACGGATTACCAATTTATGTAAACGTACTGAGCCAAACTGATGATATTCTGTTTAAGCTTTGGGCACTAGAAAGAATACTGGAACGTGAGTTTTTGTATATGAATACACACATAGTAGACATTGTTGGTGAATTTCAATCTGCAATGGGACTAGAGCTAAATGCAATTCTTAATGAAGTCCATATAATAGATGTTAACTTGTCAGAAGAGTCATATTACGGTCTTACTATTACCCCAGTTATAGGTTCAATGACACAGCATTGTGTACCGAATGATGCAGTAGCCCAGTATGATAATGACCGACTTAACATTGCACCAGAAGTGTGCACGTGGCATGCAAAGATAAAAAGACATACAGTTATGCTAACACCATGGAGATGGTCTTCCGGCGATCCTCTTGTTAAAGTTAATGATGCAACAATGGGACATTTTACGGAAACTATTTTTGATGTTGATCGACTGGTACCAACTGATACCGAAGAGTATGACGTCCTAACAAAACTGCATTCGGGTGACTTTGCAATGTTAAGCTTTGATGTTAATCTAGAAACTGCTAGATACCAATCATTTAGATATATTATTCGTGACGAAAATGATGACGTGCAGTTTAACTCAGCAATTAAAGATATTTCACAGTTTACTGGTCAAATACTTTGTGGCATTAGAGAAACTGGCAATTGGGAATGCCTCATTTATGCATTTGACCACTACGGTGGTTATACTATTGTAGCAGTAGAGGGTAGAATTCAAGTCAGTCATGAACCAGTCCAGGTACTTGTTGGTGCACTAGGCAATGGTGCAAGAACAAGAGGTATACAAGACATGACAACGTTTACAGACACGACAGCCCAAACTGGATATCCTGTAGTTTCAGGTATTTCCGAAACATTAGACATTATGAATTGGGATCCAATTGACAATATACCAGAAGAAGACATAGCAAGATATTATGAATCTGACTTTGATCAAGTACAAACTTGGACAAACTTGTCTCAGTTAAATGGCATACCACTAACAGCAATGGCTGGGTTGCCTCTACATGTGCATGGATACGCTTACTGTGTTTTCGTTGCAGACGTTATTGGCGATAGTGCAGTAGGCACTAGAACAATTGGTCTTGCACTGTTTAAGAATAAACCTTTAGAGCTGGTTACGTTAGACTACGATGGATCAGAAGAGCCAACCGAATTTTTACAAAAATTGATAAATTTGCTAAACGACAAACCAGCAACTTCAATATTTAGCAAATTTACATATGACATGCACCGCTACGCTGATGATCCAGACGCAGAGCTTAGTGATGCAAGACTAATGCTAAGAGCTAAAGGGAAAGCGATTAGCTTTAGGTCTAGCAACTTTATTCTTAGTTTTGAATCGACATACCAAAATTCTGACTTTATTGCATGTAGCTACAAAAAAGATGTTCAATTATTCAGCAAGGCAGACGCTCACGTAAAGATTGCATATTTGACATCAGCAACCGATGACTTAATCCTAACACTTAACGGTACTTCGTATGCTGCAGCGGCAACATCCATCACGTCACACAATGAATTACTAGCAGCATTACAGTCTATTCAGGCAGACAATGACCTTCATGACGTATTTATTATTGATGGCGGCAAAACAGTTAACGTCTGGGCTGACAGTGACCTGGCAATATCACACAATGCTTTTGGTACACAGCAAGACATACGAAGAGGTTTACTGTCAAACTCAATGCTTGTTATGCCTTTAGGTTTTGACGTCAGACTTGGTGAACCAGTTTTTGCTTTTATTGACCAGACAAGAAGGTTTGAACTTGCAAATATTGTCTGGACACTAACAGATACTTTAACAGGTGCAGTTGTTACAACACAACGAGCATGGTCTTTTAGATGGGTAATGTCAAAGGTTGGGACATATACAGTGACAGTTGCGGTGCAATTTGCTGATGGTACAAATAGCGCTGCATCAGAACAAGGTTGCTATCTAGTAACATAAGGTAACATACTTACGGAATGTGGTATTAGGATATATATCTTAAATCCTAGGAACCCGCATAATATGTTAAATAACGAATACCCAGTCGAAGCAAGGAACATTCAATTAATCGATTTGTTTACTAGTCTTGGTTACGACGCTAAATTAATAGGCAACCCAAATCAGCCAAAAATCATAATAGACTCTTGCTATGCCATATCTGGCTATGTACATAACAGACTATATCATTTCACAACAAAGCCTTTTGGTGGTAACGTAGTCAAGACTGTTGATATACGACGACCCGATATAAAAAGACAAGAGTTAGACGACCTGATAGACAGTTGTGAAAAACGTAAATTGTGGAAAGTTGGCGTTGCTCAGCAGTATTGCGACAAAAACTTGTATTATGTTAAAACTGAAGAAAAAGTACCACTATTCAGTTTTGATGACCGAAGATTCTTTTTTGATCAAATACGCGCTGAAAGATGTCAACAATACCTTTCTAACTCATTTGATATTGTTTGCTTTGTTGAAGAGACTATAGCATAAACCTAGTCTGTTTACCTATATGATTGTTTAATTATTACATATATGTAAAAATTAGCAACATGATAAGATCAATAAAATTTTGGACTCAAGCACTTAAGTACATAAATATTGCAAAAATTATAGGTAGCTTTTCTAGTGCAACAAGACGAAAGGTTGGCGCAATTATTGTTTCACCTCAGGGTAAAATTATTGGAACTGGCTTTAACGGTGCACCAACAGGTGTACCAAACGAGTGTGAGCAAGATGATGTTACATTGGCGCATATTATTCACGCTGAACAAAACGCAATTCTTAATGCAACAACCGAAAATCTAGCAGGCTCAACGTTGTACCTAACAGACAGTCCATGTATTAAATGTGCTAGCATTATTGTTCAAAAACAGTTTAAGGCAGTAATTTATGGAAATGAATATCATGACGCGTCAGGTCGAGAATTTTGTGAAAAGTATGGTATACCAGTAACAAGCATTGCTGACTTAGACCATGCCATGAAGAGTTTCGAAATGAGTGGTGCTACTTGGCATAATAATGCAATGGTATCAACAAAAAAAGATGAAAAATGAAACAACAAGAAGTAAACATAGACGATACTGATATTAAAATAGTAGAACTATGCATACCCGGCACTACTGCAAATTTGTATGCGGGTAGAACTAGTGACGCAGACTCAAGTAAACTGCCTGGCATTGTACACGAAAGTTGTACAAATGTGACATGCGATAGCTGGATCGACCTTAGCCTAGTTGGTTTCTTGGTTGTTGATAGCATAGGACCTAAAAGGATCAAAATTAAAGTCTTAGATAACTTGTTAGGTGACACATTGCAGGATGCAATGTCCGGTGACACTAATGAAACAGTTACGTTTAAGCCTAGACTAGAACTAACAGCACAAGATTGCAAGCTTCTTTGTTATGACGCAATAATTACTAAAACTAAATTCTAAATAATGACAAATATCGTACACATACAAGGAAAAGAAATAGCATTAGAACCTGCAGTATGGCATAATGGGCTAAAAACTGTTAGGCCATATAAATCAATATCAACCGGCACACTGCATAGATACTATAGGCAAAGTGGTAACTTCATTTTAAGAGAAAAAGTCTTACATGGGTTTAGTCACGCATTCTTAGATGGCGTTGACCTATTTGGCATTGGTGGTTCATTTATAGGTTCTGTCTATAGAATACGTGAAAGTAGATGGTCTAGCTCAGTGTCAAAAGATATTGTCACAAAATTGCTAAGGGACTTTTTGTACTCTAAACATAACATTGATGCAACATTAGAACAGACTATTAGTGGGTTTTATCAACAAGGTGGCAAAACTGACAACGAACTAGTTTCACGTTTTATTGCATTGCACGAAAAATAATCCTTAATTGTTAACAACTTTTCAAACTTTAACTCATTAAGTTGTCATGTAACCACTAATTGTTATATATTTATATAACATTAAAAACAAACATATATTATGGCAAACAAAACTACAGAAGAACATAAAGTCTTCGAAACTGTAGAAGAACAGGCATTACATCGACCAGGTATGTGGATCGGTAGTACCAAAACTTCTATCAGGCCTATTTCTGTTATTGATGATACCGGATTTGCAGAAAAGGAACTCGAAATTATTCCTGCTGTTGCAAAACTAGTCGAAGAAATTATCGTAAACAGTGCTGATGAACATGTTAAAACACAAAACAAGGCACTTCGGGGTTGGACACTAAATAAAATTGACATTACGTTAACAAGTAATGGTCACCTTACCGTAAGGGACAACGGTGGAATTACCAGTAAACTTCATAGTTCTGGTGCATATCCAGTCGAAGTTATCTTTGGTAAACTATTTAGTTCGTCTAATTACGATGATACAAAAGTTCGAACTACTGTTGGAACAAATGGTGTTGGTAGTAGTCTAACAAATCTATTCAGTAACCGGTTCTCAGTACAATCTGCGGATGGTAAAAATGAAGTAGATGTTACATGGACTGACAATAAGTCAAAAATGTCTAAACCTATTGTAACCGCAACAAGTGAACACTACACTAAGGTTTATGCAGAACTTGACCTTTCAAGATTTGATATTGAAACGATACCTTTTGGTATTATGAAATACACTGAAAGATTGGCAATTATACTTGCAGCATCCTATCCTGGCTTAGAAGTTAATTTCAATGGTGAACAATATAAGTTCCAAAACTTTAAAGAATATGTCGATCTATATGGCAACGGTAAAGAAATCATTGGTGAAAAAACAGCTGATTGGGAAATTTACATTGCTCCGGCATATGGCACACCTAGAAGATATGCAATTGTAAATGGTGCGGAATGTAATGAAGGCACACATATTAAACAGGCTGAAACAATAATTAACAAAAGAGTTCAGGCAATGGTTGACAAACTTAAATTGTCAACAATTACTTCTCACATGATGAAAACACAATACACAGTTTTTATCAACATGAAAGTAAACCAACCACAATACTCATCCCAGGCTAAAACAGAATTAACAAATGAAATGGCAACTGTCTTACCAAATGGCGATAAAAAATGGATTACTATTTCAGGCAAACTATCTGATCAAATTAAGTCATCATTTATTGTTGATCAATTAAAACAGGCAGATGCTGATAAAAAGAACTCTTTACAAAATCAAAAAGTTCAACAAAAGGCTAAACTCCTTAATAAAACATCAGCCAAAACGGTTAAAAAGTTATTAGATGCTGGCGCAAAAACAAAGGCTGAACGTAAAAAGTGTGAACTTTGGATATTTGAAGGTGAATCTGCTGGTGCAGGCTTTAGACCTGCAAGGTCACCGAAACATCAAGGCTGTTACTTTCTAAAAGGTAAATGTGTTAATAGCATAAATATGCCAACACTTAAAGTCTTAAACAATCAAGAATTCTCTGATATTGTTATTGCACTTGGACTTGATCCTCGTGATCCAAGTAACATTAGCAAACTTAGATACGGTAAAATAATTATTTCAACAGATGCTGATGTTGATGGCTTCTCAATTTTTGGTCAACTATATACACTCTTTGCAATCCATTTTCCTGCACTATTAGATGCCGGTATGGTTTATCGGGCTAAGTCTCCGGTTTATCGGGCAACAAAAGGTAAAGACAATCAATACTTTTACCGGGTTGATGATTACATTGAATTTACGAAAAAGAACAAAGGCTATAAGGGCAAATACTTTAAAGGTCTTGGTAGTTTACAAAAGGCAGATTATAAAGCAATGATTTCAGAATCTAAACTAGAAAGATATAGTCTGGATGATGAAAGCTTAGAAATCGTACATGCCTTTATGGGTAAGGATGCTAAACCTCGCAAACGATTACTTGAATCGGAAGTATAAAGGTATACCTTTAATCATAAACAAAAGTTCACTAGGGGTCTAGACTATAATGTCTGGCCCTTTTTCTGTACCAATAGTTTAATTTTAAAACACAAGAATAATTTATGCTTATGGAAAATATTGCCTTATTAGACACTGCCTTGCATTCAGCAAATAGCGGAGATCAAATTATTATGGATGCCATAGAGTCGGAACTTGCTATTAGTCCTGATGTCTTACGAATTGCCACACATATTGCCCTAACAGAAGAGGCAAAAGATATAGTTAGGGCAAGCAAGGCTGTCCTGCTTTGTGGTACTAATGCACTAGGTCGGGACATGTCAAATTCACCTTGGGTACTATCTGCCGAAGATATGGCAAGTGGCTTGTTTGACGGTAAACTTGTACTTGTTGGTTGTGGTTGGGGTTATTACAATACACGACCAGCTACAGAAGAAACGGCTGATTTTTTTAGAAGGTCATTGCATAAAGACGCATTTCATTCAGTACGTGACCAGTTTACTGCAAATAAATTAACAGAACTTGGTTGCAAGAACGTATTGAATACTGGCTGCCCGACTATGTGGTCACTATACAAGTGGCAGAAGCCATTAAGAACAGACAATGTTATCTTTACGCTAACAGACTATCGACAAGACAAGACCAAAGATAATCAATTGCTACAAGTACTCATTTGTGAATTTGCAAATGTCTACTTTTGGCCACAAGGTGCAGGTGATCTTGAATACCTAAAGTCTTTACCTAGTTATACTGAAGAGTTAATCTCAACAGTAGACCATAGTCTTAGTGCATTCAATGCAATGCTAACACCCGATATGACATATGTTGGTACTAGGCTACACGCTGCAATACGTGCAATGCAACTAGGTCTACCATCAAAATTGGTTTCAATAGACAATAGAGCAACAGAAATTTCAAAAGATACAGGCTTGCCTATTGTCGACAGAAATGACATTGACTTTAAAGATAACTTAACATCGTTTATTAATGACCAGACTGAAAGACTAATGACATCAAATACCACTAACATTATGCGATTTATGTTTAATGCTGTCTAATTGTTAACAACTTTTGAAAATTTAACATTTTAAAGTGTCATGTAACCACTAATTGTTATATATTTATATAACACAAATAATACTAACTTATGATACTAATTGACTACTTTTCATTTGACAACACATATCAACTTTGGGATTTAACAAAAGACTGTAAATATCCAGCAAGAGACTTTAAAAGCACAAAAGCAGCAAAAAACTTTTGCATACGCAGAGGTTTACAGTTTAGACTAGGCAATACATGTGACGGTTAACAACTATTGGAAACTTTAACACAGCAAGTTGTCAAGTAACCACTAATTGTTATATATTTATATAACAATAAAAAACAAATAATCATAATAATGGCAAACAAACAAGAAGACAATATTATCCAACGATCAGGCTACGATTTCTTTATGAATGAGTACTTCGATTATGCAAAATATACGATAGCAAATCGTGCCTTGCCAAGTATTATAGATGGTCTTAAACCCGGTGCAAGAAAAATAATGCATGCAAGTTTTAAAGTCTTGCATGGCGGCAAAGAAAAGAAGTTTTTTGATGTTGTTGGTGGTACATATAGCCACTCTCAATATCATCATGGTGACTCTTCATTGGTTAGCACTATTATGACATTGGCATCACAGCACACCGATAACTTGGCACCATTAGAAATTATTGGTACCGGCGGTGATCTTAGGAATGCGGAAGCTGCTGCACCTAGGTACCTTGAAGTTAAGTTATCACAATGGGCTTCCTTACTACAAAAAGATCACCACATTTTAGACTACAACTTTGATACAGACATGCAGGTAGAACCTAAACACTATCTACCAATACTACCTCTGGTTCTTACAGCAAGGTCAACAGGTATGGCAGTTGGTTACAAATACAATGCTCAGGTTAGTTACAATCCAGCAGACTTGGTTGAACAATGCATACATGTACTAAAGACAGGAAAGCTTACAAAGCGATTAAATCCACACATCGAAGGTTTTAGTGGTATTTTCAAACAAGTAGGCACACAAGTTAAGGCATTCGGTAGATATCAATTGAATAAAGACCACGTTATTGTTACTGAATTGCCACCAAACCAAACATTTTCTAAATTCGAAAACAATCTTTCAGCCTTGCTGGAACTGGGCAAAATTACGAATTGGGAAAACCTATCAAAAGATGACATTATTAAGTATAGAATAGATGTCAATCCTACTGAATTGGCCAAACTGGTTAAAAAGAATATGCACAATTCTGTATTTAATTTGGCTGAAAACTTAACAAGACCCACATACACTTTACTAGATGAACACGGCAAAATTATTATTTTTAGCACTGCTGAAGAGGTACTTAAATACTTCGTTGAATATCGATTAAAAATGTATGACAAGTTAAAGTCTATTAATCAAGCAGACCTTAAGACTAGAATTGGCAACATATCTGACATCTTAAAGTTTTTAGACTTATACTTTGCCGGTACGATACGGGTTGGCAAAGACATTAAGCTATCTGATACTGAAAAGCAACTGAAGTCATACAGCCTACCAAAATCAGTTTTAGATGTTAAAATGTCTAGGCTAACAAAAGAAGAATATACAAAGCTTGAAAAGTCAAAACTGGCTCTAGAAGTTGAACTAAAGTATATCACAGAAACACCAGCACAAAAGCTTTATCTAAAAGACTTGGAGGCAATACTACCAAAAATGCATAAGGCATTTCCACAGCAAGAATTTGAAATTATTAAAATAGAAGAATAGCATGACATACGACATACCAATAGCGCTTATTAGACAATATCAAATAGGGGAACAAGACGTCGAAGACCCTGAAGATTCATTATTTGCAGGTTCTGTTCGCAAGTGGTCAGATGACCATGACACTTTGCCCCTAATAACAGGCAGGTATGATGAATCAGTATTCGACCGGTTAGAACAAATCGCTACTGTTTTAGTACGAGAAGGTTGCACAAACGTCAAAGTACTGAAGCTGTCAAATCAATACTTAAAGAAAAGGGTAAGATATCGAGCCCTAATTGCTGCAGGCGACAAGGTTACGTTAAATACACTAAACAAAATACCAACAGCAGTTGAAGGTTTTTGTCAGCAACTGCCAAATCAAAGATTTTTCGAATATGATGATGATAGACTAGTTGCTTGGCGGTTACTAAGTTGCAAATACAACAATTCATCAAGAGATAACCCAGCATACGTCATGTTTACTTTTGGTGCAATACGTGAAAACAATGAAGTCAGCAAAAAGTTTTCTGTGTACAGCAGAAATATTGGAAAGTCTAAAACTTTAGCTGATCTAATTGACTTGTTTAGACTTATGCCAGAAACTGAAGAATTAAACCAGGAATGGTTAGTCCTGCAAGAAGTTATGGCTACTATGATAGCAGACAAAGGCAATGTATATCAGGCAGAAGGACTAGCACAAAGAAGTCAAAGTAATAGATGGTCCTCTTACGGAGGTCAATCTTTTCAGTTTCGTTCAGGTCAACCAAATGAAGTTGTCATGGACAACTTTGGCTACATTGAAGAGTCAGAAAATAATAAAAGTTCAGGCAAGCAAGTATTTGCTATGCACAGTGCCCTTACAGGTCAGTCTGAAAACGTGCCAATTCATCCGTTTGTTGGTGTTTTTTACTTAGAAGAACACGTTTGGTTAACATGCCACGTAGACAGTCTAACTATGTATGAATTTCAAGGTGAACAGTTATTGAGCAAACTGGTACTGCCAGATAGTCATAAAGAGCTAATTAGTATCTTACTGGAAATGTCAAAAATGTCTATCGAAGACATTATTAAAGGGAAAAAGGGTGGCAGTTTCATAATGTCAACCGGTAACCCCGGCACAGGAAAAACACTAACTGCTGAAGTCTTCGCAGAAGTCATAAAAAGACCTCTATACAAAGTACAATGTAGTCAGCTTGGTCTAAATGTCGAAGAAGTTGAAAAGAATCTAAAATTGGTATTAATGCGAGCAAGCCGTTGGTCTGCAATCTTATTAATCGATGAGGCTGATGTGTACGTACGGTCTAGAGGCAACGACATTCAACAAAATGCAATAGTAGGTGTTTTTCTTAGAACATTAGAGTACTATTCTGGCATCCTTTTTATGACATCAAATCTTGAAACGGAAATAGATGATGCTATTATGTCACGAGCAACTGCCCATTTAGTATATGAAATACCTAGTGATAATGACAGACTAGAAATTTGGTCTATTCTTAATGAACAATTTGACGTAGGTCTTAGCACAGTTGACATTTTAAGTATGAATAATACATTTCAAGGCATTGTTGGTCGAGATGTCAAAGCAATTCTGAAATTAGGCTTAATGGTTGCAAAAAGTAAAGGTCGACGTTGCACAGTTGATGATTTAATTAAGGTATCAAAATTTGTACCAAACGTTAAGGTCATATAAAATAAAAACATGGAAAACGAAAAGCACACAATTCATACATTTTGGCATAATCCTGCACTAGATAATCACGTTGATGAAACAACCAGACTGTGCATTAAATCAATGTCACTAGTAGGTCATCAAGTAAAGGTTTGGTCTTATGGTCAACTAAGAGGTCTAGAAGGCATTGATATCGAGCACCACGATGCAAACGAAATATTGTCGCAAGACAAGTTTTTTACTGCTGACTATGGACCAATGCATGGTTACGCATATTTTTCTGACCTCTTTCGATATGAACTACTTAGGACTAACAGTGGTTGGTGGCTTGATACTGATGTTATACTATTGCAAAGTCCAGATGACCTAGTGAACACTTCAACAGAAATTGCATTTGCAAGAGAACGTACTGATTCAAAGGGGCATCGATTGTATAACGGGGCAATACTATACGGTAACGGTATGTCAGAAAACCGGTACATACAATCAGCAATCAAAACATGTAGTCAAGTCTCTAGCTCAAATACAAGTTGGGGTGTTATTGGACCAAAGCTATTAACAGACATGGCGGAAGTGAAAAAGGGTGAACCTGGAATTGAACTAATTAGTAGAAATGCATTCTACTTTAACGGTTACTTGGACCCAGACTTGGCAAGGTGGGCCTATACTGAACTAGAACAAGATGATGCAGATATCATACTATCTCTTATGGAAACAGGAATGCTGTATGGTGTACATTTATGGAATGCCCTAGTTGACTGGGATAGAATCCACCCTAAGTCGTATTACGGAAGACTATTAGGACTAATGCAACTACCCGCAGACAAGATTAGTATGGATTATGAAGACTTTCGCCATACACTGTTCGGTGAACCACAGTTTCATTCACAGGGTTAAACCTAGTGAACTTAAAATCATTAGTTAATGGTTACCATTACTAACAATATTCAGTTTACTAGATGTCATCGGTGTAACTCATGAAATGACTAATTGACTAGACGTCATATTTTTATACATATAACACTTTTTAGGCAAGGCAACAACTTTCTTTTGAAAATTTATGCAAAGCAACAATTTTCTTTTGAAAATTTAACACTTTAAGTTGTCAAGCAACCACTAATTGTTATATATTTATATAACACCAAAAAGTATAAAAAATGGAACACCAAATAATAAAGCTACCAACAACAGATAAAAGTAACACCTAACAATGAAGTCATTGTGAACTTAGTTGACTAAAACATAAAATGATGGAAAAACCTAACAACAAAAAAGTAGTAATAATCGGTGGTACCTCTGCTGGACGTGCTGCTGCCTTTGTCAATGTTTGGGCTAAGGAACATGATACTGGTCATTTTGCAATTGTTGAACCAATAGAAACTACACAGCTAAACATAAACAGTTATATTGATTCTAAGAAGTTTTGCCTGAATGAAAGGTATAGTAAACCAGACCCTATGTTTATTGATCCTCAAGAACCAATATTCAATTATAAGAAACACACAATAACATGTAACCGTAACAGACTTGCTAGAAAAAAACGCAAAAGAGCCAAAAAACGCAAAAAATGACAGTTAGAAAAAAATTAGAAAAGACACTACAAGAAAACGGAATGTCTGAAACTCAAGCAATCGGAGTAATGATAAAGGCAGTACCACTGCTAGAAAATATGATTCCTGACTACAAGTTTAACTTTAATGACAATGCGGACGATTGGCCTATAATAATGCACAACATATTGTTTACTGAAACTAAACCTATTGCAATTAAGTGGATCGAAGAAAATAAGCCACAAGCATGGTTTAAAGAAATGTTTATGTTAAGCTAAATAAATAGGCACAAAATGGATAGAGAAGAACAAATACAAGGCATAGGAAAAAAAATACAATTTCAAATAAATAAACTTAAAAAACTCAACTGCCTTATAGATATGAGCCATAATACAATTGGAATCTTTGATGACAATATAAAACCTACAATATCACATTACGTTGCTGGCATTGCAATGGAAGATTACACCGATGTAATTGTATTTTCTTTTAACACAGGTAGAATTACTAAGTAGCATTACTTACGACAACAAGCAAATAAAAATAATAACTATGAATGAGTTTGAAATGGATGAAAACAGTAAAAAGGTGGCACAAACAACAACGCTTAGGCAGTTAGTTCTTGGCATAGACTTTAACTGTAAGAGGACCCAAAGCGAAGTTAATTGGGAAAGTATTGGTAGCGAACTAGGCATAGTATCACTAACTTGGAGTGAAGATACTAGGCTAAGGGCTTATTGGCTTAAAGTTTGGTACTGCACAGACAGTTGGGTTGGTACACGTGCATACTTTTTAGACGGTAAATTAGTAGCAATATCAACACAAAGTGGCCGAAAGTCGAGCGAGCTGTTTAAGTTTACATCAGGACCCATAGTAGCTGAACTAATAGGATATCTAAAAAGTCTAGAAGAAACAGTGGAGGTCTACGACACAATTACAGACTTGGACACAGTTATACCAAACATGTACAGACTACAATACAACGCCCAAATATTACACACAACTGCAATGTATGGTGACATCAAGGTTAAAATTATTCGAAAGAGATACCCGTGGTCAAACGACAAGTCAAACGGCAAGTCAAACCATGACTATTTTCATACTGTTGAAATTGAACTTAAACCAGGTCAGCGCAGGACTGTGCATGTCAACGAGTTGGCTTTTGAATACTGTAGCGTTACAAATGGACTTACTGTATAAGTTAATCATTGCAACTTGTTTATACATATTCTAATTAAAGCACCAAATAAATAGCAAAACATGCGTAAGTTTACTACTAAGATTAATGAATCTGAATCATCTATGACGTTTGACGATATGCTTTTAGAACTGCAAGGTTCGGGTTTTATTATTCAAGAACTAAAACCAGGCTTAGTATATGAAGCAACACGGTCTAGCTTAACGATAAAGATTGAATGGGATGGTCAAAGAGAAGAAACAGTTAAGGTTCAATCTAGTCAAGAAGATATGACAACAGAATGGCACCAAATGTCAATTGACAATATCGTGCTTTACTTAGACGGTCTAGAGGATGACACTACAGACAACGAAACCATTTCAGAACAGGCAAAAGATCGGATAACGCTAAAACAGGGTGAAGTGTATCTAATTAGCAAAGGCTCAATAGAGGCATATCATACATACATTGGATTCCGCAAAGACATGCACGAATTTGATAATTCTGGCACAGTCATCAAGCTTAGACCAGAAGAAATAACACCAGCAACAGTTATATTAGAGCACAGAACGGTTGCTGCATTCTTGTCTGAGCAAGGTTATAGCCATATGCAAACTTCTAGTATGACAACAAACAACAAACATAAAAATATGAAATCATTATCACAAAGACTAAATGAAAGTCTAGGTTCTGCAAACTCTTCGTTTATGCTTAAACGAAAGGCAACAGTACAAGAAATTATTGAACTAGCAGGTAGCTTTACTAATGATGACATTTCCAACATTGCAAAAGAAACTGAGGACCCGATGGAGGCTGCACAGCGTGTACTTGCTTGGTTAGACAACCAGCAGTGTCTGGCTTTTGGTCAAATGCTAAAGTCATTCCGATTTGACAATGTTAGAGACATGGTTGGTGTTAGAGCAACAGGAAAAGTTGCACTACTGCTTGAAGGCTTAAATGAAGCAATGACTATTAACATTAAAAAGTTAACGTCAATAGCAAAAGAGGCTGGTGAAACAAATCCAAAAAGTAAGAAAGAACTAAACGGTCTTGCAATTAAATACGGTAACAAGGTGCCAGCAACTGAAGTTATAAAAATACTAAAAAGTTACGACATGTCTGAACTTATGGCGTCCGTTAATGAAAACAAATAAAAAGACAATGACTGAATTACAGAAAAAGATTAAGTCAACGAGGATTGGCGACGTCAGAAGAAACATTACACAGTTAGAAGAACTGCTAAGGCTATTTGCTTTAGAATTTTCAAACACTGAGAGCAAGCAATCTGGCGCAGCTGGTGGTTGGTCTGGCACGATGCGATCTTCGCAATCTGGTCAGGCAATATCTATATTGACTAACGGGGTCCATCGAGGTGGCCAGCATAGTTTTGATAGATCATATCTAATTCAAATTAAAGTCGGCGGTGCCTTACCATTCGAGCAGAAAAAGCTTGCTCTAGACTTAGCCAAACAAATATTGTCTAAATTTACTTTTATTACTGAATATGGTGATAGTAGTATAGAAGAAACTAACGGCACAAATTGGTCTTCAGTAATGTTATTACCTGCCACAGATAGTGACGATACAAGCTACGCATGGAAAGGGGTTAATAAATTAAAGGAAATTAAATCAGTAAACGAATTAACAAAAATGAAATCACTAAGAAATCACATCACGGAATCTTTTGTTAACGAAGCAAAAATCGCACCAAAAAAGACAACAGTTGACAAATTTTTCCTGTGGTACACTGGAGGAGAAAAAAATTGGGAAAAGCAAGGCAGCGATATAGAAACATCTATGACAATAGACGGCGAACACGCCGAAGATGATGGCACCGAAGGTCTAAGTACAAAGCGTTTCTTATGGAAAAACCGCAATACCGCAATAGAAGTAGAAATTAACGATTTCGGTAACGTATACGATCACAGTTTTACTGTTGGCGGAAAAGAAATTTCAATTGACGCTACAAACGAATTCGACAAACTATTATAACAACTTGTTATAGCATTGATTTTTTAAACAAGTATACATATATATATCAATAACTTAAATTAAAGTAAAACAATGAAATCACTAAGCAATCATATTAACGAATCAATGAGCGATACCAAATCGTTTGACTCTGAAAACATAAACGAATCTGCAATTATGGATGTCGTGTCTACAATGACAACAAAAGAATTAGAAATGCTTGTCGGGGCAATAGGGTCAATAGGTCTTATCGCCAGCGCTACAGCAATGACTAAATTAGTTAGTTTCGTAAAAAAGAAAGGTGGTGCAACATCAAAAACTGTACTAGGAGCAATAGAAAAACTAGGTTTGGCTGCCGGCTCTGCTTCACAAATCAAATAAAACACAAAAACTCATGAAATCACTATCACAAAAAATAAATGAAGCACTTCTTAACGAAGAAAAAAAGATCAACAGCAAAGAAGAATTTAAAGAATATGTTGACAAAGTATTGAAAAAAGCACATGGTGATGACTTTGATCAGGACATAGCAACGAAACTAATTGACGACTTGTCTGGTGATGTTGAAAACGATGACTGGTCTGAAGCAATTGGTCGATTCCAGTCAGGCTTAGGTGAAAGTGTTGATCCGATGAACGAATCAGTACAAGATAAGATGGTTAAGGCAATGATTAAGGACAACAAAAACTTTAAGTGGCTTAATACAGAATTAGGTAAAGATTTTAGCATGTCAGAACTTAAAGCTTCATTAGAAAAAGAAGGCTATAGTTCAGAGTACGAGAAATACGCAAAAAAGTACAATGTTTCTGAAAGTGCAAATGCAATGACAATAAAAGAAGTAATTAATATTGCAGCTCAATACTCTTCTGAAGATATGGACGACGTAGCAGATGCCGGCATACCATTGCAGGATGCAATCGAAATTATGGCTGAAAGAATGGCAAGGAGTGAAGCCGCAATGTTTCGTAAAGAAATGTCAAAGTATACAATCACTGAAGATGCAGAAGAAGTATATGCACTAGACAATGCAGCTTTCGTTAAGGACCTTGGCATTGAAACTATTGGCTCAGCAGAGTATGACAGACTAATACAAATAGGAACTAAAAAGTTTGGCCCACTTTCAGTAAAGGCTGCAATAGCAACAATTACTGATGAGGCAGACATTGTATATGAAAACTTAACGACTGGTGATAGAGTACAAACCAATATGGGGCTTGGTACTGTTAATGCAATTGTTAATGGCACTGATATTGAAGTTACGCTTGATGATGCAGTCGATGGTGCAGGTGAAAAGGTTGCAACGTTTGACATATCAGAACTAGAAGTATATGCTGAATCACTGTATGAATCACTGTCAAACAGAGAAAAAACTTTAGCAACAAGGGCTGCAACGTTATTCTATGCAATCAGTGAGTCATCAAACAAATTTGCAGCGTATACTGCAAACGACCTAATAGTCAAATATGCGCATGACGATGGTGATGAGGTTGAAATGATGATTGGTCGTCAATTGTCAGAGGGCAACATGACAATGTTTGAACTAACAAAGCTAGTCGAAGAACTAGTAAAACTTGCCAGTAAGTACAGTATCAACATTTCTGAAAACTTAACAGTTGGTGATAGAGTTGAAACCAATATGGGTCTTGGTACGGTTAATGCAATTGTTAATGGCACTGATATTGAAGTTGCACTAGATGATGCAGTTGATGGTGCAGGTGAAAAGGTTGCCATGTTTGACCTGGACGACATAACAATGATTAACGAAAGTTTTTCATCAACAGATGTTGTATTCTTAGCAGGCAAATATTGCCCGCATGTCGATTTTAGCTTTCTCTTAAATAATCCACTGCCGGTAGACGAAATGATTACAAAGGCTGCAGAATGTATGGATGAAAAAGACGCTAAGCTATTCAAAAATGTAGCAAATAAAAGATTTACAGGTAAAGGCAACCGTGGTAAAGATAATGCTAAAGCGAAATTTGCTCATAAGTTAATGGACAGTCGTGACCTTTCCGAATCTGCAAGGCGTTTAAATAGAGGCAATATAATAAATTAATACAAACACTCGACAAAAATATGAACACTTTACAATCAAGACTAAATGAAAGCTTCACGACAAATGAAGGTATCAGCAACACAAAAAACAAAATGGAACCCGCAGATCGTAAGGCCCTGGTTGGCATGTCAACCATTGAGGCTAAAGAATATTTAGAATTTCAAGGCTATGCACCTGCTTTTGTGAACAAGACGCTAATGAAAATGGTTAATGAAGGTAGTGTTAATATGATGCAAATGGACTAGTCTTTCTTAAAAAGTAGGGCCTAAATAATTAACACAAACATAAAACATAAAAAATGAAATCATTAAAATCACTTATTAACGAAAGCTTTGTAATAAACGAAGCTTTCAGGTCTAAAATTATAAATGATCTTTTTAGTGCAAACCTAAAAAACAAGGAAATTCTTAAGCTAACATTTAATCAAAACCTAAATGCGCCTCTTAGTGAAATTCGTGACAGTGACAATAGCCTACCTGCTAACGCAGAAGATGCAATTAAAAGCTTAGATTCAATAAACAACTCTAAAGAAGTTAAATTCATAGTCTTAACTAACCCAAAGACTAATGAAATTATTGCAATCGTTAGAGGCCAACAAAAAGATGGCAAAAAACTAATCAAGTTAATCTATTCAACTAAAAAGTCTAAGAAGTCAGACGAAGAAAGATTAAGAGGTGCAATGGCTAACAAAAAAGCAGTTAAGGGTTACGCGCTGACAGCAGACGCAAAGTATGTAGAAGCATTCGACGAAAAGAAAAAGATACAACGTGCTAGCTATATGTACGACGATCCACTAAAAGTAGCAAAAAGAAGAAGAGATTATAAAATAAATAGCAAGAAAACTGTACATAGTGAAAGAAACGCTGAACTTCAGGCAGGAAGCCACCCAGATATGTCAACTTCTGGCTGGTACTTTCCACCCTTTAGGGCTACATACCAAAAGCACAAACTTTTCATGAATCTGTCTAAGGATCGAGAAGGTGATATTGAGTTATCGATTGAAGTTGGTGAACCTGGTACTGGTTTTTATGCTGGTGCATTTAATTTTGTATTAGATTACAAAATGAAAATGCAAGAAATGACACAAAGCCCTGAAGAATCTAACATAGACGGCTTTGGACTTAACGAGTTCTTGAACAAGATCATAGCAAGAAAAGGTTATTGGTTTGGTACAGACACTGCAGCTGACCCCGAAGAACTTGCTAGTGTAAACGTAGACAATTCTGGTGAACTTGCTAGAATTAATAAACTTAAAAACAACACTAAAACCGAAATGGATCCTGCAGATTTTGGTGCCCTAATGGGAATGGCGTCTAAAGAAGAAGCACAGTCATACCTAGACTCAAAAGGATATGCCCCTAGTTTTATTGAGACTACACTGTCTAAGATGAAATTTTAAGTTATAAAAAGTAAAATTGCCTGCAATAAGTTGCAGGCTTTTTTGTGTCTAAAATGTAAAATTTAACACTTTAAATTGTCATGCAACAACTAATTGTTATATATTTATATAACAATAAAAAACTAATACTAATTATGATCACTAAAACAATAATTGAAACCAACGAATCAGGACAGATTATTTATTCAGATGGCAAACCAAAATTTAGGACACAAAAACAAACGGCTAATCAATTCGCTAAAGAGAAACTATTAAGTTCTATGTCCTCTGCTTTTTTTTGGTCTGAAGATCATGACGCAACAGATGGTATGACGGATAAAGAAATCATTGCAATTAATGAACAACTAGAAAAAAGATATAATTCAGTACGAAAGTACTTAGGCTTATAATATCTTTTTTGACAATTTAAAGTGTAACAATTTTCTTTTGAAAATTTAACACTTTAAATTGTCATATAACCACTAATTGTTATATATTTATATAACAAAGAAAAACACTTATCATGACAATCAGCAACTTAAATAAAAAATTCGATTCTTTAAATAAAAAATATGTAAAACTTGATAAAACTTGGTCAAAAGATATGACTGATTTTGATGAGATGGATTTATCTGAAAAATTAGAAAACATACAAATAGAAATGAGTAGAGTAGCTGCAAAAATAGAAGAATTAGAAAACTAAAAACAATATCAAGAGGATGAATATAAAAACAAGAGGTTACCTACCTAAAGACGTTGAACGCTCTAATTTATATGGAATTAGATTAGAGCATAAATTAGATTTAAACAATGCACAAATTTATAACGAGAATATTCATAGTAAACATTCATTTATTTATGGAACTTTTTACAAAGAAACTAATATTATACAGATAGAATTTAATGTTAAAAAGTTAATAAAATTTGTGGTTAAAGAATTTATACTAAAACTATGAACGAATTGAAATTTAGTTGCAGTATTTCTACAATCTCAGCGACTTTGACAAAGAAGAGCTTGACGAGTATATTGAAGATGTTAAATTTGAAACACCTTTATTTGATTCATTTACTAAAAACTTATATAACAATGGATAATTTTAGCAAACGTTTATTTTATTGCGTTTTTACGCAGGTTTTTCATTAAAACATACAATACCCAAGGAGGTGATATACAATAAATTATGAGTAAACAATTATATTACAAAAATACAGAAAGTAGCAATGAATTATACACGTTGTTATGTGCAGGCTTTCCAGCAGTTGGCAAAAGTTACATTTACAACCATTCTAAACTAAAAGTTTTAGATAGTGATAGTAGTAAGTTCGATAAAGCCTTTTTTCCTAAAAATTACATAGACCATATTAAGGCAAATTTGGGTAAAGTAGACATTATATTAATAAGTAGCCACGAAGTTGTAAGAGATGCACTTGTTAAAGAAAATATGCACTTTACTCTTGTTTACCCAAATATTGACTTGAAGCAAGAATTTATAGAAAGGTATAAACAACGAGGAAGTCCAAAAAGCTTTATTAAACTGGTGAGTGATAACTGGACTGAATGGATAGAGCAATTGCAAAATCAGAATGGTTGTAAAAAGATTGAATTAAGCACAGGACAATATTTAAAGGACGTTATAGCTTGCACATAACGTGTTGTATAAGATTTGAAGCGTATAAATAGAACGTTTGCCTGACGTCGACAACACGATAATATGTAAACAATAACTATTTATAAAGCAGTAACACCGCTTTTAATTTTATACGGTGTTATTTTTAGTTTTCTTTTCGAGCGATGGCAAATTGCGTAGCAAAACCTAACTAAATGTTAAAATTTAACACTTTAAATTGTCATGTAACAACTAATTGTTATATATTTATATAACAATAAAAAAACTAATACTAATTATGGCAACGATCTACAACGACATACTGCAACATATCAACCCTCAATTAGAAGAAATTGTTGCATACAACAAAAAAATAGCTGAAGATAAAGGGTTAAAGTTTACTGCATTTGAAGCTAAATGGCTAAAACTTATGGTTTCAGCAAAACTAACTAAATCAGTTGGTAAATGGCTTAATGAATCTGACCAATTAGTTACAATAGATACCCAAATTGACAAAGGTTGTAACATAACCATCAATTCAGTTTGTAAAAGAGGCCATAATGAATTCACATTTAGCACCGAAGTTATTTATGCAGGTGGCTACAACATACAATGTTTACATTATCGTTACATAACCAAATCAAACTTACCAAAAAATTCAAACAACACACCAAAATTGCTTTTAGAATTAAGGCTTAAACTAAAAAGTCTAACAAAGTCTAAATCTTTAGAAGTTGATATTGAAATGTATGAAAAAAGAATAGTGAAAACTCAAGCTGAACTTCATATATTAAACGAAACGTCTAATACTGAAGCAATAGAAAGGTCACCACGAGCAAAGTATAGATACAGTTCCTTATCTGACATTAATCCTGATAGCCACAACGCTACTATTATTACAACAGAACAAAAACTAACTGACTTTAATACAGAAATCGAAGAATCCATTCTTGAATCACTACACAAAAAAAGAATAGCAACACTAAGAGACATTGAAAGGTTAATCAAGTCTAAGAAAAAACTAACAATTAAGTTAGAAAAACTAGAGGCAAAGTTACAAACTCTGTAACAGCCGTAACAACTTCTTGAAATTTTATGCAAAGTAACAACTTCTTGAAAATTTAACACTTAGAGTTGTCATTTATGCACTAATTGTTATATATTTATATAACAATAAAAAACTAATACATCTCTTATGACAACTATCGAAAGACTACAAAAAGACTTAGAAATAGCAAAGCTTACCCTTAAGGTTGCTCAGGCCTGCAAAGTTATCATATTGGCACACAAGGAAAGGTCAACTTATACATTTAAGAATGAATTACGAAAAGACACAACAACTTCATTATTTGAAGAGGAACTTATTAGTTGTAACAACATTAACATTACTACTGAAACGGTTAAGTCATTCGAATCCAGCTACCTTTTAAATTTCGACACAAGGTATAAAAAGACTAAAGGCATTAAAGCTGCAATAATGACATTCGAAAAGAACGAAAATATTGCACTGGATTTATTATTTAAACTGATATCAGAAAATCAAATCATTAATAATTAGAAACATGACAACACATAAAAAGGCACAATGGGGGATTATAGCAATAGCAATAGCATTTTGCATCGTTTCATATAGTCGAATCTTGTTCGGCTAGCATAACTACTAGAGGGTGGGGAAAAGTAGCCACTTTCCAAAAAAGTATACATATTACAAATAACCTTTAGACAATGAATGACTTTTTCGTAAACATGGAGTTTGCTAGTAAAGACTCTATAGAACATAAAATGTTTGGCTATCTAGAATTTAAAGAATACAGCAATTGCTTTGATGTTGGACAGTGCCAGGTTATGGACAGTCTAGTCACTATATACAGATGCAACATATACGATCACAGTTGCTGTACTATTGAGGACGATGTTTGGTTTTTCAAAAACATTGAAGAGACTTTTGACTGGTTAGCCTTGCATCTAAACTTGCCGAAAGGCGTTAACATTCTAGAAATAACATGATTAGACTTTCGCAATTAACCGCACTACACATAAGTGATCAAGACATAGCTCGAGACCTTGATGTGTCACCAAAATTATACCTGTACGAATCAAACCAGGCAGTACGTAAAGATAAACTTTTAGTTCAAGAAGACACTTCACCATTGCAACAAATGACAAGAGGTGGCGCACTGGCAACAATGTTTTCTAATGTCCTGCTTGGTACTGCAAACTTTTATCCTGAGCAAGGCCTGTCAATAGATGACTATCACACCGACAGTCTACTGCAAACAAAGCTGAACGATAGTACCCTGCCTGTTATTGAATATAAGCAGGCAACGCTTTACTTTAGTCAAGGCTCTTTGGCTGACCAAACTGTACTTGGTCACTATGTACGTATTTTTTGCAAACTGTCAAATGGATCAGAAGTTACGTTAGCTTCAGTCGTTGACTTCTTAAACGATAGCGCAGTTACAGCACAAACACCTAAGCTTTTTGAGTCTCAGGTCTGGAATGAAGGTATTAAGATTGAATTTATAGACGTTGAGTATTTGCTTAATTCAGGAGTTACTGAAATTGATGCAGTTAAAACTGCAATTTTTGGTAACAGTAGACCTACGGAGGTCATGATAGAGTATAGTGCATTTGGTGCTGACGCTGTAGACCAGTTTACTCAAAATGGTTTTCAGTTTACTAGACTAAACTTTCAAGTTGTTAATCAACAAAGCTTTCCTGTTACATTCGAAACACAGGCACTAGTGGCTCAACTGTCACTAGACCAAGATGGTTTTGTTATTACATCTAGACTCATACATCAAAGATTTGATGTTACTGCATATCTCAATACACTGAAAGCAGAAGAAGAAACATATAGGGTTGAACATCAGGTGCTTGTTACATCATATGACAGTTCAGATGTTTTACTTACAACGACAAAGCTTGCAATGCGAGCATTCGACGATCAGCCTTTTGATGGGCAGCTGCTAAGGCCTCTATGTGACCTGCAGGCTGATCACTTTAAGCTTGACGTTACGATTGTAGTACAAAATAGACAAACTGGTCTTACGCATAAGTCTTCAAATTCAATAGTTGTTACTGCTAACGAGGTCGGTAAATTTAAAGCTGCAGCAACAATTGAACTAACAGGCATGACTTCTGATATATTGCAAACTGTTGTTAACAGACAAGTAAATCAAATAGTAACATCACCAGAAGTGCCACGCATTATTCAGCTAGAAAGAAAAGTGTATGTCATTGCTCAACCGTTAAAAGAATTGCAATTGATTGATGCAGACTTTACTGCAAGAATAACAGTTGCACAAGATGTTGCAGGTAACAGCAAGCTTTTCCTGCAAATAGATCAGTTAGTTATTGAAAGCGAACAGTCTGAATTGCTAACTTTTATGATACCAAAGTTTGCATACAGCACAAATTCTGCTTCGTATACTTTGCTTGATCAAAATAGCAGGGCTATTTCTACTGGCAAAATAACTAAACAATAGCACAAAAAAAGACTGCAATGTACAGTGCAGTCTTTTTTGTTTTTCTTACTTTTCTTCGAAAGTTATCTTAATTTTTGGTTCAAAATCAGATGGCAGTTGATCAACAATGCCCTTAAAGTTTTCAGTGTAGTTTTTCATAATTACAAGGTGAAAGCTGTTGTTCTTTGGATCAAGAATCATTTGTGATGTTGTTGCAAGTTTTTTAGTTGTTCTTAAAGGATTAAGATTCGATTCAGACTTAAATGGCTGCTCTCTCATATTAACTAAAATGTCAGCAGTCGATAGACTATCTCCTAGTATTTGCTCAGATTTTGTTTTTCTTGTCGTTGATGATTTAAAATTAGGACCTTCTGTATAGCCAGCCTCTGCATGAATATCTGAATGATTAGTATACACCACTGTATCTAAGCCATCTAGTGAAGTTGTAACAGCAGGGTGTTCTGATGTTGAACTAATAGTGTACAATTGATCGTCATTAGCAATAATCGTATTACCGTGGATGCCTGTTTTCCAAGTCTTAGCAAAGTGTAATGCATCTTCTATCGTTTGCATTGTTAGCGCCTTGATTATTTTTTCACCGTCAGCAGATGTCTTAGTATCAACTTTTCTACCTTTAGCCTTGTCGTCTTTACCTTTTTTACCTTTGTCAGTGCCTATGTTTTCATCTGCTAGGCTTAATGATGAGTTGACAATACAAATACCATTAGCATTCATACCTTCACTCCAGCCAGTATCATCATCTCTTAGGTATACAACTTCCATGCCGTTAATTACTGTATGGACAATTGAACAATTGACGTTGTATGCTCGATCTCTATGCTTTACAATAACATAAGATTTTGATGCCGCTTCGTCATGTTCGCCTTTATCGTTAATTGTAAGACGTCTTGCTGCTATAACACATTCGTTAATGGCATTAGCAGTTGCTGAATTTAGCTTTTTTAGTGACTCGTTCATGAAAAATGACAGTGGCTTCATATTCAAATTGATAGTTAGATTATTTTAATATGTATACATTACAAGAATTGATGAGTTTTGATTCAAACTCAATATCAAGTATATTGTTTAATTTACAAATACTAAATAGCAAATGCCAGAAAAGGAACCAACATCATACACCAAAAAGCTTTCAGCCCTAAATATTTATCAAAAAGAAGAAAATAATCAGCTAAGACTAGAAGACCTTGATCGAGAGGACATGCATTTTAAAATGCGAACTGGTGCTGATATCTTAATTGAAGAAAACGGCATACATGTGCCAAATCCATTTAAGTTCAGTGTACAAGATGTTTATGACTGGTCACAAAAAGAGTCTGAAAACTTTGACGTTGTATTAGACAATTATCTTAAATGGCACAAGGCAGTAAAACATAGATACGATCGTGATATTGTACCAACTTACAAGCCTTACTTTGAGCATGATGGATTTCAAGACCGAACAGACTTTAAGAATCCTGATGAAATACTAGTTTTTCTTCGTGATAGAATAGAACACCTTAGACATAATGACGCATCAGTTGATGCTTGGGCTGAAATCGAACATCGCAGAAAAAATGTTTTCGACATACTATACTATCAAGGCAATAAAAACTTAGAAGATGCCAAGCTTAAACTATACTTGCATGACTTTTCGCTAACAAATACTGTAACTGTACTACAATCTGTAAAAGAAGGTGAGCAGGTAGGAAAAGAAAAGCGACCTTATTACGAACATCAGCAAAGACAATACACCTTAGGTGAATGTATTGAAATGATGTCTTCTGCCACAATTAATCAACGAAACAAAACAGCAAGACCACTTGTTATGCCAAACACAACTGGTCGTCGTATTGTTGGTGAAGATGTTTATGGTCATTGGTCGGGTTTACAAATTTTTGATATTGATACTAAGTTTTCACCAAGCTTTTTAGAAAATTATAAAGATGCCAGCGAAATTCGTGACATACTTTTTGATAAGCTAAAGCACTACCCTTGGCTAATTGGTATTACGGTCAGTGCCAGTAAGCGCGGTCTTCACATTTATACTAAAGTATCAAGAATGCACCACTTGTTTGTTGAGCCAGAAGCAAACAACAAAAACGCAAAGTACTGGTATAGAATGTCATACATGCAAAAACATGCCGCTATAGCATACTGTATTGACAAGTTTACAAAAGTTGATGACATCTATACAAATAAACAGGTCGTTGATACTTCTTTGGCTAGACCGGCTCAAGGTATTGCTATGAATTATGATCCTGAAGCCAGGTGGAACAGCAACTTTATTGATCTGTATCCTGTGCTATTCTATCATATACCGCCTGTTGCTGACATTCCAGTCGATGCATGGCTAATGCTACCAGCAATACAAGATAAATATCAAAGTTGGGCATACGACAATGCGGTTAATGACAATGACAATGTAGAAGTACAAAAGCAACAAGGTCAGCTACAAATTATTATTGATGAAAACGATACAGTTGATGGTGTAACTGCTATTGACATGGATAGTCTAGACAAAGGTGACAAATACAACACACGTTGGCGACTTTGCAACACGATTATATATGCATACGGTGATACTGAAATGGGTAGGCAATTGTGTCATCACATTCTACAAACAAAAAAGACAGGAACACAAGGAACAATTAATAGCTTTATTCGATCTGCTGTAGTAAACAGAAAAGATGCTGACTTGTATACAATAAAACAGCTTAAGCGTTTAGGTTTACATATTGGTATTGAAGAAGAGTCATTAGCGGAAATTGCAAACGATACAGTAAGTCAACTTAAATTTACACTGGACACTTCTGACTATGGTTTTAGACAAACCCAGCCTGACATCAACGTTAAGCTTGCAAATCACGAATATTTAGGGATGCAAATGAAAAAGATGATTTCGCATATGCAGGACTTTAAAATTAATGTTATTGAAAGTGCACCAAACACTGGCAAAACTGAATTCTTTAAGCAGTTGGCAAAAACTGCAACAGTTTGTCTAGTCATACCATTTACTTCCACAATAGAAAGTAAGATCGTGTCAGACGAAAGCATTAATGAACTATTTGATGTCTACTATGGTGACAAGTCTATAAAAGACATGAGAAAAGGAAGAAGCGCAGTAATGACATTCGATAAGTTTTCGATGATGTCAAAGTCTAAATATTCAATGTTTAAGTTTATTGCAGTTGATGAGTCACATTTATTGTTTACTTCTACGTATAGATTACCTGTAGTATCACAAACAATTGAAAACATACGCACATATTTGCATGAGGATATGAACGAAGTTAAAAATGCATTGTCAAGCGTAATGTCAGTGCAAAGTCTTATGTCTTTTGTTAAAGAACCAACTATACAAAAAGCGACAACTAAGTTTATACTAATGTCTGGTACACTAACAGGTGAAATTGACTACTTTAAGTTTTATCAGCTGCTAAACTACATTAAGGTTCGTAAACTACACCCATACAAAAAGGAGGCCCAATTCATACTAAGCAGAAGTAGTCAGACTAGAGATATTAGACTATTTGAACATATTGCAAGTGTTATTGGTTCAGGTGGTAAGATTATACACCCAACCAATAAAGGTGATGCCTACGCAAAAAAGGTTGTTGCCTGTGTAGAACATATTTTAGGTCGAACAGTTAAGTATGAATACTATAAGCGAGCAAATGCAGATGAGGATTTCTTGCAGGCAATTAATAAAGACACAACAGTTAATGACATAGAAATTCTATTTTGCTCAGACTACTTGTCTGTTGGTATTGACATTAAGGATCAAGGTGACTTTAATATCGTATTTTCAAATGACTTTACGGCTGAAGCAATAGAGCAATTCAATAACAGATTGCGATCAACAGACATTAATTGCAAAATATTTTATGACATACTAGACCAAGAAGGCTTGCAAAAGCCAAACATCATTAATACAAATCAAATTGAGTACACATACAATGATGAACTAAAAAGTATGATTGAAGATGAACAGGCAATTGCTAGGCTACAACGTGTCATCCAAGACAAGTCACAATATTTTGCAGTCCTTGGTGAATTGTTTTCCAAGTATTTTGTTCAAGACTTTGCAGGCAATATAAAATACATTAGGTCTGCTTTTGAAATAGAACAGTTTGAGTTGCAGTATAGTACAATTGCCCGTTCACTTTTGTACATTAAAACAAGTCTGCAACGAAAGTATGAATATACGATTTCAGTTAAAATGACAGAAGAGGTTACTGATGATGAAATAGACGTGTATCAATCGTTAATGAAAGAGGCTAAAGCAGAACACGATAGAATAAAGTCAGAATCTTTTATTGAGTTAGTTGACTTTCTATCACAAGATCAAGTCTATAATGCGGTCATAACTGGAAATGTAAAGTATAACAAAGACACAGATGACATACCGGTTACTGATCTTGGTTTGCATCTTGGTTACGATCCTAACTATCTTAATGGTTCTTTTATCATTACATGGAATAAAAGACACAAACTTATGCTAGATCATGCAAAGAAATTCGTAAAGAAAATGCGAAAACTATATGCACATCAGACAACAAACAGCATAGTTGAATCATGTCTTAAATCTGGCGGTCTAATAAATAAAACAGATATTAAGAGATACGAAAGACTTATGGGTTTACTTTTCGATGATCGAAAGCATACCCTGTCACCAAGCACAAGGTCGATACTAAAGCTTGCGTATAAATATGTTGCAACGAATGATGAAAAGACAAAGTTGACAAGAGAGGATTATGACAATATGAAGCTTGACATTAAAGAACGTTTACAGGAACAATTTAATGAAATGACAGAATATATGCTAAAGTCAAAAAGAAGACAAGAAGGATTGCAATTGCTTGTTGGTAAATTCGTTGATACATTGTTTCACAAAAATGTTGGCCAAGAATATGTAACTATTAGCTTTAGAAAAATATTCAAGTTTGACTCCGACCTCGTACAACAAACAATAAAACGAGACAAGATTTTCCACAAAATACTGCTAAACGAAGAGTATGATAAAGACCAATATGAAGTTAACGTATTGTCTGAATCACACCTGTCACAAGATATTGCATTAATCTCATAATATTTATGCCTACACAAGACCAAACTAGCACAAAATAGTTAAATTTACTAACAACAAATGCAACAATTAATTTATGGAAATTTACGAACTACGCGACTTGCGTACAAAGTGTCAAATTGACATAGACCAGATAGATGGTCTTACTACTACTGACCTTGATTTGTATCTTTATCATTTTCCACTACAAAAAAAGCTGGCATACGCATATCTAAAAGAAGTTAGTACTGTAAAGTTATCAGTTTTGCATGAACTGTTTAGTCAGTTTGGTGACATTGACTATTTTAGTTCAGCAATACATACCGAAAGACAGATAGACCCTGCCTATGCTAAAGTAACAAAAAAATACGTAAGAAATCCGTGGATATGGATTACTGCTATGCAAACAGTCCAGCCTTACCTTTTTGATGCTAAATACTTACTAGTTGGTGAATTTCAAAATGTAGCAAAAAAATGTGTGGATGACTTTTATAAAGCTCAACTAATGCACTACACAGTATCATACAATAAGCTAAAAACGATTGATCATATGGAGGGTCATAATCAATGGTTTATTGATAGACGTGATATTGAAAAGTCATTTTTCAATGACATCTTGAAGCGATTTCATTTTAACCAAAAGCTTAGAGTCAAGTGGTACTACAAGTTTATTGAATTTTACGATGAGTCATCAACACTAACATTACAATTTGAAATAGGAAGATACGAAACAAAA
>Ga0307982_1000515_pt1 | contig 30583 bp, 30 predicted proteins | sample OrgLakmetagen989_FD_201847 | JGI IMG/M metagenome (GOLD analysis project Ga0307982, IMG submission 201847) | Saline water microbial communities from Organic Lake, Antarctica - #989 | ecosystem: Environmental > Aquatic > Non-marine Saline and Alkaline > Saline | place: Antarctica: Organic Lake...
TTTGTGTCCTTGCGCGCCGAGCGCCTGGCGTCGTTCGCGGCTGGTTCGGCGCAGTTGCACCCTTCTTTCTCGCCAGCACGCTCCCACGCCCAGAGGCTGCTGGCCAATCAGAGCGGCCTGGACTTCCGGCGGGTAGCGAGTGACGCGTACGAGCACGAACCGAGCACGGGGGGACCGCCGGTGCCTCTGCCCCAGCACGACAAACATAACCCGTGAGTTCGTGATACCTGCGGCATTGACGTGCCCATTCCAGTTTGGTGGGGGGATGCAGTTCAGATGTATGTTTATTTCCCAGAACAATCGCATGCATCAGTAGCGTTTGCACGAGATTTCAAAATGCCACATCAATCTGACAAAAGCCGCGTTTAATTTCGTGTTTGCTTGTCTAATTAGGTTTCTGGGCTATTCAAAACGATCCGTGGCCAGTGCTGTTCAACCTCACAGCGCTGATTTCCTGAGAGGGGGAGCCCCTCTGGATCGCGCGCTGTTCTCCGGCCCACCGCACCGGCTGTCGACCATGCCGGATGAAGACGATTTCGACATGAACCAACCTAGAAGTGGTGGTGGCGGCGGCGTAGGATTGGCGGCCGAGTTGGCAAAGGCGTCGATGCCCTCTTCGCCACTTCCTCCCATGGGCCTCATGAAACAAGAATCCCTGTCGCCTCACATGCTGCGGAAAAGCCAAGACATCGACTTCGAGACCCTTCCTAGCACGAGTGGTCTCGGCGGTCTCCGCGCGACAAGCGACACTACAATATCATCGTCGTCGTCAGCAGCAACTGCTGCTCTTGGCAGTCTTGGCACTCCTCCGGCGTTGTCTAGGCATGTTTCCTTGAGCGCAGTCCGAATGAAAGATCCAAGTGTGCGTGCTCCTCCTGCTGCTCTATCGGTCGATCGTCGAAAGGACAGCGCCTCAGCTGTCGGCGGCGGTAACAGAATCGACGGGTATGGAGATTTGGGAAGAGGAGGAAGAAACAGTCAACGAGGCAGCAACAGCAGCAGCTTGAGTGTGATGCCTGCGGAGGGAGGGATCGCGGCGGCTGCAGGGCTTGGAGCAGGGGGTAAAGTTGCGTCAGCAGCGTGGGCTGCAGTGGAAGCGATCGTGCCGCCAGAAGCGGCTGCCTCCGTAGCTGTGCGCCTCGATGGCTTAAACTTCTTAGACTTGCTGGTTCGCCTATTCGATAATTTTGATAACATAACTAATTGTGCAATTTCAAAAGGGATAAATGCGCAGTTAACAGTTAACAGTTTAAAGGCTAATCATTTCCTCACTTCTTCTCGTCTTTCAATCTCTCTGTTTTCATTCAGATCATGCGGATGGCCAGCTGCTTAGGCGGCGCTTTTCGTGTCTCAGAGCTCTTTGACGTCTTGGAGCAGGAACACTTGACTGGCTTGCTTCACTGTGTGCTTGCGCACGCCGTTCATCTGCCGATGCCACCGACCCCACCGCAATATTCAGTGCAAATGCCAAATCCCTCATCGGTGCCATCGCCTGTCACTGCTACGTCTGTTTGCTTACCTACCATGACGTCGTCGTTGTCGTCGTCAACATCGTTCTCGGTGGCAGCTCCTTCTGCAGCTGCTGCTGCTGCTGCTGCTGCTGACGGTGGTCTTTCTTCGCCTTTGTCGTCTGCCACGCCTGCATCAGCACCGGTCAGTTTTGACAACGGAGAGCCGCTGTCGCTGATCACGTCTTTTCGAAGCACGGTGTCTCTATCCGCAGACGACGTTGACAAAACCACCCGACTCAGTCAGGGACCACCGCTACTGCCAGCAAAATTCCCCGCTGTAAACCACAGCGCCAGCAGCAACGAAAGTGCCCTCACCAACAGCAGCAACGACGCCACTCGCTCCGGGGCGATACGGTCAGTGCGCTCTTTCTCAGAAGGCATGCCGCAGCCTACAGACATAAGCAACAACTTCAACAGCAGCAACGCTACCTCGAGTACTACGGCGTATCGAAGCATGATCAGCCAGCACTCTCCCGCCTGTTCAACTTCTCGATCGCATGCATCGCGACTAGCCGGAGGATCTGGAGGCGGATCAGGATTGTCGAGCGTTGATTGGTGCACCCCTGTAGAGCTCAGCCCGCTGCTGGTGCCCGGACACGACATGAATTTGCTTCCTCCTGGCGGGAGTGGCGGTGGTGGCGGCAACGCTGGTACCGACGGCAACGGTCATGACCAACAGAGCGCTGCGGCGGTGGCGAAAGCACTGCAAATTGCTAAGGGCGAAGGGGAAGCAACGCCGCTGCTCACGCCAGCCATCAGCTTAGCCCTCAGCGCAGGGCCTGCTTCTGTAGTAGCGGCCGCCCATGTCAATTGGCAGCGGGCGAGTGTAGAGGCTTCCAGGGCTAAGAAGGCTGTTGCTTTGGTTGAAGCTCAACGCGATCTCGAGGACGACCAAGACAATGATGAAGAAGGAAATGGAGTCAAACAAGGCAGTTCAGGAAAAGCGGCTAGCGCGACCCAAACCCCATCCACCAAAGAGACGGATGCCTCAGCAGTTACGACAGCTACATCAGCGGCAGCGGAAACAGCTGCAGCCGAAGAATCAAATGCTGCTGCGGCGCTGGAGAATGCGCGGCGCTTAGAGAACCGCAGCCGCGACTGCAGTTTGTTACTGGTCCGGCTCTTGTGCCTCGAGCGCCGTGGATATTTAGTGCTCCTGTGTCGTACCAAGACTCGTTCAGGAGGTGCTAATAGTGCTGCGAATACTGCTTCGAAGACTGCTGCTGGTGCTGCTGTTAGCACTGCCAGTGGTGGTGGTGGTGCCGATGGTACTGCTGAAAGCGCTAAATCCACTGCGAAAAGTGGTATCGAAGAGGACACTGAGTATGTGTTTCGATTCACTTCACCGTATGCGCGCTCAATCCTGCAGTCCGGCCTCTTGTCTGAGCTCAAGGTATTTAAAGTATTTCTATGGTGTTGAGATAGTGGTTATGCGGGTTGTGAGAGGAAGTTCTACTGCATTTCAACCAGTTTCGGCTCCCATCAATTTCGCTCTTTGCATAGACTCATTAATAAACAAATTTGCTTACATTCTTCGTACTCTCAGCAATGTTTTTTTTTTCCTTCTCGCTCACTTATCGCGTTAGGCCAAAGTACGGAAGCGCATTCTCGTAACCCAGCAGCGCAAGAGAATGGCGCGGCAAATGAACCGCGCTATGGCCGCTGCAGCTGCTTCGCCGTCCTTCTCCGAGTCAACTTCCAATGGTCCCGCGGCCAACATCAATGCCAATGCCACCGCGGTACCGCAGACCACAATGGCAGCTGTTGTTGCAGCAGACGGTGTTTCCCCTTCTGAAGACACTGCGCATTCCCCTTACCTTGCCGCCACGGCAGCTCCCGAATCTGCCACGCAGTCTTCGCCACCTTCATCGTCGTCGTCGGGTGCGTTGGTCGCCAACTCATCCTCCAAGAAGAAGCATAACCACGCCGTGAAAACGAAACTGAAATGGCCGTTGGCCTTTCGTTTGCGGCACAAATCCGCAGCCGTCGCGCCAGCTGCTGACATGCCTGCCTCTATGCCAGGCATGTCGTTAACTGCAGCAGCCGTAGCAGCCGCAGCAGCAGCGGCGGCAGCAGCGGAGGCAGGAGACCACCACAGCGTTGACTCCCCGTACCACCACCACCACCATCACCACACTCCAAGTTTGCTCGATCTCTTCGGCCCACCTCCAGCGGTGCCGAAGGGCGGCGCCCTCTTGCGCTTGCGGATTTTGGACGCGCGCAACGGCGGCAGCGGCAACAGCGGTTTCCGGGGCGGCGGCGGCGCGGGCACCGGTGTCCTTCTCGCTGGCGGTGCCGGAGGAAGTGGTAGTGCGCTGAGCCATGCGAATAGCCATCGCCACGGTCAAGTGATGAACGGTCGAGGCCACAATCACGCGTCGGCTTATGATCACAGTGCCCCTTCGTCGTCGTCGATTGCGTACAGGGATGCCAATGCAGTGGTCTGCGAAGGTCCTCTGCTGATGCGCTTTGCGAACAACTGCGATGTTGCGGCTACTGGTGGTGATGGTATCAGCGGGCAGAACTCTGTCTATGAAGATAACTTGTTTGGTGCTACGAGTAGGAGTGGCATTAGCAATTACGGGAACGCCTGCGGTAGCAACTACGGTAGCAATATCAGCAACAGCAGCAGCAGCAGCAGTAGCGATGGCCCGGCTCCTTGGGTGACGCGGCATTGCGAACTGCGAGCCGACCTCAGCTTCCTCATTTTTGACACGCGCCGCAGCTTAACCCCCAGCCTCGTGATGTACCTCGGGGGCAGCAGCGGCAGCAATGGCCGCAATAGGAGCTGTGGTAGAAGTAGTAGAAGCAGCGGCAAGAATGATGTTGCGACGTTGCTGTTGCCTCCGGTGGCGAGTTCATTGGCTGTTTCGTTGAACGCCGGGAACGACTCCTTACGCAGTGGCTGGTCTTTGCTTCGGAGCAGTGCGTTGTCTAACTTATCCTCACCCAATTTGAAAGTGGATACGTCATTACATCAAGGTTTCGCTTCCTCACAAGGAAAGTCCGCTAACAGCATCGCTGCCTTTGCCAACAGCAGCAGTGGCCACAGCAACAGCGGCACTAGTGGTGGCGGAAATGGCAATGGGACGCGGCGGGGTGCTCCTTCGCTGGCGTCGATCAGTAAACTTCGGCCAACGGTGCGCGCTGCGCTTAATTCTTCGAAATTCCGCGACAACAGTAGCAATACCAATGCTGCTTCAAAAGGAGGTGCTTCTTCTGCATCGTCTTCTTTCTCTGCGAAGCGAGCGGAGAAGCAGAAGCAGCAGCAGCAGATAGCGCCTGCGATGGCGGAAACGGTAGCTCAAGCGATGGATCGTGCCTCTAAAGCGGTGCTGCAAGTGCGGTGTGGGCTGTGGCAAGCAGGGGACGACGCCGTTCTAGGCGACGGCTGCGTCTTTTTCAAAAGCTTTCCACCGCCGCAACGATTACCTAACAAAGCAGGAACAGGAGCAGGAACAGAAACAGGTGCCGCTGCCGCTGCGACCACTAAAACACCTTCCTTTCAGCCACAGTCCATGAAGAACGCACCTGCCAATAGCCGAAATGCCTTGCTGGGGCCGCCTTCTGTCGCGGAATGGCACGAGCATTTGACCGCTTTGTTGAAGGCACGTCGCCGCAGTCAAAGGAAGAAGCAAGAGGGGAACAAGACTCTTCTGATGATTGAAGCACCTGCCAAGGAGTCATCTGGTTCTTCGTCTGTGTCTTCTTTTTCTAGTGGTGGCGGCAACACTGGCAGCATTGGCGTGGTTGGTGGCTTCGAAGAGAGCAAAACAGACGACGGTGCTGGGATTTCTCTGCGAGTACCTACTACAGGGCAACCCTTGATTTCTCCTTCGTTGTCATCTCCTTTGGGTGAAATGTCGTGGTTTCTGCCGTGCTCTGCAGTATTGGCTGCGATCCACCGTTGTTTTGACACTGTTCTTGCAACATTGCGCGATCATCGGGCTGCTGCAATAACAGCAGCAAGCTCTGAGATGCCTTCATCATCTCCAGCTCGCACGCCGCATGCGAGCCATACAGACTCCCGCATCTATGTTTTGGAGTCAAACAATAGCCCATCAGTTTTAGATTCTGCGTCATCCCCAGTAGTGCACAATCCAGCACCGCAGACACCTTCGTCATATCTATTGGATCCTACGCCGCCGCCGCCGGTGTTTCTGGTGGTGCGTGTAGAACGCGCGGGCAATCTGATTGCACCACAGGGCTATGGCGTTGAAAGGCCGTTTGCCACTGTTACTCTTGGTCTGCCACCACCGCCGTCACCGTTGCCAACATCGTCGTCGTCATCGTCGTCGTCATCGTCATCGTCGTCGTCTCTGCCACTCCCAAGAGTTTCGGAAGTTTTGTCGCCACTTCCTGACGACACTGTGGGTACCAGCACTACACTTCCCTCAGCGGATGACGAACTTGTTGATGGTGCAACTGCTGCAGCAAGCGCTGCTCCTGCAATTGACGCTGCCACTGCTTCTGCTGCCTCGAGTGCCGAATCTTCTGGAACAGGTGCTGAAGAGGGCAAGAATGCAGCAGTCGCAGCAGGATGGCCATCGCCATCTTCGTCCATACCACCCTTACCGATTCGCACGGTGTCTCAACGCACGAGCAGTCTTCCTGTCCCTACTTTGCATGCGGAGTGGTGCTTAGACCTTGTTTTCGACCTGACTAAAGACGCAGCGCCATTTTTCTTCGCAGCGCGTACAGCTGCTGCTTCTCAAGTGCCTTCCGGAGCTGTAGAAATTGAAACAGCGGCCGAAACAGTGGTTGAGGAGCCATCTGTTGCAATTGAAGCTAATATCAATCCTGAAGCCGACTCTAGAGCACCTCCTGGAGAGCCTGAGCGTAGTAACTACCAAGACAAGAAAGCAGCAACGGCAGCAGCGGCAGCAACCGTGGAGGCAGCTGCGTTGGCTGATTTTTTGTCAAAGATCACAATAGAAGCAGCAGTGTGGCACGAGGGGCACGCAGGAGGGCCCGATACCAAGGCTGCTACCACCGCTACCATCACCTCCACCGCCATCGCTGCTCCGTCGGCAGCTGCTGCCTCGGCAGCTGCTGGAAATGCTATGAAAGCAGCTCAGAACCCTACAACAATGACGACAGGAGCAGCACCAGGAGAAGCGGGTGCAGGAAGAGCAGGAGGAGAGCAACCTATGCCTGGACCTCCGAAGCCAATACCCCTTTCTATGCTGCAGCCCTATGGGTATGCCCCAACGGTAACCACTCAAGCGCACCCTGCAGCTACCACCAATGCTGCAAGCAAATGGACCTGCCTAGGGCCAGCGCTGAAACTTGAAACATCCAAAGATGGTCGTCCTTCGAATGCTCCTCCACCATCTGTTGGCCATCTCACAAAGGGTGTGCGCTCTCCGCTTGTCCATTTACCTCTGCGCCGAACCTCTGCGGCCTTGAAAAGCACCAACAACGATGAATATAGCAGCGATGGCCAAATAAATGGGCAGAACGGCGGGAGTGAAAGTGACGTGCTTGAATCTTTGCCTCCGTCAGTTCTCGTCCTTGGCGCAGCAGTGTTTCTCGGGAGCGAATCGCCTTCATAAAACTGAACTCCATTTATGAAACCCTACTGCGTATTAACCATTTACTTTTTGGTTGCTTTTGCGTACTGTACTGGCACCCGTTCGTTCTTATGCCCGGTATTATTTGGTACTTGGCTGGATATGCCAATTTATAAGTCTAATTCGCACATGGCCCCGTAATCTGCAACGCAGCAAGACATATACATCAGGATAAAAGGCGAAAACTTCCCATTTGAAGATATAGCAATTCCCGTTCTTTCTTTGGTTATCTAGCAAACGCCGTCTTTGTATTATGTATTACATTAATACATATATCCACATCATATTACTATTTATATAAAAGAGAATTTCCCCGTGGACCTGCTGGAACGTAACACACTAACGAGCACTCAGACCCGCCGGCTTGCTCGGAGGAAAGGCGCAAGTTGAAGCCTTAATTAGCCTTCTGGAGCGAATTTCTAGCGCATGCGCAGCTCAAGTGCATTCTTTGTTTGCCTCTGCGACTGCTGTGTACTTGCCTTTCTTTGGATTTGGGAGAGAATTAACTAGACTAGACTAGAAATAAATACCCAAATGCACTATTAGTACTATTGCACTATCGCGTGTGGCGAATGTGCTAGAGTTTCCAACGAGACTCGGAGCAGCTGGAGCTGCAGGTGCATCCTCGAATTGTTTATTAAACCGTTAAACCATCGGAATTACGAACAACAACGCGCAGTCTAGGAATTACACATGAACCAAGGACCAACGCAGGTTTTACTTCACCGCTACTACTACATTCAGATTTCAGACTTGAAGCCGTGAGCCGCCTTCGTGGTTATCTCAAGGGCGCTTGAAGTGGACCTTCGGAGGATTTGCGAAGTACGGCGCGCACACGCCTTCGCCGCGGCACACTGACTCGTAAAGGGCCTGGAGCTTCGGGTACGGCTTCATGTCAAACGCGTTGTCCACAGCAAAATCAATCGCGCTGCAGATGGCCACGTCTCCCGCGCAGAGCTTGGACCCGAAGAACCCCGATGGCGTGATTTTGCTTTCGAGCATGGCGAAGTGCTTGGGCAAAGCTTCGTTGAGGCACACGTCCCAAGCTTCCTTGCTGTCGGGCTGAGCATGCTTGTACTTGGCTTGCACGAACGCGTCCAGGACGTCGTTGTGCTCTTCGAGCATCATTTCGCTAATCACCCAGTCTTTGCCTTCGCCCGAAAGCCCCGCTGCCTGAGCGCAATAGCGCACAATCGCCATCGACTGCCCCACCATCATGTCGCCGTCCTGTCGGGGGGATGACATGAGTCGTCAGGGCAAGCCTTGAATCACTCAAACTTCTCAAGCCTTGAACACTCCATGGTGTCAAGGAGAGCAGTTCATAAATGGAAACTACTGAGACAATTCATCCAATCAAATAAATTTCCATTTCGACTTATCTCGTTTTGTTTGTTATTTTTGTATCGCGTACCTTGAGAGCCGGCAGTTGGCCGAAGGGGGAATATGTCTTGTAGTCGCCGGGCTCCTTTTCCCAGGTGTGTGGCACCTTCCCTGCCGTCATGAGCAACGCAGGGAGCTGCCCGCGCGCTTTGATGTCGAAGTAGTACAGCACCATTTTCCGGCGGAAGTAAGGAGGCGGCGCGCCCGCCATGTACGCAGCGCAAAGGCCCTGTTTGCCGCACACGCGCTCGTACAAGTCGGCTAACTTCGGAAAAGGCGTCAAGTCCAGGCCATTGTCGAAGCCAAAGTTGATGACGTTGCAGATGGCGATGTCTCCCGCACAGAGCTTGGACCCGAAGAAGCCTGACTCCTTGATTTTGCCCTCGAGCACGGCGAAATGCTTGGGCAAATCTTCTTTCACGCACTTGTCCCACGCTTCGTCGCTGTCAGGGTTGGCATGGCGGTACTTAGCGCCCACGAAGAAATCGAACAAGTCGTTGTGCTCCTCGAGCATCATTTCGCTGGTGTACCAGTCCTCACCCTCACCTTCGAGGTTCGCTAATTTGGCGCAGTACCGAGTGATGGCTCCTGACTGCGCGATAGTAGCGTCCCCGTCCTAGCGAATACGAGGATGGAAGGATAATTTGTGAGGAGAAGAAGATCCTTGTGTTCGGGAAGATCAAATCAGAAAAGAGAATAAAGGACAACCCCGATAAATATAGGGCGCTTCAAAGGCTTTGGGCGTGTGATATGCATTACAATGCGAATGCTATTGTGAAAATGCATACTGCATATTCACACCTTGAGCACAGGAAGCTGCCCAAATGGCGCAAAAGCTTTGTAGTTGCCAGGATTTTTCTCCCAGGTGTAATCCACTCGCCCCGCAGAAAGAATCATCATCGGCAGCTGGCCGCGTGCTTTAAGGTTCCAGTAGAAGATAGTGGGCTTCGTCGCCGCCATGGTGAGCAAAAATATGGAGCTTCAGTGGATACGATCTTTTCTCCTTGGTGGATTGATGAATGATGTTGTGATGATGTTGCTACCGGCGGCAAGCAAAGAACGAGCAAAAACGCTCGAGAAGAAAGGGTGTTGATGAGGAAATGGGAAAAAAGAAGAAAAGAAAATTCCTAATTCATGTCCTAATGTAGTAGTTGAAAGAAAATGCTGTATTTCACGAATTATTTCACATTAGTGAACCACGTCAGCAAGGTTCAGGAATCAGACAATCAGAAGAAAAATGGCACGTTTTGGTGTTATTCTCGTGTCGACCCTTGGAGTGGTCAACTCCTTCAGTCCAACGCCCAACCTGCAAGTGGAATCACGACATTTCAGACCAACCTCTGAACGTGTACCTCCTCTAGCTTCGTTTTTCGGAAAGTCGAAAGCGGTCGAGCCACCTCCGCCTCCGCCACCTCCACCCTCTTTTTTCGACGCAGACGTGCGACCACCACAGCGAGTGGCCGCTGTTGGCGCACTTTGGGTGGCTTACATCGCTTACGCTGCTCTTGGTGCACCTGGCCAAGATGCAGCTTCTCAGGTAAATTGCTAGCCTAGTTCTTCGAGATGTCGCAGTTACTTCTGCATTAGCCATTAATCTGTGCTCATAGAATCGATAATTGCTCGTCACTGCCAACAGTTGAAGGACACGGAGCTGATTAAAGCCATCATTGCCAATCCATTCGACCCCAACGGCGTCCCCTTTTTGACCGTAGTCTTCAACTTCATGGGGATCTGGCCAGCCTGGTGCATGGATCTCTAATTGAAGTTGTTGCTCCGCATTCTTGTTCGCGATGATATGATTTGATTACGAGGGTGTTCAGGTCTTTTTTAATCTAGCTTCATTCATTTTACATAGATAATGCAGATGAACTTATGAATATATCTAATTCTTTTCTTTTTTTTCAATGCATTGTAAGGTATGCTGCCACTCTGCTGCCCGGTTCGAAAGACCAGAAGCCAGTCCCTGCGTTGCCCTTCCTGGGAGCTTCGCTCGCGTTGGGCATGTTTGCCCTCAGCCCTTACCTGGCTCTCCGCGAGCGCCGGCCGGTGCGTTTGGAGATATATATTAGACGAATTTTTCTTCAAATTAGGTCTAGCTTGTTCACATGGTAGAGCTTAGGAAGTTCCTGTTGCAATTCTGCACGTACACTGGATGAACTACAGTGGAAGACAGCAGGGGACAATGCCATCACCGCTTAGATGACAACCTTGTGTTTGCGTACTTCATCCAGCCGTGCCTTCTTTGCTCTCCATGACTTTTACCACTACTGTACAACTGTGACACGCCCAGGTAGTGGACGCCTCAAGCACTACAGACAGCGCTGTGGGCCGTTGGTTAGAAGGCAAAGCGAACGGCGTGTTACTGGCTGCAGGAGCGGTACGCAAAGGAGTATTCTCACTGAGTTGTTGTCTATTTTTTACGTATTACGTAGTCTCTTTGTCAAACCTAATTTCGTTGTCTTATTGAAGCTATGATCTCCAGTCAAGTGCAAAAGCTAATTTCAATCGAATTTGCTGCTCTCCCTCGTTTTGTTTTCCACTTGCTTTCTTCGTCTCAGGTTGGATTGACCGCGTACGGCGCCACTGCCAACGGCGGAGATTTGAGTGCCTCCTTCGCGCAGTACTCGACTTTGTTTCAAGAGCAGTTATTCGTGCACGTCATGTCGCTTGATTTTGTGGCCCTATGGCTGCTCAGCCCCTGGGTAAGTATCATAGCATTTGGAATCAATTCGTTGCTTGTTGACAGCGCCAAGTGATATTTACGTTTGAATGAGCTTTTTATTTTCCTCGTATGTGCGTACAAGCTTTTTTTTTTATAAACAGTTTCTTTTTGCCATCTATTTCTTACAGAGTTTCTTTTTGACATCTGTTTCTTACACATGACTTCTTGCACCTGTACCTTGCAGGTAATGGCTGAAGACATGGAACGCCGTGGCATGGCGGCCGAAGAAGGCCAAGATTCCTTGCTTTCGGCGCTGCCTTTCGCTGCGGTGCCTATTTTAGGCCACTGTGCCTACCTCTTGGCTCGGCCTCCTCTGCTTGGGTCCGAAGAGGCCGAATGAGGTGGGACTATTGTACTTCTCAAAGGAAGTAGCTGGTGTTTGATGCTTGCAAAGGAGTTATTCAAAGGAAAGTTCCATCTCACTCTCGCCTAGCGAGAAGTGTACTCGATTTCCACTTCCAAAAAAAACACCGCGCTCTTTGATTAACAAAAGCAAGTGGCATGGAGCTTAACATGTGCCATGTATGAACCGTACAGAACAAATCCGACTTGGATGCAGTAAGCAAGAAAACCCAAGAGGCTCCTGGGTTTTCCTTAGGTTTTTATTCAGCGCCATTCATAATCACCGGATCTTCTGCTGAGCCGACGTGGGTAAAAACCCGGAAATGCCACGATTTTCTTGGTTACTGCTTGGATGAATTTCGATATGTAGGGCTCCTATGCTCCTATGCGCTTCATATTTCCTAGGGAGCGTAAGGAGATCTGGGAGGAAGGGGAAATATTATGCCATATGCCTTCTTCTATTTCAATGGAACTTCTCTCTCTCTCTCGCTCTCTCGCTCTCTCTCTCTTCGCAGCTCCTGGCTCTTGCTACTTCGAATCGCAGCACAAGATCAGGCCAATGAACCTGAAAGCCGAGTTGAGCTCTGCTGACTCCAATTGCCCCTTTATCTCCTATGTCGATTCCTTGGTCTTCGCCTACGTTGATTCCTTGTTTTTCTTGTTGGGTTTCTTTCTCGCTGGCAAGAGCCCTAAGCGTGCGTCCCGCGCCGCTTCTTCGATTTCTGCCTGCCGGGCTGCTTCCTCCTGTGTTATCAAATCAACAAACGATGGCAAAAAAATAAAAAGTGATGAAACTTCATAATCATGAAAACTCTTTCACGGACAGTAAAGCAAGCAAAGAAAGAGAGATAGGTCACAGGCACGATGATGAAACGAGTCCATCAATATTCACAAGCATAGCTACACAACATCGAACTCCAGCCGAGAACGGCGAAGAAAAACAAAAATTAAAACGACCGTCTGTATTGTAACGGCAATATAGTAATAAAACCTTGCGTTGCGCAGAAGTCGCTTCTCGTTGTGCTTCCATGAGTGCTTCGTACTTTTGGTCCAATTGTCTTGCCTATCAAAAGGAGCAGACAGGGCATACAGGGATTCGGTCAAAAAAGAAAGAAAGTGAACTTAGCTCAATTAGCAGGGAACCGTCTAATAAGGAGATTATGCCAGGTAACGTGCAAAGCGAAACCGTCAACTTTCTCATGGTGCTCAATCAATGTCACCATCTCAATGAAGCCCGATTTGATGGCCCAGTCCAAAGGCGTTCGCAGGTGCTTGTCGCAGATGCTCCAACGAGCCCCTTGCTCCTGAGATGGTCAAGAAAAAAACGCAAGTCGCCGAAAAAAACAAGGATGCAAATTGAAGGCAGAATAAAGTGATCGCACGAATGAGTTCATTTGCCAAATCACTTCTGCATGCGCGCTAACACACACGAATGCACCCTTTTGCTGGCTTACCATCAGGTAATTGGCCGCTTCGCTGTGGCCCCGGCCGCAGGCCAAGTGCAGCGGGGTGTACCACCCGTTGGAAGTTTTGGTGTCGATGTAGCCCGGCGGGCCGCGCTCGAGGAGCAGCGCCAAGCACGCCACGTGGCCTTCTTCGGCTGCACGGTGCAATGCGGTGATCTACAGGACACCACAGAAAGAAAAAAAGGTAGGGGAGCAGAAGGGCGGATGGGCAGACAAAGACATGAAGTACGAATGTGAAGGAGAAGGGTGCGAAATACATTAAAGGAAAGAGTAAGAGAGGGGGGAGGGGGGAGCAGAGAATGAACAGTTTCACAGCTGGTGGAATTATTCGTGAATATAATTAAACGGAGAAGAATTCATTTCCAACAACCAAACCAAGAGCTTCTTTGATGTATATTTTCGTCTGTGTTCTCACCCCACTCCAGCGCGTTCTGGTGACTGGGATTCGATCCACATCGAGCAAGTACAACAGCCGGGGCAGATTGCCTTCCCGGCTGGCTTGAAAAATGTCGCTCGTTCCACAGCATTCGCCTGGCTTTCTATAAATTAAAAACGAATATCAAAGAGGCGCATACGGAAGGGTGAAAGAGTTGGTGTGCACATGCAAACACTTCGTAAAAAGGCAGACCGCATATGAAGAGTGACCACGGGTTGAGGTTGTTCAGAGCGTACATAAGGCTATATGATTATAAAATTATTTTGTGCAAATAATAGATCTCTACTGTCAAAGTCTTCTTAAGGCAGTAAAACACCGCATTCGAAACCTGCCTAGCTAGCTACAAAAGTGAGCAAGCAATACGCATTTACTTCGTTTGCCAGTAGGCGTCTGCGTCAGCACGCACAGTCGACGTTACCCCAAGCCTCCGCGCTAACGCTGGATTCGCTGACTGCAGTGCTTTTTCCTCTGGCGTCACTTCACAGTTGGGCATGCCGGTGAATTTCGGGCTCGGGGGCCAAGGCAGCGCTCCTCCGAATGGCATGTCACGAGCATCCCAGCCGCGGGCTTCAGAGTACATGATTGTCCAGTACTTCGGCGGATAATATGTCGGCAAAGCTTCAGCGGTTGTGCGGAATGAATCGCGAGCACGCACTAGGAAGCTTTTGAGAGCTTGCCACTGTCAAATTTAACTCTAGCTAGAGCTTAAGAGAGCCTTTTAGCCGTAGCTGTAGCTGTAGCCAGCCAACACAGTGTAACGGTGCGGTGGGTTGTAAAAATATCACTCAAATGACCTCAATACGTCAGTTTCGCGAAATAATGGCGTCGATGTCAGATGTCAGATGCCAGTTTCCAGATGGCCCGATGTCCCTGGCGCTGGCGCCTGGCGCTGGCGCCTGGCGCCCCACGGTATGGCGGGGATGCTGCTCCAGCTCGGCCCCAATCCCTTGTTTACAAGAAACCCGAGCGGAATTGCTGTTATCATAAGGGCATCTGAAGACTGAAGACCCCCGGCCCCCGACTCCCCCCCCTTCCCCTTTATGAGGAAAACATGCATAGGCATAGGCATAAAGGGTTGAAACTGAAACCTCTTTGGCCGAGTTGGCTGAATTGGCTGAGTTACTGAGTTGTTAGTTCGGTTGTAGTCGAAATAGGTATGAGATATGGAGTCCCTAGGAAAATACAAGGTCCTAAAATGTATATTAGACCGGGCATCTTAGATTAAATTAGATCAGATTATACTCCCTTACTTGCAAAGATCGACATGTGAAGAAATAGCACGCTTCCAGGGATAATTCGTATTTGCACATGTAGCATGCCGGCGGGGTCTGAGTGCCCATTGCGTTTCACGTCTTTACTAGTAGGTACACGAGGTAATTCTCCGGGCTATATTTCTGCCCACTGGCTCAAGGTTCTTGTCAGGCGGCGGGCGCCAGCCACTCTCAGCGTCGCCTGTCCTCTTTCTTACTGAATAGGGCCAGTTATGGATCACGTCGCCGTATGGTGCGGCGACACGCCGTCTATCATTGGTGATTGTTTCTCAGCCCACTGTGCATCAGTACTTCACGAGGTCGTTCAAAGAGTCGATTGTGTTCAGGCTTCTTATATCGATTTAATCATCGGAAAACATCACAGCGCCCTCTGAAACAGGCACATCTGCAATGCACTCATGCTTCAATTGAGGGCTGAAATCTGTCGACAATTTCGACTTTTCATTGGCCATCTCCTTAACCTCCTCTCTTTCTACCAGATTCCCTGTCGTGTCATCACCATCAAAGTAGTCTCGGCTCAAGTCTAACACTGCTGCGTTTTCCTTGCAATGGCGTTTCGCAGATGGGAACCGATCGCCGTTGCTTTGCTGTGCTTGATCCTTGATTTCGAACACTTCTTGAGTCGCTGTAGATGAACGCGTCTTCGTGCTAGGCGTGTTCTTATTGACAGGACGGCCGCCGCTGAGGAGGAAAGCGCGAAGGTCGCCAGCGCCCTGCCACAATAAATAACGAAATGACAACAACCTTACACCAACAATAGCAGCAACGACAAAGAAGGTCCGCATTTTGTAACCTTCAAGTGCTTAAATGTTACAAAATGTTTAAACATCAGGAAAAGAACTCCCCCTCCCCCTCCGTCCATCTCCTCTTCAAATCTTCATTGACCTTACCTCAGCTGCACGGGCGTTGCTGCGGCGCTTCAAGCGTTGCTTCAAGGCATTGGTTTCTTGGCGATGGCAAGGAGTGCAGAGGGTGCGCAAGTTCCCGAGCCCGCAGGCACCGCCACCTTCCGCGACTGCCACTTCGTGGTCCGCCTGGTGGCAAAAAGCATATTCAGGCAACGTTATCGGCAAAACAGAGCATACCAAAAGGCAATGTCGATAACCCTTGGCTCTATCCCAAACCCTGAACGTCAATTCAACCCTAAACCAAAACCTAACCCTAACCTTAACCCTAACCTGCCAGAAGTCGGCTTCCATGGGCTGCATCACCACCCGTGGAGCTGCAACTGCTTTGCTCCCATTGGCTGCGGAGCCTTTCTTTGTGCTGTTGCTGCTGCTGCTGCCAGTGCGGAGCAAGCTTTGAAAAGGGCCCGACAGGAGGCGCTGAAAGCGCTCTGGCGGCGTGAGCGCCTGCAATTCTAGATAGTGCCCGTGCGCATCGACGCGGCAAAGCGCGCAGACCCCTCGGTCCAAAGCAAACACTTGGCGACGAATGGCGGAGGAGGATCCGCTTCGAAGAGCAGCTGCTTGCGCGCATTCCCACCCGCAGTAGCGAAAATTCGCATGAATAGCATTCACTCGTGCTGCTGTGGGTTCTCTAGTTCGCTGTTGTTCCCCATTATCATCCTTGGGTACTTTGACGACCGGCAAAGGTGCATGGCACCACTCGCAGTCGGTGATGGGAGCTGCGGCAGCAGTAGCTGCGATGTCCTCATGGTCCATGTTGTTGCTGATATCATCGTTACTAACCTTGCCCCTCTTGTTGGAGTTTGGAAGGTACCGAGTGAAACAAAGTATGCCCTTTTCAGGAACAGCAGCAGATCCGCTTTCAGCCTCACTTCCATCAAAAGTCCCCAATTTAGCAGCAGCAGCAGCAGCAGCAGCAGGAGGTAATCTGGACGAAGAAACAGACGAATGGCCGCCACGAGCAACGCCAGCAGCTTGAGCTCGATCGCGACCATGCGCAGCCAGTGCGAGTGCTAGCAAGGGTTGGCTGTTCGGGTGTGCTGCCATCGGTGCAGTGCCCGCAGCGGTAAGCACTTCGCGCTCCCGTGGCTTTAAGTCGGACCACTGCTGGACAAAATTCCGGAGCTAGGCGACGAAATTGATTGTATAAAGCAGGCATACAAGCAATGAAGGGCGCAAAATTATGCAACGTGAGAGAGAGAGAAAGAAAGTTAGATACGAAGCAGTCAAACCGTTGCAGAGTGTGGGTATTTCTACCCGCTATCCCAACTTTACCACTACACACTACTGTAGCAACGCTCTTTTACCTCTGTAACGGCATGTACGATAGCATGCGCTGAAGTCACCACAGGTTGAGGTCTGGCCGTTGTTGCACTAGCTTCTCTAGCGTCCTCGCAATCTTCTTCATCGCTCGCGCTGTCGCCACTGTCATCGCTACTCTCGCTGTTCTCAAGCAACGAAAAACGTGGCGCTCCTGGTGTTGCCAATGCAGGGCCACTTCGGTGTTTTTCGCGTGCAATCTGCTTCTTTAAACCAACACCTGCTGGCGTGGCTGTTGCAGCTCCTGGCTTGCCTGCTCTTCTTGTGGTAGCTCTTGATTTTGCTGTTGTAGGCTTCACTGTCGTTCTGCCCACTGCTGACGATGCTGCGAGAGTGGTTTGCAAATGAAAAGTGAGCGCAGCTACGCCGGAGGGACCCCCTAGAGCTGTTGCCAACATTTCACCGAATCTGCCAGGGACACGCACACTGCAACCTTCGCGCTTGGCGGCCTCTTCCTGAGATGCTTGGGCAGCAGCAAATACAGCAAACGAGGTCGACTCATCCAAGCCTCCACTGTTTGACTGCCATCCTTCTTCGGGGCATCGCTGCAAGAGGCCGCTCTCAGCAAATGACTCAAGAGTGAAACTGACTCGAAGCGGGATCGGCGGCGGTACAGAAGCTTCTTGTTGCCTAGTAGATGAAGAAGCAGCAGAAGTAGCAGCTACATTGGAAGAAGTGGCCGATGTTACTGCTGGCTTGAATAGAGCAATTCGTCCAGTGTTGGCGGAAACTCCGAAGAGTAAGAGGGGCGATGCAAACATCGTTTTCGCATTGCCGCTGGAGGTGCTATCACTGCAACTGTTGATAGTACAAGTATGATTACCACTAGAATCCCGCGTCGAATTCGCAGTTGGCGCTTCATGAGACGAAGAGGCAGGAGTGGTCAACACTGATTTCCCATGTACGGTAGCAGTAGCTCTCATCGGTGACGTTTCAACATCGTTTATTCCTTGCCCTTTGTATTGCAGCGGCTGGCTTGAAGTCATCGGAGGTGCCATGGACGATGATTTGATAGGGTGAAGCGTGCCACAAACTTCGCAGCGAGGTCGCTTCAAGGCACGAGCTGTGACAGCTGGCGGTGGCTCATTGTGCAGAGTGCACGCTGGGCAACTCCAGGGCTGTGCCCATGGGTGAAGAGCCTCAGGCTCGGAAATTGAAGAAGAAGAAGATGAAGAAGATGATGATGATGATGATGATGAAGAGGAAGAAGTGGAAGAAGAAGAGAAAGAAGGATGTGCGGCAGCATCAGTAGATGCATGGCATGCACTATCTTTGAGCGATGGAGACACGATGAAGCTGCTGCTGCTGCTGTTGCTACTAATGCTGCTACTACCGCCGCCATCATCGTCATTGCCATCGTCATCGTCAACACATACGACGTTGTCGTCGTCACTGCCATGAGTCAAGCTACTTTTGATCGTGCAGCTACTGCTGCTGCTTCTCGGAGGTGCCTTGTTCGCTGCGGCAGACAGTTTGCCTGAACTCGTGCGAGCAGTCGTTGTCGTACCTGTTGTTTGTGCAGCTGCTTTTGGCTGGAAGAAAGTGCGCAAGTCTCCTCGGCGAGGTGGAGCATCGGGCAGACTAGCTTTGGCAGGCGGAGGCGGAGCTCTTCCTCCTCCCGCGAAAAAGCTCCGAAGCTCCGCTTCTTCGCTCTTCCTGCCGTGCACGTCAGCGCCTTCATCGCCACCACCAGTGCTGCTGCTACTGCTAGTTGAAGAAGACGAACATGACTTCGGGACAAGGTCTGCTTGCATCGTATCAGAGGAGGATTGGGTTTTCCCGTCAAGAGCTTGGCCGACCACATTCACCTAATTTTTGCCATTTTTAAAACATGACATCATAATGAGGACGAGACGGTGAAGGAAATGTTCGTATTTTAATCAAATATCAACAACTCAGCATCCTCGCACTTCATCTGGTGCAATTACTTCTCCTGATGCCAGGTACATTCTTTACGTCATGACGCCACACGCACCTTGCGGCCGATGCATTGCCACAGCAAGCTATCGATGCCGTCGTCTCCCTGGGCTACCAAGTAAATCACGTTCACTGCGCCTCGCTGGCCGATCCGGTGCGCACGGTCTTCGGCCTGCACTAGCACCCCGGGCGTCCAATGGAGCTCGGCAAATACCACAGTAGAGGCCGCGGTTAACGTCAATCCTTGCCCTGCAGCGGTTAAACCCAACACGGCTACCTTGACAGCGGGGTCGTTCTGAAACTGGTTGACCAGCTTCTGTCGCTCGAGACCAGGCACTTTACCGTCAATGCGTATAAAACCAACGCGAGCACGTGCACAAGTGGCTTGTAGACCGTCTAACACCGCCATGTGATGCGCGAACACTAACAGCTTGCCTCCGTTTTCTTCTGCATGGCCATTAGTACTGCTGGTAGAGATGCTGTTAGTGTTGTCGCTACTGCTGGTGTTTGAAGTGTCGCCACTCGATGGCACCTTTCGCTTGCTATTGCTATTGCCCTTACCATTATGTTTGCTTTTGCTGCTGTTGTTGCTTACTGAAGAAGATTCGGAATCCATAAGTCCGTCGATTAAGGTAGCTACGTAGTCGCACACCCCCGGTAATTTGGCTTCTCCCGTCGCGCCATACGCCTCACTGAGCAACCGTCGGTGCTCCGCCATAGCTCCCCAGGTGCCTTCTTCGCTTAACCCGCTGCCATTGCTACTGCCGCCATTGCGACTGCTGCCATCACCACCACCATCAAAGTCCTCGCCGAAGATATTGGGCGATGCGTTGGCCCTCGCGCGCGCTTCGTCGAGCTCCTTGGCGCGCTGCCTCATTTCCGCACGCGCTTTCGCCGGCAACTCCACCACCACCCGAGACCGGCGTTTGGCTGGGAGCTGGGTGAGCACGTCTTTCTTGAGCCGCCGAATCATGAACTGCTTCAAGTGGTTGTGCAGCTCAGGGAGGTTGCTGGAGCCAGACACGTCCCAATCGCCGAAGCGGCCTCGGTGACCGTTGCAAAAGCGAGTGGTAAACGCCGTGAAGTTGCCAAACAAGTCGGGCCGTACGGCGGTTATCTGTACTTCGGTTGCAAGCGAAGACGAAAGAGGCACACGTAACGAAAGGGGGGGGGGAGGGAGGGAGGGAGGGAGGGAGTGCTCATAAAATTGAAGTTTAAAGGAGATGAACACGCAGAAGTGTTTTGACAAGACCTGGGGATAGAGTTCAACTGGCCTCGCCAGGGCAGGCGTGCCGCTGAGCAGCAGCAGCCGCTTGGCATGGCGCATGACGCCGGCCAACAGCAGAGACCGCTGCGACTTGCGCTGCTTCACGTAATGGCTTTCGTCCAAGATGACCTGTGGGTTGTGTTTGCAAAAATGTTTGTTTTGAACAAAGTTGGCAACGTGGTATCACTGATATGACATTGCTTGTTTTCCAAGGCTCGGGCGAAGAATGGATGCGTGCAAAAGTAAGCATTATTTCTACTTCACTCGAGAACTTCTCGCGGGGACAAAATTCAAGTGACTTCTCTGAATAAATTGATAACATTGTGACACTTCATTTTCATTGAGCTCGCAGCTGAGTGGGTCGTACCATGGGAGGCTTCAAGTCAACGATGGCCGACGCTACCGCCGATCCTTGCACAAACAACGCGTAAGTCAAAATCAAGATCCCTGGCCCGCTAGAGCTGTGATGCTGGCTGTTATGGTTATTGCCACCGCTGTTGCTGCTGTCTCGTGAAGCACGCGCGGCAGCTGCTGCAGCAATGGGTGCCACGTCCGAGCGGCCTTTGATTACTGCCACCTAGACACAATAGCAAGAACCGCAACACCAGAAGAGGCGAGCGCCATGAAAGGGTTTATACTTAGGGGAGGGGGGGGCACGAATGCTATACATAAAACTCGCCAACTTGATGAGGGGGCACAAAAAATCGTGTTGTACCTGTTGTGTTGGAAGTCCCGGCGCCCATTTTTCAATCTCAGCGGCCCAAGAATACCTGAAATACATTTGTGCACGGCATCAATATAATAAGCAAAGAAAAAGCTTAATCAATAGGACGTAGGGGTCAACTCCTATAATCAGTATTAAAAAGCATTCAGAGAACAATATCATGCAATAATTCGTCATGATCTACTACCGTACTCAGACGATAATAGCTAGCTAGGTTACTCCTGCATTAGAAATATAAGCCATCACATACGGAGGAGCTCATTTGTATAGTACGATGTGTTTGCTGCCTCTCAACAGAGTCTAGCAACAAAGGGGCCCTTTGAATCAATGCTGAACTCACTTCAAACTAGCAGGAACCACAATCACCACGGGCCAGTCCGTAGGTTCGTAATACGCAGCTACTGCGACTGCTTGCACGGTTTTGCCAAGGCCCATTTCATCGCAAATGCAACATCGGCCCTCACGCGACAGGGCAAATGCTACACCTTCACGCTAGGTTTGCACATTCACAAAATTAGCGGAGTGAATGAGGTAAGGAAGTGAGCGTAAGCGCGATGTCGTAATCAAATTGTAGAGTTCTGGGTACGTGGGTTCTGGGTTAAGCCGTCGTATTTGTGAAATGGAAAAACAAGGACTACACTTTGTAGTGCGCAAAAATATAAAATTAACCTGAAACGGCATGAGCTGCTTCCACATGGGCTTGAAGTGGGAACCGGGTTCCGTTTCGTCGCTGGCCTCCGATATTCGTCGGCCGCTCGACAGCTTCGCATCCAGTTTCAATGCAAGCACTGATGGGTCGTCCACGGAGGGCGTGGACAGCGACGGAGAGACATTCTCAAAAACTTCCATGCTACTGTTTGCTGCAATGCCTCCACGAGAGTTCTTGTGCTTGCGCTTCGCGGGGCTACTCATTTTTGAATTTCAAAACACGAATGTTGAATGTTGATGGCGCCATTTTTCTTGAATAAACTAAAGCTAGTCTAGGCTTTGGAGCAGCAGCATCAAAAGATGTTTTATGTCTGGCTCCAATTTAATCACAAAAGCATTTAGATTACATTCCCAACTCGACTTGTTGCTCTTTCCATTGAGAGTGGTAACGCTTAGAGCCTCATTACTCATTACCATCGTGAATCAACGAAGCCGAGGTTGTCAAACGAAAGTGAGCGCTTCTCCCCTGTAGCCTGCCCGGTCCTTGCGCTACTTAGAAGTCCCGCTAAATGCCCACAAGTAATTGTCTTTGCTTTCACTTGGGAATCTTGGTTTAAGATTCCTTCGACCCGAGTAAAAATATGATCACGTACTCTTTGCGCAGCCTCTCTACTCTCGTTGCTCTAAAGATATTCTTTGCTCCTTCACTGAAGATCTCTTCTGCGCTTCCTGCCGTGGCGTTCGAGCTCGACTCACCTGAGCGATAGAGCGGGAAGATCCAACAACACCTTGTGGTGTTAAAGGTGTTGTAGGTCCCGATTCTCGTGCTCAGATCCGATTGGCTGTGGAAAAAACAGAATGCCCACTTCTACGGACAACAACGCATCTTGAAATCAAGCACGAATTCATCTATCCATCTGTCCTTTGCCCCCACCCTGTAGCTTAGAAATTTTAGAAATGCAGGCTTGTGATTGGTGTCGCATGGCGCCCCTTTCATTTGCCTGAAGTGAAGCTTCATGCTTCATGCTTCGTGCTTCTGCATTTCAGCATCTCATCAGTAATTTTGGCGGTATCTGCGTGTCTGAACCTCGCTTCAGCTTTACGTTGGGCTTGCCATGGCTGCACTGCAGAGGTAACACAACATCTATTACCCCTCTTAAAGCGCGCTCTGTACTGGTATTCTCGCCATGGACGTTTCAATGCCAGGATTCCGAATCCCGTCGCTTTATTGGCACCGTATCTGCCTATGCTGTCTGTTGGAGTAGTTGATTGTTAATTACAACCTGAAATATCTCACACTTGCGCTTCCCGATCTTATTTGGGGCACTGTGCACGTATACAATTTTAAAACGATGCTAGCATGGGGAAGCCGCCCCGCGCTAAGTACCCTCCGCTAGACGATTTGCGAATCATAAAACAGGTCCGTCCCTACTAGTCAAGAGGGCTCGGTGTAAGATCGCTCTTTCTTTAAGGCTATAGGAGCTTGCGAAGAATCAAAATTGCGACTGCCCAATGTTAGACTCTTGTTCATGTCTAAGTGCCTGCGTCGTGTTCAAGCGTCTTTTCTCTCGGCGGTTCCTTGATCGCTCTTTTTGCTCTCTTGTTTTTTGCTCGTACAGGCGGACTTGGGCCCGCTGGAGACGTTTGCGGAGGGGGCGTCGGCCGTCATCTTTCGCGCCGTGGTCAGCAACCCGGAGCGCACGCTTGGTGCGTAAAATACATGTGTGCGAAATTGCGGGCTTACGTTAGCAACAACTCCATTGGATTTCCTTTCGTGTTCGTTTCTGGATTTTGGGGGTGGATTGGAGTGCCAGTTTTACACACTCAAAACACTTACCGAGTACTGACAGCTGCCTCGCTCTCGGTGCTGATTTCTTTACGCAAGAGTTTCGCTTTCTTTTCCCTGCCTCTTTGCTCGAATTTTTAGGGTTAGCTTCGGAAGTCGTCACGGCCTTGCGAGAAGGCAGTGCGTTCGCAGCCAAAGAAGCGTTCCGCACTAGCGAGCGGTCGCGGGCCAGCAGTTTGGGCGTGGAGCGCGAAAGGTTGACTAACGTAGCCAAAGCTACCTCGGACGGCGGCGCCGCGGTGGCGGTGAAGCTCGCCCGGAGCCGCGAAGGGCAAATTTACGAAGACGTGGAGGCCGAACTGAGGCTGCTCCATGCCATTTCCAAGGTCGGTGCATGCCTGGCCCTTGTTTTTTTGCTCCTTCTCCTTCATTTGCTGTATGAAATTGGAAGGATTAAATGCCCTCTCTGCTATGCGCCAAACTTGCCTTGTTCAAATCATTCTTCCACTCTCTTGATGCATCGCCCGTTCTTCGTCGTGATCTACCCCCACCCTCGCTATCTTTCCTGGCACACTCTTTTCATCTTCAACTGTCTATTTACAGGGCCAAATGGAAGTGGCGGAGCGTGAAAAAGTGCGCCAATTCAAGGCGTCGGAACGCGCTTCCCGCGCCCGCGCTGCTCGTCTCAAAAAGGCCAACGGGGAAGCTACCGCAGGGGCTGGCACAGGGAGCAACGTGTCCGACGCCGATTTCGACGCCAACGAAGCGAGTTTTGGGGCCTTCGGGCGGGACAGCAACCACCTCAGCGGAGGCCACACCAGTGGCGACGACGAAGATTACGGCGACGATTACGGCGACGATTACGACGACGACGAAGGCGAAGAAGGCGGAGGCGGCGGCGGCGGCACCAGCAACCAAGGCTTAGTGGGGGCGAGCGCTCCTGGAGGGGGTGCTGCTGCTGCCGGTGCATCTACTCGTGGGGCAATGTTGAAGGAGGATCGTGCAACGGCTGCGAAGCGCCGAGAATTGTGCCGTGGCGGCAGCGTAAATCTGGTAGGTATATACCTACTACATGGATTTGGATGTTGAATGCGCAGTAGTGTTCTTATGCGCACAATTTATGCACCCACACATCATCCCAACTTTGGCTCCTTCTGTCCCCTTCTCGCCTTTCCTTCTTTTTGTTTCCTTCTCTCAAACTCCACCCTTTCGTACGATATGACTGAATTCCTGTGTGCATGTGCGTGCATGTGTCTGTCTCTCTCTCGATGCACCAGGTCCGGTACCTTGGAGCTGGTCTCTACGAGGACCACCGCCGCTTTTTGGTGTTTGAGTGCTGCGCCACGACGCTCGAAGCTTTGCTGGACGTGGCCGAGAAACCCCCTGCGTTAACAGCGGGCTCAAGCGGTGGAGGTGGCAGTCGCGGCGGTGGCGGTGGTGGCGGTCACCCGCATTGGGCCTCGAAACTCAATCCTTTTGCTGCGCCCGCGCGCCCTCAGGTAGACAGGGGGTTGGGTTTGGATTTGAGAGGGAGTGTGTGTGGATTTGGCTGCGGTGGTCTGTCGCTGTGGAAAGGACTGCTAAGAGAAGTATTGGATTTTCAGAGAAATGTGACGTAGTGCAGACGTAGTGATTCGGTCCCACAGCTCACTAATTCTCTCGCTGCGTGTTGCAATTTTTGTCCTTTTTTTTTTTGCTTTCTCGTTCGTTTGTGCGCGAGCTCCTCCGCATAAAGTGTCAGCTTGTATTGTCTCTCTTTTCTCTTTTTCTTCTTTTTAATCTTTTTGTGCTCTTTTGGTCTGGTCATGTGAATACTAGATTGGTATGGCGCGCGCTCTGAAGCTCGGCTTTGAATTGAGCTTAGCGCTGGCTTTTCTCCACAATGAGGTAAGGCACAAGCAGTAGAGGTCTATCTCTTTTCCTCCTATCTTGCGTGTAACAAAAATGCGAATACATGTATATTTATGAGCTCGTTTTCAACGCCTCTGCCGTGTTCTTCTGATGTTACATGCTACAACTACTACAACGCGCCTACTACTCTTGATCCTTTCACGTGTATGCATGCATGCATCCACCACACACACGCGCTTATGCCCTTAGGCGATGCCCGGCCACTGTGTGCTGCACCGCGACTTGAAGCCCTCAAACGTGGGGCTCACGGCCACGGGGTAAGTGTGGGTGTGGTCATCGTGGTGTCGGTGTTATTGTTATGTTGATGATGATGGTGGTGGTGGTGGTGGTCGTGGTGGTGTTTGTGCTGGCATCTCGTTTATAAGTAATTGCGTGCGTGTTCGAAAAAAAAAAAAAAGAGTCAAAGCAAAGTGAGTGAGGACAATAAAGCAGTCCTCTTCTCTTGGCCACCCTTATGCCTCCTCTACCAATTTCTCTGATTTTACCTTCGATAGGTCGGTGCGCCTGCTGGACTTAGGCCTCGCTCGCGCGGTGCCCTTGACGGACATGGCCGCCTACCGCGCTACAGTAGTGGCCTCGCACCACACCAACAGCCACAACGGGCAAACGCAGAAGGTAAAGCACAACTGTACATGTAGAGGAGGAGGAGATGAAATCGTCCGAGCAGAGAAGCAAGAGAATTTACGAAACATCTCCGATTTTGGTTTTACTCTTCGACCTCCAAACCGACGGATGCACCTCTTGTATTGTTGTTGTTGTTCTTTTCTTCAACTGTTCCTTGTCATTTTCTCCATTCATCATCGTCTCGCCTTTTCTCTCTCTTCTTCTTCTTCTTCTTCTTTTTGTTTTCTCGTAGGCGTCTCACCAACATCCCCAACGCGCTAGCAGCAGCAGCAGCAGTTCAAGCATGGACAAATCGCGACTTTTGCCGCCTTACGCAATGACCGGCTACACCGGCAGCTTGCGCTACATGGCGCCGGAGGTAGGGGGGTCGCTACTGAGCTACTCTTTTATAGGGTTCTAGGGTTTAGGTTTCAATTTGTGTTTGGTACACCTTACAATCGACTGTATTCTACTCTATCCTGTATCGTAGTCAGTTACTTGGTGTTACAGAAGCTTTGTTCTCTTTTTTTCTGGCATCGTGTCTTCCTCTTTCTGTATGCGTTCTAAGTGCATTCTTTGTATTCTCTCACTTATACTAGATCTGCATTTGCTCTAATATATATACTGCAAATAAATATATATATTCGGCAGGTGGCGACCAACTGCCCTTACGACGAGTCCGTAGACGTGTACTCGCTGGCTTTGGTGTTGTGGGAGATCGCGTCGCTGGAGCGCCCGTACAAGGGCTACAACAAAGCCAAATTCTTCGACCGCGTGGTAGGTGCCACACACATGGGTTGGATGGATGGTGCAGAGACGGGTGGGTAGGTGGGTGGGTTTTGAGGGTTTATTTTTTTATGTAATTGGTTTTTTTTTTTTCACTCGTTGTGCGCTTGTGCTTTTCTGCTTTTACCGGTTTCTTCTTCTTTTATATTTTATCATAGCCTCCTTCGCGCCATGCCTTCTTTCTTTGTCTCTTCTTCTTCTCTGGTTCACCCATTCACTGCTCTCGTATTCAATCAGGTCCGCCGGCAAGAGCGCCCCAGTTTGGACAAGCCCGAAGCTGCTGATTGGCCGAGTGCCTTCCGAAAAATCCTCGTCAATGGGTAAGAGCGTAAAAAGCGGCGCGGTTGTGTGAAAGTGCAAAAGTGGGAATTTCTCTTCGCTTTTTTTTTCTCTCTCTCAGCCTCTTTCTTTCTTGAATCTACGAGAAGGTTAAGAAACTCGTTTCCCAAATCCTCCCTTCTCCTCTCTTCTTTTTTTCTACCGTGCGCGTTGTAGGTGTGACTTTTTTCGTGTGTGTGTGTCTGGCCTTGGCTTGTCTGTACTTGCATGTATTTGTACATGTACTTGCATGCGGCCGTACATGTACTTCTGTGCTTACATGTGGTCTCCCATGATGTGCTCGTACATGTAGGTGGGCCACGGACCCGCGCAAGCGCCCCTCGAGTTTGGGCGTCAGCGAAGGCTTGATTCAACTCATGGTAAGTGGGAAGAGGGGGGGGGGGCTTCTTTAGGTGTGAAATCTTTGTGGGTATGGGAGTGTCTCGTAAGTGCGCGTCGATGCATGTGTTTTGGGTTGACATAGTAAATTTCGAACTCTTTTTTCATGTTTCCTCGCCTATTTTTTGTATCTAATGTGTGCCACATCTCGCTCTTCATCCTTACTCGCTTCTCCTAGTCATCACTCAAATATCTGGCCTGTACATGTTTCGGCTCCTTCATCTTCTTCTTTCGAACCACAACAACAACAACAACAGGTGGAGCAGCGGTACCGCGACAGCGTTGCGTCCGAACAAGAGAAGTTCGAAATCCCACCTCTGTTCGCCACCGGCGCGAATACATCCGGGGCCAGCATCTTCGGCCGCCTGTCTGAATACGCCATTGGCAGCAGCACACGCCGAGGCTCGGAGTTTATGACTGGCGAATCATAATTCGTGGGAACTCCTCGGCCAGAGAGCTAGAGATAAGAAGTGCATACGCCCGCTTAGAAAGGATTGACTTCGATTCCGGCATTCCTTGAAGATAAAAGTGGCGCCATTGGATTTTTTTAGCACGCGGCCGTAATTTTTGCCATTTAAAGTCGCTTTATAAGCCCGAGGTCCAGCGTTATCTCCTCACATTAAATTCTGGCTTCTTTCCAGCTGCAGCTGCAGTAGACAGTAGAGGGCGAAATTCCTTGTGGTATAAAGAAGTTCTAGTTGGCCGACCTGTTGCGCAGTTATAGCGTGCAGCAGGCAAACATTCAGCGGCGCAATCGGCACTCAGACACCCGCCACACGCCACACGTTACACGGCTACCGCCACAGTACAGCACACCCACCACGCAAAAGCCGCCACCACATAATCGAATTGTCCCCTGTAAATTCGCGCGTTTCCTTGTTACTTTTTGAAAAAAGTAGTGGAAGTACTTAGTCGTTCTGTACTGCTTTAGTGCTACTCTTGCTCTATTGGGTGTTGCGGAAGTGGGAGCTATTTCAAGCTATAGGGCTTTTCATATGGCAAACATAGGCGGCATGGAACTATCATTCGACGACAGCTGGATGGAAGAGGTTCCTGGGCAAGAATTTGCCCGCTTCGGTGAATACAAAGATGATCAGGTACGAGGCTTTTCTAGAATATCAAGTAGTCCGTGATATACTTCAATTTGTTTAAGGCGCTTTGCTACCATACCTGCGGTCGCACAGGATGTAGTTGCAAGGCATTTAGAAGAGGCTGAAGAGGCTGCTGCGATGGCTCATTCATCGTCCGAGAAAAATACTGAGGACAACCATATTCGTGAAACAGCTGCGGATACCGGTTCGGTAGCAACTATTGAAAAAGGTTTGGCCTTGTGCAAATTAGATTCTAGCCCAGGCGGACAAGAAGCGAATGGTTCTAGTATGAGCAATGGCGGAAGCGCACTCGTGTTTGACGATGATTGGATGGACGAAGTGCCAGGCCAAGAGTGTGCTCGGTGCGTCAACAATTCCTGTTGCACATGATTATTCTTTGACGCAACGACTTGTGAAATTATTTTCATATTGTTTTCGTTGTTCTTACGTGTATTCTATCTTTTTGTTTGAACTTCCTCCTATATGCGGCTGGGACGTTTCGTTCATACTATTTTGTAGCTTTGGCACTTACAGCGACGACCGGGACGTAGGAGCGAAGCACGAGCAAGAAGAGGCAGATGCAGCGGCCACCTTGGCTCTTCTGCAGCAAACTCAGCCTAACACTGATTAGAAGAAGCGCCTTTCGCTGATTCTGGCGGCTGCCTGCTCGTCCATGTCATGTCGACCGCTTTTGTAGAGCATTTTAAGAAGCGAGGACCAGCACGGATGTATTTTCTTCTGATATCCGTGCGCGTGGCAGTCACTTACGTGTATTTGTATATATACATGCGCCTCGAGAAGAGAGATGGCGTATTAGAGGTCAAGATAACGCAACGTGGCGGTGGCAGGTGAACTTTTATAGAGAACTTATTCGGCCGTGGGGGGGTAGGGTGTCCCAAATGGCCCGAATACACGCGTGGGAGGGTTATGTTCCTGTTTCTGTATATGGGTGCCAACAAGTCAATTCCAGAAGCCCATTGAATTGGTTCGAATTATAAAACGGGCTGATGCCATATAGACTTGGTTAAAAATACAGGGAGTTATTTAAGAAGAGCTCCCCCTGCTTCTAACGAGCACGTGGGGAGTCTCCACCACTTTCGGCAAAGGCCGAGAGCACCTGAGCCAAATAGGCGGCACAGCTGCGGGAGCGACTGCAGACGTCAAGCCCAGCCACCGCTAGGAGGGCGAAGCCCACCACTAATTTGGCGATCTGCGAGAAGAAATGAAAGAAGTGCAGAATATGCGGGGAGGTAGAGAGAGGGGCACGAAGCAAGGTTGAAGCGAATCTAGATGCGCAATGTAACCTTCATGAAAGACAAGAGAGAAAAGAATACGGGGAAATCTTGTGCTGTTCGATATTCAGGAACCACTTTTTGGTGGCTAGCAAATATGTATAACACGTATGTATCTCACCGATAGAATGGTCCAACCGCTGCTGTTTTCAGTTCCTTTCTCCTTGACGTCGTCGTTGTACGAGGACTGAGGAGGCTTCTCGTGAACAAATGCATCCTCGCTTGCTTCTAAGAAGCCGGTAGTGCTGCTCCTACCTCCTTGTTGTTTGTTGTTCGAACGATGTGCATTTTGCCATGCTGCCATCCGTGGGCTGTTGTTGCTCTCCTGCTCGCAAAGTTTTAGATTCGAAACACACACAGTAGCGTTGAATGCAGGCACCACCGAGAAAGCAAAATATACGCAACAACAATGAAAAGAAATGAACAAAAGTAGAGCTAAAGAGGCTTGACAACATATCGTGCTCGTTTTCGCTTTCCCTCTGTCTCTTACTCACCGCATTTCCCTTTTGGCTCATAGTGGTTGGAGCCAAAGTGGGCACTTGAATTCTCTGCTGATTGCCTGAAGGTGCTTTGGCGTTTTTCTTTTGCGACTCTTTCGTGGCACCACCCGCCTAATATAGTAGTCGCAATGGCATACATGAGGAACAAAGTAATTAGAGATTACAGCGAGAAAAAGTTGTCGTCTACTATATATAAGGGTGCACAAGAGCTCTGTAAAGAAATTATGAAAGTAGAGGTAGAAACGGTTCTATCCACGAATCGTGTACAGTCGTATTGCTGTTAAGTCGGTATTTTTACCTTGCCTCCCCGGTGGCCTTTCGGCGAGGGCGGCGCTCTTCTCAGAGTCACCCTTTTCGGGGGTGGTTTGGTGCCCTTTGCAGACCCGTCGCCTGCGCCTCCTTTTCCTCCCTG
>Ga0307982_1000517_pt1 | contig 30512 bp, 36 predicted proteins | sample OrgLakmetagen989_FD_201847 | JGI IMG/M metagenome (GOLD analysis project Ga0307982, IMG submission 201847) | Saline water microbial communities from Organic Lake, Antarctica - #989 | ecosystem: Environmental > Aquatic > Non-marine Saline and Alkaline > Saline | place: Antarctica: Organic Lake...
GTCACGAGCTTCTTTCCTCGCGCGCCTTCCTCTTTATTGTTCTGCGGAGTGCGCAACACCCACAAATTCCTCGCTTATTTGCAAATTTTTCGAGGAATTTGGCCAATGCCCCTCTCCCTCCTGAATCATTCCACACTTGCTTTGTTTGCGCAACGCACGCGCATTCCCACTTCTGCCCGCAGTATCGGCTTCTGTGCCATTTGGGTTTGTATTAGTTCGAGTTCGAGTTCATCCCCCCTGTGCAGTACTACTTTTTGCCCATCGCAGCGATTTTGCTGTACGTGCGTGATAAGACTGCTCGAACTAACACTAACTAATACAAACCCAAATGACACAATAGAGGCTTTTACGGCCCTTGCTGTTTAGTGGAATTTTACTAACATATTTATGGACTGACCTTATTTCACGAACCAAATTTGATTTGTACTGCAGTGCGTTACTGCAGTACAGGACTGTTAAACCACTGAACTGGTTTTTGTGATACGATCAGTCCAAGAATTTTTTAGTGAAATCTTTTGTTGGTAAGATGCCAGATCCGTGAGGGCGCCTAATAGCCAATACTGCGGGCAGACGTGAGAATGCGCGTGCGTTGCATAAACAAAGCAAATGCGGGATGATTCGGGAGAGAAAGGGGCATTGGCCAAATTCCCCCTGGGAAAAATTTACAATAAAACGAGGTGGTATTTGTGGGTGTCGCGCACTCCGCAGAACAATATAGATGAAGACGCGCGAGCAAAGAAGCTCGTGACATGCGGAAGACTGGGTTCCATAGGCCGAGGCCAAAGAGTGCCTTTCAACGCGCAAGGCGCCTATTGTTCTGCCCCTGAGCCATAAAAGGCTTTGACGGGGCAGGAACTCCTTCCTCGTTCGCGGAGTGGCAGTGAATAGAAAAGCCCATCTCTCAAAAAGACAAACAGTAACATACAAGCGGGCCGCTTGTGACCAAGCAGCCCCTCCCAATCATATATAGCTAGACCCATAAACCTTCCATCAAACGCCACGGCCACTACTCGTGGTCGTTTTCCAGCGTTTTTCGAAACCCTCGCAAAGCCCTCCACCTTTTAGGCGAAGTCGTCTGCGAACATCCCAAGGAGTTCAAGTTCCGCGCTATTTATCGGTAATGCGTCGATGTTCTACTTGGAATGTTCTGTAATGGCAAATCCTAGATCAAATTTTATCTGTAAAATTCGCAATGAAATTATTCTCTGGGCATGTGCGCCTGATTAGCTTCTTAGGTTTAGTTTGTGCTGCTTTGCTTTTCTTTGTAGAATCCAGCACAGTTCGAAAAATTCTGGAAGACCCCAAGAGATAAAGCAAGGGTTTCTTCTCGCTGCGCAATTTATCTCCTTTTCAGCGCGGAGCGAGTAACCGGGAAATGTAGAACCTGATCTCCCCTGTAAGGGGAAGTCACAGAGGTTGAAGTCACAACTGCTGTGCACTTCCCTTTTCCTATAACCTTTTCTATTAAACTATTGCCTAGCACCTCTTCTACTTCTACATTCTTCTCTACCTGTTAGCCTTCTAATTCCGGCCCTTCGGGGCCTGTCTCAAATTACTCTCTGGAGATCTATATTACTCCATCCAGACAAGCGCACTTGAACTATTTTTCGATAGACCTCGAACTCGAACTAATACAAACCCAAATGACACAGAAGCCAATGCTGCGGGCAGAAGTGTACGCGCATGCGTTGTGCACAAGTCAATATCGGAAAGGGGATAGCGCTTAGAGGCCAGGAAGTATAATACTTCTACTCCCTTCTAAAGTGGCACCTTTTCATGAAATATATTTTTAAATCAGACTTAAGTCGTTTCTGCGGCGTCTGTTTCTGCATTGACGAGAGCACGCCGTTGTTTGGTTTCAGTCCCGTGGACACGCCGCGCCAGGAACCCTCGCTTCTCCTCTGGTGTTGGTGTAACTATGGTGTCACGCCGAAGTGGCCGCAGCTGCGGTTTCCAAATGCCAAAAGGAGCTTTCGTGGCGAGCTTCAGTAAACCATCATGGAAATAGCTACGTATCTAGTATGATTCACAATTCGCAACACCACAATTGTCCAAGTGGGCCTACTTCATTTTCCCATTCTAGATTCTAGTTATCAAGATTTCCTGCTCTCTACGAACATAACCTGGTAATATATTTTTTTGATGAAGAGATAGGTTTCTCCCGTTAGTTCTTCGCCCTTTCTACTTCTCCTGGAACTGGAACTAGTCAGCTCGCCTTGCATTTTTCTTGTGATTTTTCAACCCCTTCTCTGCTTAGAGGTCCCGCCGGCCCCGTCGTGATGCACGCATTTCGCATACGCGCGTAGTATCGTTGCCTTCAAGTTTGCACCACCTATGAAGGGCATATACACCCATGCGTGCGCAATTCAAGATGAGCACACACAATAGGATATTCTATGCACATTCGAGTATACAGAGGAGAGGAAGCTGTGGATGAAAGAGAAAAAACGTCGAGAAAGAGAAGAATAAAAAAGTACTAAGGCAGAGATTGCAGTGGCATAAAAGAGTGGTGCACATGTGCACGCTTGCTTGGCTTGTGCGCGTGTAAACTTACTCTTCTTGCATGCGGTCTTCGTCTGCCTTGAAGAGGGGGAGGCCGTTTTCGCCCCGTGGCTTCATGGGTGGAGGGCCTGGGTGCGCTGGCAAGTCTTTCAACGAGACGTTGTTGTCACCCTTCTTCCTCCTCTCATGGGGCGGTAGCATGCGTAGACGCTCGTCCATCTCTCCCAGCTCGTCTTCTTCCGAAGGGGCCTCGCCGAAGTCTCCTTCGTTTTCGAAGTCGATTCCTTCTTCAGGTTCTCGTTCTGCTGCTTTAGCAAGGTCAACCGACACTTTGATGGCGTCTTTGGCAGCGGTTTTGATCGAGCTTCTGTCTTCTTCTGGAATTTGATTTGCTATCGTTGTCGAGTTCTCTGCGTCGCCAGCAGCAGAGATTACTCCCGCACTTTGCTTTTTCAAGAGCGCTGCCGCCTCCTCGATCAATGACAATGCCTCCGCCTGCATTCAGGAAGAAAATGAACAAAACAAAAAAAACGAGAGAAGGACAACTCGTATCCAACATTTTACGCCACAGTGCAATCATAACAGGTCTCGGATAGACCTCGGCGATGTTTCCCTGATATGAATCGGTATTTGTAAAGCATGCCCACCTCTGTGCGGCGGCTGCTCGCAGGCCCATCGAGCACCAGAGCCACCAACTCTTCAGCCGACAGAATGACGAAATATGGGCTGCCAGAGTGTGGGCCCTTTTCTTCCCCCTCGTGAAGGCGAATGCTCTCGAGGTGGCGCGCTTCTTCTTCTCCCATTTGAAAGCGGTGCAGTTCTTCCATGTTCACGCCTGCTTCTTCAATCACGCGGTGCCAATCATCCAATTTGCGCATGTGCGCCTGCATCAATGCGCGGACGCGATTGAATTAAGTGCACAGTTAAAGTCAAAGGAAATATAGAAAAGAACAGAAACACTAGACGTGTCGAATCGGCTTCCAAGTCACTGAACTTCAATTTGCCTATCTGCAAATACTATCAAGACGTGGGTGCCCTGACCTGGGTGTCGCGCCAGTGCCCGCACATGCCCGAATCGGTGTTGTCTTTTTTCGAGCACCACCAGTCGTACCTATGAAAACGACGTAAAAACGTTGACGCACGATTTAAATGCCAGCAATTGGCGTGGCTCCAATAAAATTGTGGACGTAACTAGAGGCGTGCGCAACAAAAATTTGAGGCGCGCCTCAAATGCATCTGAGTTCAAATGCGACTACGCACATCGAATTCGACTCGCTCATTCCGGGCTTGATAAAAGGCCGTTTGGAGCGTGCAGCTGAGCACATCAGGTATGGGAGCAACGCCACACTGAAGATCACAGACTTGATCATGGCTGCAAATATCGTTCCACCTGTGGGCGAAATCCAAAGTGGTTCGTGAGATTAAGATAACGCGTGAAATCGGTCTTGATTCCGCAAGCGAAGGTACTAGCTAAACTTTCCGTAAAAGAAACATTACAGAGTTCTTAGCAAGCAGATAGAGCTGGATAGGATGGCGTGCAGTACGCGGTGCGGAAGAGTATCTTCTTTTACCTCCCATGGAAGTAAAAAAGCCAAAAGAAGAAAACAAGTCTATCCGTTGTGCGTGGCGAAGGACCAATGACAGAGCTGCTGAGTCGACAGTATGTCGTATACACCCAGAAAGAAAACCGCTATCCATAAGAAAGCCGAAGTAATTTTCTTGTTTCTTGTGGGCTTGGGCTTGGGGTCTTGTAACTGTTTTAATCCGCACTCTGTATTGAGTACTGAGATCTACTTTTTCACGCTCGCTAGAACAATATGCTCATAAGTACCTATACTTATACTTCTTACTTATTCCCCATTCACAATCCACTTGCCATTTATATGAAGAAGCAAAAAAAAACGAGCCCCGTGTCCTCAAATCCATTCAGTTCGAGTTCGCGCGTCACCAATATCCTCACACTAACTCAAGTCCTCTGAACCCAAGCACTTTTCTCGGCACGGAGCTTCTGATTCGCGAAGACCTTCTTTTTCGGGTTTTTAAACCGCAAAGAAACCTGGCCTTGGGCTTCCCATGGGCGCGAGTGCATTTCTTTACATCTTTTTCTTCTTCCTCATTCGCCGCCCTTCCTCTCTTCTCTCAAATCTTAGTGCTTGGTGCGCTTCGTGCTGGGTTCCTCCACACGTTGCCCTGCAGCTTTGGCCGCCGCTGCACGGTAGGCCTCGGTGATGAGTTCAATCATTTCCGGAATTCCCACGTTGTGCTTCACTTGGCAGAACAAAGTTGGTCCGTCACCGCGCATCATTTTGGCGTCACGGTCCATCACCTGGATGTGGTACAATCGGTGAAAACATACATATTTACATGGGGTGTTAGAGAAAAAGAGATCAATTTGAAAGGTTGCACTGTTTTCTTCGTGTGATTTACATGGCAATGCGCGTAGCTCTCCAGGATATGATGAGTGAGTAATCGAGTCATCTTGAGATTCATCCGCCCATGTGTATTCATCTCTTTTGCTTTTTAACCTTTTCAATTTCACAATACCTTCAAATCGCTGCCCACTGCTTCAGCCAGGTCGGTCTTGTTGATCACCAACAGATCGGACTGCGTGATGCCGGGGCCGCCTTTCCGAGGCACCTGAGTTGCAAACAAAACGAACACACACACCAGACACAATGCAGACACGCATGCACATGTCAGTCTCCGCGTATATGCGAACAGACGTGGGTGCGCAGAACTAGCATTCACATGTGCTGGCTTTATCCAGTTTATCAGTCCTCATAGCGCCTTTCCCTCATCATCAACTTGCACGAATGTAGTAGTACCTTGTCGCCGCCTGCCACGTCGATCACGTACACCGTGAAGTCAGCGAGCTCTCGGCTAAAGTTGGCTGCGAGATTGTCGCCCCCCGACTCCACGAAGACAATGTCCGCCCCATGCATTGCCGTCAATCCTTCTACGGCCTCGAGGTTCGCGCTCACGTCTTCACGAATGGCGGCGTGCGGGCAGCCCCCCGTTTCCACCGCGCGAATCCGAGCTGGCTCCAGGGCATCGTGCTTCACCTGTGTGGAGAGGGTTTGCGTGTGTGTGTGTGGGGGGGGGGGGGGAAGCATGAGTGTCAAACAACGGAGTGTGAGCACATATGTATAGGTACGAAGACTAGTTCACATGCACCACAGTGAAGAAAAGCAAGCAACAATGCATCCCTCGATCACTCCAAACAAACTCTCCAGAGAAGTGCGGTGCATCCCGTGCACAACACGTCTACCCATATCACACGTGGCTAAGAACAACGAATGTACTATGTTCGCGCAAACTTACCATGAATTCGGCGTCCTCTTTGGTGAAAATGTCGTTGGTAACCGCGGCAATGCTCAGGGACTGATCGTTTCGCATAGCGCGGCATAAGCTCAACAGGCACGCCGTTTTGCCGCTGAAACAGCAGGGAAAAAAACATATATAAAGAGAGAGAGAAAGCTGTTTGAATATGGGATATAAGTGTATGCGGCGAAGTTCGATGTAACACAACGTGCTCGAACATATTCCCATTCACATCAATGGAAAAGGCCAAACACTCAAAAGCAAGCAAGTAACCCTTTTGATGCGGGTGTTTCCACGATTGACTTCTTCTCCACATGTAACCTAGACCAACCACTAGGGCCATGCTTCCATCGCGTGCATACATCGTTTGTTTGCGATTACCTCCCCACCGGTCCCCCAATCCCGACGGTGAAGGCGCGCTCCTTGTAGGAAGCCTGGGACCGCCCGTGGTGGGCGGTAGGGCGCGCGCTGAAGTGCCCCGGGTGCTCCAGGTGCTCGTGGCTGTGGCCATGGGCCATCGATGCAGCAGAGGTGGACTGTGGGAAAGGACACAGAGGAAGGCGGGTGAGATGATGATGAGGCAACGAGAAAACGCAGCCTGAGTGTGCCCCCAAGTTGTTTGAAAAGGTGTATGTGCGCAAGGTGTTGAATAAGGAAACGAGAGTGAAAAGAAAAGAAGAAGACTGAAAAAGAAAACGCATTGCAAGTGGATGAGGAATCTTTAAAATGTGCGATGCAACCCCTAGCAACTCTTGGTCTATTTGCGCCCATCCATGGCTCCTCAGAATGTTAACACCATGTTGACATACGAAACCACACCCACCTCGTGCACATGGTTCGGATCGGCATGGCCCGAGCCCACGCCGGTCTTGAAGCCTGTCTTGTGCACCACAATGCCATTCGAAGAACTGCTCGAGTGGCCATGCCCTTTGTGGTCGTGTTCTTTGTGGTCATGCCCTTGGTGATCATGTCCTTTGTGATCATGTCCTTTGTGGTCGTGATCGTGCGAAGGGTCGGTGCAGGCTACACAAAATAAAGTAAGACAGCCAATTTCACGTAGCTTCTTAGAAGCAGAGTACACAAAGAAACAGGAGCCGTTCCGGCATGCGCGCTTTACAGTTCACGAAAGGTGCACGCGTGAGATAAGTAGGATTTAGCGACGCTAACTCACATTAAAGAGCAACAACAAGAACCTACACGTACCGTGGTCGTGCCCGTGCTCATGCCCGTGATCATGCCCTTTGTGGTCGTGGCCACCATGGCTGTGGTCAACTGTGCAGCTTGGGTCTCCGCAGCTCGCTTTTGCCACTGAAGCTGGAGCCGAGGCTACTTTCTTCGCTGCCTGTAAGTGAGAGGAAGAAGAGTAACAGGGTGCATATCTGCTATACCAACCACAGTAGGTGCTATATAGGAATGGCAGGTAAAGAATAAGACCAAGATTTAATGCCTTCATTCGGTAGGAGTGTTCACCAAACGCTAGTATGAAAAAGGCGTATCAAGTTTCTCGTCAAAAAAAGGGAAGATATAGTCTGGTTTCCTCCTCTCATCTTTGGAGCTAGCCATGTAAATGGATCCAACCTGTTCTGCGTCAGAGGCAACAACTCCAGCGGCAGCCATCGCAGCCATCATGTCCGAGGCGCTGCCGCTGAAGTTGAGCAGGTCAACCTTGCTCTTCGTGGCATCGAAAGGTGCTTCCATTGTTTACAGAAAGATGTTGTCACGTTTTGCACCGAATCCCGAAGGGGGAAACACGTGTACCATCTCCCCCCTGTATCCTTTCAAGCAATGCCGCCATGCCCCATTCTCCCACCTGTAGCCTACTGGGCTTGGGCTCTTGGCCCTCTTGGGCTGTAGAGATCCCGAATTGCCGTCTTCGCTTGATTTGGATATAGGATTACACAAGCGGCCACGCTGCTCTATCGGGGCTTTTAAATGCTTTGTCGTGTCAGAGGCTTCTTCTCCCCGAACTGTTTAATCGAAGGATGTGTGTGCCCCGAACTGTTTCAACAAAGGCTTCTTCCACCCGATCTGTTTCATCAAAGGATGCTTTTGGCTTTTTGCCCCGAACTGTTTCGTTAGAGTTAATGAGCGTCCACTTTGCACAACGCAATCTGGGGGGCTTATGGAGAGCACCGCCTCTTAGTTCGGGAATTACAGAACTTCTGGCGAGATAAAAGAACCCAGCGCTGGCGAGATCTATACAGAACCGGAAGAAGTCCAGGACTAATACTTAAGGATAGTGGCGTCGTGGCATCTATTTCACCCAGAAAATGAGTACGTAGTCCTCAGGGCCGTGAATGGAGATAACTCAGAGTTCAGCAAAGGTAAGCTCGGCCGGCTTCATTCTCCTGATTTATGTCCATTTCACGAAAAAAAAGTTAGTTACTAAATCCAGTCCCCCCTCGGGGGGGCTCAGAAAAAAAACATTTTAAAAAAAAAAATGAACAAGTAACCGGCCACTATATAACGCAGGCCCAATTTTTACGTACCAAGCGCAAGTGCCAAGAACCAAGTGCCAAGCGAGCCGCAGCATCATAAGCAAGGAGCGGAATGCATACCCCGAAGTTGCTTTTATGGCGCAACTCCGGCAAAACCCTGCTTTGTTCGTTGCTTTGTTGCACGGCCACTTCTTAAGTGCCCCTTCAAGCTTGGAAGGCTAAGATAAAGAGCTGCTTTGGCCTCTTCTGCTCTTTTGCCGTTTGCCCTACACCTCAGTGCCATCTCATCTCGGCATCTAAGTCATCAGAAAGGCCTTCCACATAATAGCTTTCTTCTTAATTCACCGTAACCTCCTTCTCCCGCTCTTCCCACGTCGCAGACAGCAGAGCCAAGGGTGCGATTTACGTACACGCGTAATTTATGCGCTTCGAGCTCACTTCTACTTAGCGCTTAATTTACACGTGATTTGCGCTTAATTTACGTGTGCCATGCGGTACATACGCGCGGTAAAAATCGTTTTAAATACGGGCTCTTGGTATTCGTCGGTGGTGCTGTGCTCTTCCGAACTCCCTTCCCTACTGCTTATTTACTTGCTCACCACTGCCTTTCTGCCTGCATGCGATTTGCCGATATTTGCCAGATCCGTCGTGATGGGCATGGTCTCTGCCCGGAGGGAAGTGCTGCGCTTTGTTGGCATGGGGGCCGTTCAAAAGAGCCCACCACGAAGTGTGTTGTGCTGATGACCCACACCCAAAAGGTCCAGGGAGATTCAGCGGTGACGACACTATTCACTATAGTACGCGCGGGATTTTTTGACTAAATTTTCGTCTGATTGGTAAGAATCGGAGGAGTGCCGCAGAGGCAGCAGAGACGGCCAGTCGGCCCGCCCGCTTACGCATACAAAAAAACACAAAAAACCGATACATGCGGACATGCGCAAATTTCGAGGTGAACCCTGGATCCATTGCGAATTCAGCTCCCATGGACTATGGACTAGGAGTACTTATATTTTAATGTTCCGACGGCCGACTGTCAAACAAAAACCATAGTTCATAGATCATCACGCATTAAAAATTCTCGAGCGCGACTCCAGGTATAGACCGCCAAATGAACGAAACCACACAAAAAGGGGCTTCTATTAATCGAGCGGTGGAGCGGCGAGTTGGCGGCTGGGCCTTTGTAAAGGCCCGCGTCAAATGTGTTATATTAGGCAGCTCTTCGCTCGTCACTTCACTCCTTCCAGGACTTCATGGCCTCAATCTCTTCGGCTGAGAGGCCCTTCTCGGCTTCTGCCTGCTCTGCCGCCAACATCGACTATAAGCAACAACAAAAGTAAAGAGAGAAGTATGAGTTCCTGCTTACGAATTTAAAAATGGTTCCTCATAGCAACATTCAAACTTTAAAAACATCATAATGGGCTGAGTGCACAGGATCAGATTTCACCATCAAATCTCGGTAAATCTAAACTCGCAAGTAGTGCGATTGCAGTGTGCACTGCGCCTGCATGCACGGATCTTGCGCATGTTACCTTCATTTCGGCGTTTTTGGAGTCGAGGCGCTCCATGGCGTCCTTCATGGCCTTGTCCAGCATGGTCTTCACTTCTGGGTTTTCCATGCCGAGCTTGGTCACGTCCACGGCCGGCGCTTCGGCGTGGGCTGCCACCCATCGACCTGCCAATGAAAAGAAACGCACGTGGAGCAGTAGTTTGGTGGATTGAGCGCGGGGCTGAGAAAAAGGAGAAGTAATCTACACAGAGATACGCTTTGTTCCTGAGCAGGTATGAACATGAATCTAAACTTCACCCACTCAGCTTTCACGGCAAATTCAAAGCTGCTAGCGAAGAATAACTTTAAGTTCATTTCCTTAAGCTAAATGCTAGCTCGTAATCCTGATCTGTCAGGCAATGGCTATCAATTGAATCAATCTTGGCAATATGCCTCTCATGAGCTCTGCGCGAAACCGCCACACAGAGTACTGAACCCAGCACAAAACTAAGCACAAAATAGGGCAACGCCACTAACTTTGGGATCGGGCAGCAGGCGCGAAAGCGCTGACTGACGCAAGCGTAAGCGCGAAGATAACTGCTGCGAAGGACTTCATTTTAGAATCTGCAAAAAGGGGTCAAATCAACAAAAGATCAAGATGGAGATAAGCGTGTTATGAAAGAGGTGCTCACGGGGAAATTATAGTCCTCCACTAAAACACAGCGCGTCAATTCACGGGAAAGAAAGTCTATCACTTGGCGCAAGATGTGCTTCGCCTAAAAATGCACAAAAAAGCGCGTGCATCGGCACCAACGGGTGAGCGATTCATGCACACGTTTGAAAGCAAGCACAAAGCTCCCTTCTTTAAAGAATGAAATAAGCCGCGCTTCCGCGCTCACTTCACACTCAAAGCGGTGCATCTATTCGTTGTACATGCTGCCTATCTTAGCCCTGCGCAGAGGACTCGCTCTCACGTTGACTTTGCGCAGCTTGCAGGAGCTGTACCTCAAGATGCTTTTCTCGGAAAACGTCACCAAACCAAATGAACCGTGATTATTTACGATCACTTTCTCGGGAATCTTGGGAATATTTGGTTCTATGGTACAATATTAGAGCATCATAATGAGATTGATTCTTGGCTTCAAAAATGTCTCTCGGACGGTCATTGCTCTACGGATGCAAAAGAGTAACTTGGACTAGCAAGACTACTAGCTCCAGATTCACTTTTTTTTCTTTCAAACAATGAAGCTTGGCCAATGACTAGGATGCGCTCCTCGATATTTTAATGCGCTCACTCGACTTGATAGCGACTCTTTTACTGCGTTGACGAATAATGCACTGCTATGGATTATGGATCTGTATAAGCTGTAGGTAGATTGATGACTTTCTTTTGACCACAAGGTAAAATCTGTACCATTTCTCCTCGTCACAACCCTCTGCAGCCTTAACGATTTAGATCCATAGAGCATGTTGCATTGGTTTGCATTCGTGGTGAGCACGGCTGTTGCCTGGAACCTGCCCGCTGCTTCTCATGTACTGAAATCCAGAAGACTCGTAAGTCGGTTCGATGCGAAAACGAATCAGCTAAGAAGAACTATTTCACGGCGTTCTGCGTGTGAGACATACAGCCCACCTAGCGTAAACCCTAGCGCGCTGTATTCGCTACCGCTTAGAGGTGAACTGCCCTTGGCCGAGAGAACTTTGGGCCCATGCATTCACCATGTCGTGGTAGATGAGCACTACGATTTCGTTGCGTTCTCAAATGGTTCCAGTAGCACGGTGCAAGGTACTTTTGCTGCTAATGATAACGGTCTAACGAAGGACTGTGATGCCAATGTAACAAGTGCTTCATCGATGAAAGCCGAAGCGGAGTCTATGGCAACCAAGTCTTCACATCGTTACTCGCTCCGTGAATTGCTTGCCATCGAAACCGGCCTAAGCGAAGAGTATCTTGACGCCCTCGCTGACTTTGGTGCAATATATATGGCGCCTGAGCCAACGGCCAAGGTGTATTTCCATGTGGCCCTGACTTATTCTTTAGAATTATTTCTGTTCAAGTTGTAATTGAAGCATGGAATCTAGAAACCAAGAACTCACCTTTCTCTTTAGATTAGGGTCACTTACTTTTTGCGTGTTTCGCTTTGTCTTTTCCGTAGTCTGGTTCGCAAACCACGCTTTGGTTTTATCTGCTATGTGCTTCGTTTTGAATCAAGGCATCTCGCGTAGTGGCAGCCTCCGAGCTCGATGTGACTGCCGTAGCGGGCACTTATGTCCGAGTGCATCGCACACCGTCGAGAAAGCCACGGGCATGGACTTTGAATTGGCAAGCGTGTGTGCAGCCATTAGGCCAAGGCTTTTTGGCTGTCAACAAGCCAGGCTGCATTCCCATGCAGGTGCTGCACCCCCGCCATTAATTTTGCCTCTTTTCCCTCTTTTTTTCGTCCTTCTCGATCTTCTTCTGTGTCTTTATTATGCGTTCTTGTGGTCGATACCGATCATCGTGCTTAATTCAGAAATTCAAACGTTGGTTTTCGCAATTTGAAAGACGCGATAATTTTCGTCTCCTATTCTTTGTTTCCATCAAGGCAAGTGTCGACAATCTGTGCGAGAGCGTCGTGTGGCAACTTGAACAAGAGCTCGGAATTCCTCTCTGGGTGGGTTTCATTTCAGTCCAGCATTTGTTACTACAATTATACTAGTACTTGTACTGCAATTTTTGTTTCCTCTTATTTTGAGTTCATTGGACGCTTGCAAAGACGACAAGTCTACCTTTCGTCGCTTTCTACACTTCTGTGTGGTTTCGTAAGTGAAATGTACATCCCACGTGTATCATCGCTGCGTCCCTATGTGTGTCCATTCAAAAGGTCACCGGTCGCCTTGACGCTTCCACCACCGGCGCATGCGTGCTTGCCACTTCTCCGGAAGCAGCGGCTATGGCCAACGAGGCGCTGAAAGCAAAAGACAATGTTATGAAGACTTACGTGTGCCTCACGCGAGCACCGGTGAGAGACAAGTTGAGATGAGCTTCGTGGGTGTCCTCTTCTTTTTCCTCTTTTTTTTTTAGTACCTCTTTCTTCTAGTACCTATCTTGCGCCTTCTCTGTCAACCCTTTTTTTTTTTCCACACGTACTTTGCAAACTACGGAAGCAGTATAACAAATCCACAGTCAATTCATAGACAGGTCATACTTCCATACCGTCTTACATGTGGGCCCACCCAGGTGCCTTGTGGCCTAGTGGAGCACTGTTTTCGAAACCGCCCCCGTAAAGGGCGCCACCGCAATTCTGCTCCCACCTTGCTTCGCGCTATGGACCACAAATTGCTCGAGAAGCCCAAGTCGCCTTGGAAGGTTTGATTGACTGAAAAATATGAACGACTTTACCGTCGAATACTACAGTGAATTTTTACTGTGTTCGTTTGATTTTTTTTGTCTTGGTTTGCTTTGCTACTACAGATTCTGTAGTACTTTTGATTGTTGTTTCTATTCACGGCAATTTCTGCAAGCCAGCACCACCTCCGATGGACTTTTCATTTGAGAATTGTTTGAGAAGTTGCATTCGTTTGTGTACGCGCGACTGCATGTTTCTTTTTCACACCTTCCCTTCTGTCCTTTTTTTTCTTTCTTGAAATGCTTATGTTAGCTCGCGGCGCTTGAAGTGTTGTCGTGTGACGCCATTTCAGCCGCTGACGTTGCTACATGGGCACAAGAACAACCTGGTGGTTCGGACCTTGCAAGAGCCTTAGCTGCGACACCACCACCTGCGGATGCTGTTGCACCGCTATCTTCGTCGCAACAGTCTTTATCAGCGCCACTACCTTCACAGGAAGGCCCTAGTCAGAGCTCTGATGGTGGTGATGGTGACGATTGCCTTTACGAAGTTACTGTGCGGCTGATAACTGGTCGCACGCACCAGGTGCAAGGGTTGGTAGCACAAGGAATGAATTTCCTATAACTTTGTTGTTTCTTCGTTCGTCACTTTCTCTTTGATCTTACCATTGAAGCTTAGCTGAAGGGTTGCTTGTTGGTGCGGACAGTTCGTTCTTATCCTAGCTCCACCTCTTCATCCTATTCCTCTCTTTTCACGTGTTTTTTCGTTCTTGTACGCATCATCTTTCAGATTCGCCTCCAGCTCGCGGCTCTCGGAGCTCCTCTTATTGGGGACACCCGCTACTGGCCTGCTGCAGGCTGCCTCGACGAGGACGACGATGACGACAGCAATGACGAGCATGAGGTGGGTGAGGATTACAGGGATGACATCGACGCCACTCATAGCTCAAGCAGCGTGAAGAAGAGCAACGTGTATGAGAAGAAGCATAGTAGTACTAGTAGCAACAGCAACAGCAGCAGCGGTTATGCAGCTATTGCCGGTGCCGACAAGGAGGGCAGCAATGGACCTTCAACCTCCTCAAGGTTACCATCACCATTAGAAGAAGGAAATCTAGGGGTGGTTTTGGGGCCGCAACCCGAGCTCGTCGCTTTGCACTGCCTCAGCGTGCAGTTCAGCGGTGGCGACAGTAGCAACAAAGATAACAACCTTGGCGATGGTGCGGATTTATCATCTTCAAATTCGCCGCTGGCGATGCCCTTTCCCATAGAAGCGAGAAGTCCAGTGCCGTGGTGGCGCTTGCCCTAGTTTATGAGACCGAAGTGGGTTAATGTGGCGTTTGCCAGCTGGCTACCAGTGCAAGTTCCTTTTAGCGCCTTAATATTAAGTAATAAATGTTACAATAGCCATAGAAATGCCCATACGCAGCCAACAAAAACAGGCGCAGGATTCGAAAAACAGTACAGAACCTCCCCTCTTAAAAAAAAAATGCCAGAGCCATATCGCTCGGGTGCCAACGAACTTTCAGGGCGGTTTTACCGCCCTGCCCGCGCGAGGTCTAATAACTTCACTTCGTGGTATTTCTGTGGATTTTCCGCGGGGTTAAACCCCCTATCCTTCAGTTATCAATCCCAATCCCACTTCAAGGGGTTTCCGCATTTCCGCGCCGTAGTCGTAAAGGCACTGCTAAAAACCTGCCGCGGAATTCACGCCTCTGAATGGTGAATGGCTGGCGTGTACAATATAAACACAATATAGCGGATTTCGAATTTTACATTTAGATTTTTTTCTTCGTTTAAGATTCGGGACTAGGTTCGAGCTTCCGCGTAATTCGTGCGGTAATCACGCGAAAAAGTGAATTTTCTACGATAATGAAGTGATTCACGTACGTAAATTGACCCATTTCGCGGTGACGTCGGCAGAAGGCCGGAAAAGCCCCTCTTAAGGGCCCTTCACCAACAACCAACAAGGCCGCAATTCGCCTGTCATTTTCGCCGCGCAGGCGTGCCCCGACCAACCCCGCAAGAAAGGAGCCCCACACCAGTGAATTTTGTGACTCTAATGGGCGTATAGGTACACAAAGAAAGACATGCACACCCATGGCTAATGGCCGTGAACACCGCAGCGGAACCGATGCCCGCGGGCATCTAGCCAGGGGAGAGTAACGAGGGACAAAGGGAATCCCACGCCATTTCAGTACGGCAGACCGGCAAAACGCTTTCAAATAACACCCAAAATCGTAAGTCCGTATTTTCATCACGCACATGCGGCACGTGAACTGCCCGCATGAATCGCGCGTGAAGTGGATTTACATTGTCATAGCCCTGGCGCGTGATTCACGCGTGGATGTGAATCGAAACCTTGAGTTAGGATTCAGAATCAATTATCCATCTGGAGCCAGATAATCTTGTATTGCGTATAACTTTTAACTTTATCTTGGGATTTCCCATTATCAATAAGGAAAAAGGATAAATTTCTTGCATCCTACTAGTCGCAGAACAGCAAAGGCAAAAACCTGGATATGAGTACAGAATCAAAGCTTCGTTTGATTTTAATTCTGAATTGGACTAAACAATCGGCTATGGTGGTAGAAACAAAGGACCGGGAATCATCAAATAGGATAACGGAGATCAGCCAACGCACCCTGCGGCGCACGCCTGTGGTCGTGTTGGTTTGCACCATTTCACTGAAGTCAATAACATATGTCCACTCGCCCCGATGAGTGCGCACAGAAGGCGCTCCAGCGCTGTACTCGGCCTCGAGCCGCGCTTGCGTAGCGTCAAACGGCAGCCACCCAGAGTCGTCGCTCTCGCACACTCATGATGTTGACAACGACGACGATGCTGACGACGCTGCTGCGGCTGAGCTGTTCACTGCTGCTCCATCTATTCCATCTACGGCCGCAGCCGCTGCCGCCTCCTTGGTATCGTCAAGTTTGCGCTTCAAAGTGGCAATTTGCGCTCGAGGGCGCCCACGTCGTCTCCTGCCTCAGCAACGGAGGCCGCCGCCACAATAGAGTTGCCATCGGAAGCGTCGAAGGAGGACACAGCAGCGACAGTGGCGATAGGTTTCTCCTCGGCCAAAGCCTGGGCTTGCGGCAAAGGCAACGCCCGGATGGTGTCCATAAAGTCAGTGAAGAGCGTCCCCCGAGGCAAAGTGAGGCGCTCCGTGGCGACGGCGCCGGTCGACGGGTGGCAGCGCACAATGTTAAAGCTCCAAAATTCTGCCATGAGCGCATTGAAGTCCGCTCGCGAGCTAGTTTCGTGGTACATGCCGCCGCACATGTCGTTATACAGATGCAGCACCGCCCCTGTCTCGATGTTGCAATCCGACAACGTACAGCCGTTCCCGATCGCCTCGCCCTTAAAGGTCACGCGTAGCTGGTCCGACTGGAACCTATCGTAGATCGCCTGCTTCACGAGATCAAACGGAGTAGATGGCTTCGCGCGAAAACAAATTTCCGAGCCGGTTAAAGTCCGGACCTCAAATGTTATATCAGGACTCTCGTCCTTTATTTTTTGGGTGACGCGTATTACCTCATGGCCTTCTAGGGCTACAAACCAAGGCAGCTCCACGTTGGTCGAGAGATGAGTGTATCTTTTGCCACTGCACTGATACAGGCGCATGTCATCGCCAATACCATCGACATACAGCACAGCATCATCACGTAGTCCGACGGTATGAAGACAATAGCCTCCATAAGTCTCACCCCAGCCCCAGATACCATCAACTCTACACTGAGGGTTGGCTAGGCCTGCATCTCTGCATCTTTTCTTGTCCAATTCAGTGAACTCAAACATCGTGTGGACGGGCAACTCAAACCTCAGCCGATCCACATCCTCGACGCCCTTTCCCCGGAGTAGTTTCTCGATCTCGGTCGCGAGGTCGCTCAGTCTGGGTGCGCCGTCGGCCGCGTTGTTACGCGGCTTCAGGGATACAGTACCCGAGAAGAGACGTTCTTGGGAGTCTGTTTGCAAGCTTATTTGAGTCGCTACGAGCATATCCGTTGAGGACATTTAAAGTGGTTAGTATACACGTAGAACTCGTTCGCGCACCTCTAGAGTCACCTCAGGCGAGTGAGGCGTCTGTTTTCAGAATATTTACGTCGAGGAGGTGTCAATCAAAAAGCGCCGCCACGCCATCAAAAGATCAAAAGATCAAAAGTTCTGATGGGTCAACAATACCAGTCCTGCCTGGCCCCTGGCCCGCCGGCTCGGAAGCTCGGAAGCCGGAGGTACCATATTTTGAGGTACCATTTTAGAGCACATTTTTCTGCTTTCTTTTGCTCTGCCTTCCAAAAAGTAAAACGACGTTGCGACCCCCGAGAAGGCCTCTCGATCATCCTTGGCCCAGCACCGATCAAGCATGAGCGAACTGGGGCAAAACCTAGACGCTCCCATAGAGTCTGGAGCCACCCGAATGAGTATCGTGGCTGAAATTCAGCCAGCGGAAGTGCCTGCTATAACACCACCACCGTCTACTACTACTGCTGATGCTGCAAGCTCAGATGCACTGCGCCGTTCTAAATACGTGGGCGTTCGACCGGCGAAGCACGGGAAGCCTGGCTGGATTACGGTCATCAACTCGTCGCTCGAAGGCAAGAAAATACGCAAAGAGTTTGGACCGTTTGAGAGTGAAGAAGAAGCAGCGCGCAAATACGATGAGGAAGCTGCCATATTCAGGTGTGTGATGCGTGAGCCCGCAGGGCTCGGAATTGAAGCATTAGTTAGGTCTTCGCAACGGTAGCATCGCCTAAACTGCGTTTATTTTGTTTATAATTTCTTAGATTTTTCAAATTATTAGTACTTTTAATTTCAGTTCGCGCAAGCTAACTATTGTTCCTACGTGCAATGTTGTTTTTGAAACGGTTGTTGATGGTGCGATGTCAACTGCGCAGCCGGCCACTAAATTTCCCATTGGAAGGTTCAATAGTGCCTCAGGCCATCAAAGAACCGAGTTCGAAATTTATGGGCGTGTCATGGCACAAACCGGCCAAGAGGTGGACGGCGAGCATCACTGAGCTCGGCAAAAACAAACATTTGGGCTACTATCCTTCGGAAGAGCAAGCCGCGCGGTCCTACGACGATCACGCTGGGCCGCTCGGGCGCAAGGTGTGCTCTTTTTTTTCTTTTTTTTTGCCACCGGGTGCCTCCATATTTCCACGCTCCTAGTTCTTGAGCGGATTCAATGTCTTAAAAACGTTACTGCCACTGCTACTGAGTTGCCCTTTGCTTCCTTTGTCTCTAGGTGAACTTCCCTGAAACAGCGCCCCCGCCTGACGACGCGCGCATCGCTGCCAACAAAGCCGGGCAAGGCAAACCGGGCGCAAAAAAGCGTAAAATCCAAGACCAGCTCACTGCGGCTGGCGTCCATTTGCCGTCGTCTTCGTCATCTTTTTCTTCTCCTTCAAACTCTGCAGTGCGCAGCCCCTCGAAAGCTCCCCCACCTGCGCCTCCGATTTCTGGGCCAGCGCCTACGGAGCCGCCACGCGCAGCAATTTCTCCTGCTGCTGCTGCTCCTGCTCCTGCTTCTGCTGACGGCCCTTCTTCCATGAGTTTTACAGGCCACCCTCTTTCCACAAATGGCTCAACCGCGGTCGTTTGATACGCCTACGTCGATGCCGCTCTTCGTTCCCTTTCTCTCCTTTAAACTTCTCACCTAGCCCGCTCTCCTATATCTCGTCTTCTCTCTTATTTCAGTTCTACCTTCGCTTTGTGCATTGGGGCTTGCTGGAATAAGTGCAATTGACTTTGCGTTCGCGAAGAGGGTGTTGGATTTGGATTGGGGCAATCAAATATTAATCATTAACACCAAACCAGTATATGCGCATATGCGCTCTGATGAGTGCTGGTTGGGTGGTGCGCAGTATGTCTGCCTTGAAATTTGGCGTATAGCGGAAACCAAAACCTTCAATATGGGGCCCATGCACGTTACAAACCGTTATTATAGCTGTTATATACCGGCTTGGAGTTGAGTTGCAGTCCCGAATTCAACAAGAATTACAGATGCCCGAAGGTGCTGTTTTGTTCCTGGAAACCGGCAATTATCAAACATGAATTCCATACTTCATCAGGGAAATGGCACTCAAATGAGAACAACTGAGTCGAGCGGGGAACCCTTGATGCCTGGAGGTGGGCACTTCTCAACTCCCGAGGAGGTACTCCCTTGGTGACCTCTCGAAGCACGGCGCTGACGGCTGCAGGCTCTTGGTTGGAAGTCGCGAGAAGCAGGTGACTGATTGTAGGTTACGAAGCTGCTGCTGTTGTTAGCAAAATCGTCTTCGTATCGCGAAGCTGAATATGGAGACCCCCGAGCTGGCGCGGCTTCGACATCTCCCGTTCGTAAGTCATTGTGGTGGTCATTACTGAGTGATGATAAATTGAAGCTTTCATCGTGGTGGCGGTGATTTTGGGTGCTGCTGCTGCTTCTACTGCTTCTGCTGTTGTCCGCACTGTGCGCAGGTGAGGATGCTGCGCTTGAAGACATTGTGCTCGTAGATGAGCTCAAATCTGACGTGGCCGTAGCAGCGCTGCGCGAGGTGGCTGGGCTATGGCTGCGGCTCCTGCTCGGCGCCTCAGCTGAAGCAGGAGGTTCAGGCGCAGCCATATTGCCTGCGCAACCTGATAAGCACGCGATGTTTCCTACCACCGCAGCCCACGCCGACTGTGCGTTGTCATCGCCATCATCATCGTTAGTGCCATCGTTGTCATCGTTGCAATCGCCGTTGTTGTGAATGGCGAGATCGCTACCACTGCTACTGCTACTGCTACTGCCGCCGCCGCTGGTGCTTTTGTCATTTCGACTGGCCGTGCTTCCAACAACGGCTGCAACCCACGCCGCAAGCGACTGATCGAGGCCATCGTTTGAACGTTTTTCTTTTGCGTCTCTTGAAACGCTGCCAGCACTGAAACAACTGCTTTCTGGCAATTCACGTAGCGCCATGGACGGTACTTGTCTCTCGGATTCTTCGCTAGCGGTGCCATATACACCACTGCTGCTGCCGCTGCTGCTGCTGCTATTCTCTTCAGCGGCAACAAAGCTACCACTACCTCTTGCGCCGTTGCCTTGTGCTGAAGCCCCCTTCTCCGCAGTGAAGTCAGCTAAGCGTGGCAAAAGCTCGGGTTCGCCTGGCCGTTGCTTTTGAGATTTAGGGATTGGGACTCCGTCAGCGTCTGCGGCTAAAAACTATTCCAACATAAAATAGCAGGAGGGAATACAAGCGCACAGAAAGATGAAACTAAGACTCTGGCATATGCGAGTGTTGCAATTTCCTTGATCACGGAAAAGGCATTCACGAAGAATATATCACGACCCTCCCTGATTGCCCTTCTAAGCTGCTGCCATTTAGGCAGACACTGTCACGGCGGACACTACCGCCGTGACAGACACAAATTAGAAGCAAAAGAAAGAAACAATTAACTCTGTCACGAGATCCGATACGAGAGTCTGAGAGAATTCTGGACTTATTGTGTGCTACAGGTGTTCTCTCAGCACGCTTACCAGGCTGGGCGTAATGTCTACAGGCACGAACTCCTTGAGCCTTGGAGGCTTCTTTCCGCCTGGCAGCAGCACCACTTTTCTTGCAGTGCGCTTCCCCAAGAACACTTTGCACATGTTCCACAAGTAAGGCGTCAGGGGCGAGGTTGGGAACACTACTACTTTGGCCAGCGTTTCGGGGAAGTTTTCTTTGAAGGTGCCCGCAAAAGCAGAGAGAGCTTTCAAATCGACTGGAGTGCCCTGTTCAATGAGATTTTAGATCAAAGCGAAAAAATAAAAATAAGCGACCAAAAGTAACCAACAGGAAAATAAAACAGGATTAAAAAAGGATAAGATGTGCATTGAAACCTCAAACCAAAACAAGGAGACATTTTACATACTAGCAGTAGATAGGAGCACCATAGAAAAGTTGCACGGTGGGCAGCCTTGTAGTAATCATTGTAACTGCGGGTTCAGTGCTGAATAACAAAAGGAAAAGTTTCAATATTCAAAGGCTAAATTTCTCTTTTTCATTCACCAACTTACTCCCGGTGCGTACACGAGGAGGGTCCAGCGCTGGTCTGCAGGCCTGCGCTCGAATATAGTAGCCGCAACATACACGAAGGCGCGCACGGTGTCCTCCTTCGCAAAGTCGTCTGGTTTGTGGTTTGGGCCGTGGCACACCACCACTGCGGAACCGTCTATTGCGTTGCCTGTACGTATGTGTGCACATGTATAATTAAAAGTTATTCGAAGACAGCACGAGTACTAGTATACACATCCACGAAGAGAAGCGCACACGAGTCAAATGAAAAAGTCAAATGCACGTTGGAACCACAAATAGAGGAGAGCGCACACAAGCGAACGATCAATATACCGCTCAAAGAAATTGAAACACTCGAATCCGTACATCTGCTCAGCTCTAAAACGAGCACCAACCCGGTAATTCGTAGACGACACGATTGGTCAGGAGCTGCCGCACAATAAGGTCAGCACGTGGATCAACAGGCAAAGTAGCTGCACGCCACTCGAGCGAACGCGTAAAATGTGCGGCTGCTGCTTTCACGTTACCTGTTCGAAAGTAAAAGAATATTGATAAGGTCAAGGCGGTCACACCAAATAACACCGAACCCCCAAATTTAAATATGTGAAGACGACCAATGCAAAACCGCAAACTAGTAGATTATTCCACGGTAGCAAGTACAAAATAAAACTATGCATACAAGCAAGGCAATCATTCCTTTTTGATGAGACTCTCACCATCCTTGACTTTTAAAAATCGTTCTAGCTCCTTGGGCTCAGCCGAAGGAAACTGCTTGCACAATTCGGCCACCCCATTCGCTCTCTGAGTAGCTGCTGATGCTTGGTCGCTTCCCTTCGAGGTGAACGAGAACCAAGACATTGCAAGTGGTGCTACACACTGTACAAGTCTACTCGAATGAGACGTGCATTGCTAGACAGGCACTGTAGTGACCGTCATTTTTTGAGGATTTTGTGATTTTGTTTTCGTGCATTCTTCGATGTTCCTAGTCTCGTCGTCGGCTAAATATATTATATTCGTTCGGACCAATGTCGGCGTTACAGTCCATCTCATTATTTAGAGCACAGGAAACAACCGACTTCTTCTTGCGCTCGGTCATCTTGCCCTCCCTCGTTCCCTCGTTGCTGTCGTTGCTCGTCTAACGTAGGCTAGACATAGCCGCTTGGAGCACGAGCAGTTGTCGAGCATGCGTAGTGCTGCTCTTCGGGGCACCTTGTGTGCCTGGGCATGCACTACAGCCGAGGGCTGGCTTGGGGGCAACGTAGTCGTTACGCTCATCGAAGGCCGCAACCTGCCTCTCCTGGACGGGTAAGTGCTGCTGGCATAATGAGGACTGCACAGACGGAGTGCTTAGCATCCCGGTAACAATATGAGATCTCCTCGTGAATGCAATGCCACTTTGTTTGTACTAGAGTAGTAAGCTTTTGGCAGAAGCTCGGCTGCTTCTATTCATCTTTTCTTTGGTTATCAGTCACACTATCGTTAGCAACCCCTCGTCCGTTGATTCTTAGCTTTGGGCATTTGTGCCACACGAGATACGCACTGCATCATATGCATTTGCTCTTCATTATGCATTCGCCAAATGAGATGCGCCATGCTTACGCTCCTTCGCATTTCACCGATGGGCTATCTTCATCTTTGACGCCTACATCTGGTTTGCTGTACTTCAGGTATGGAGATCTAGCTGGAGAGACCGACTGCTATGTTGCTATGACGGCCGGTGAAGGAGACACATTTGCAGAAGCAACTAGTTCGGTGAGAATGTTATGTGGCTTATTCTCTTGCATCAAGTATTGCAGAGCAGGATAACTAGGTTACCGTTTTATAGTTTCCCATATCGAACGCTGCTTCAGTAGTTAGCGCGAAGACTAACAAAAGTAGACTAGCATTTTTTTTTGAAATGTTTACTACTGCCACGACAACAACTGGCGCAAACGTCTTTTCCTGTTGTTGGCAATGCGTTGCTCCTAAAGGAGACTACGAACCTTCCTGTTCTCACATGAACATGAAATTGATTATTTCGGCTAATCGGCTCTTAGCGTATGGCCACCCTCACATACGCCCATACGCCCACACCTACACTCGCGTAATTCAATTTGCCACACACACATGTATGAATGTGCCTCCCCCAGGTGGTGGCCAATAGCTTAAACCCCGTGTGGGAGGGCACGCCTGGCAGCGGCGGCGAAGCGTTGCATTTGGGGGTCCACGAAACGGGCGCTCTGCTTACGGTAATCCACAAATCAATATTCCTGTGTGCTTGTTGTTGTCCTATTTCTTGTCAGACCGATGCGCTCCTCTTGTTGTAGAATAACCCTGAAATTTTCATTGGTATCTCTGTTGGAAATACATGGAAATTTGATGGTAGTGTGGAGACAGTGATTTCGGGTTGTCTGTGACACTCTTCTCCTATTCGTGCTCTACGATGACGCGATTTCACTTACTGTATTAGCATGTGCTTGTCTCGTTCTATTTTTTCTACACGTGCTCGTGTTGTGCATGTGTGCATTTCGGTGTTTTTCGTTATGTCCACTGTGATTACTTGTTAATTTTAGGTGACGGCTTGGGACAGCGACGGTGGGATCGAAGGAGCTGACGATCCGATTGGCCAAACCGTGACGATCCCAGTGAAAGAATGCTGGTAAGATCACTGGAAGTGAGGATCGTTATTCGAATTGGCGGCGACTCTCGTCTTTTTCAGTTGCTTATCTCTCTCTGCCAACGAGATCGAAGAAACTTGAAAGCACTAACAATTTTACAATGAGATTACTACGTGCGCCGAAAGAGTTTATCTTCAAGTCTCACATTTGTTGCTTACATTTCTCATGTTTCTTTCCACGTATGTTGACCATCCACAAAGGTTGGGCATGGCGACATGGGAGCACGTGCGATGCACCGCCGAGCCAGAGTACAGGGAAGGGAGATGGCACGGCGCCGACTGTGCCGCCACGGACAGCAGCTGGCAAATGGAAGAGCGGAAGGTGAGAGGAACCGTTTTTTCTTTTTTTTAATCATTGCTCATACAGGAGGGACTTCTCATCACTTCGTCAAAGGTGAAGGAGGGGAGGAGGGGGGGGGGTAATGCAACAAGAGGAGAAACTCTTGATCTTTTGAGACGTTTTTTTTTCTTCTGATTTTTGTCCACGTACCTACACCACTTTTCCTTCAATGCTAAGCGTTTTTCGATTGTGGTTTCTTTCTCTCTATTGCTGTGTATTCAATCGCAAATATCACTCTTGTTCTTTTCGCGTGAACAGATCTGCAACGGCACGGTGTGGGTCGATTTGGACAACGGCTTGTACGGTCTCGAAGCCGAGCCCACCTGTGTTAGTGGCAGCAGCGCGGCGTGCTTGTTGCTCGACGTGGTTGTGGTGCGTGTCTGTACATGATAATTGTCTGCGTGTATATGTGCTAGAAATGTATATATTAGAGGGGGTATATGTTTCTGTCTGAATATGATTGAGTTGTGTTGCTATACGGTGGAGAAAAAAACATGACTATGCACTCGTGGTACTGTTGGAATGATTATTAAGAGAATAATGAAACCCAGACGGGAGTGGAAATGGCACTGGTAGTCATGTGCTGTTGGATTTGTTCATCGTTTTCTATCCATTTTCGATTTTCCTTTTAAATAATCAAGTTTGTCGCACACTCAACAACCATCTTACGCGCTGCATGCTCCTGAACCCGTCTACTGCAACAATGCAGGTGCCACTGAATTTGCATGTGGCGCACAAGTTCAAGGGCGCCGGGATTACTTCCGACTTGTCGTGGGAGCGCACGGTGGATGGGCTCTTTGTCTATTTGGACAGTACCGCAACCCTGGACGGAAAATACAACCTCTTCCAGTCGTACATGGTGCGCGCGCGTGTGTGTTTTTGCTAGTGCACGAAAATGCAATGCGCGTGAATACACACACGCCTGCAATAGGCCACCAACTCTGTTTAATGCTCGTTCTTAGCAACTGAAATCTCAAGCCTCGCTCACAAATACGTGCCATTAAATTATTTCAATTCATTTGAATGTTGTGCCTATGTTTGTCCTCTGCGTGCCGCTGCTGCCAGCACTATAATGGCTTCTTTCTAACACACTTATCTTGCCACATATTTCCGCTGACACAACTAATACAACATCTTTCAAATACGATAACCTCACAACAAATACTACATTAGGTGGACGACCCGGGCTCGCTGCTCTTGCGCAACTACAACAAGGACAAAGATTTAGGCATGGGTGGTGACAGCGGCTACTCCGACTACCTCGAAATTTACGCCAACATTCCCACCATACTTACGGTACAGCAAGCTTCTTCCTGTACCCGCATTGTACACACGCGCCTCACAGTCTGAATCTTCTACCGCCACGACCGTTGTTGTAGATCTCTACAGCATTCACTCCAGCCCTTTCAAATTTTTATGCCTTTCTCTCGCGTCTCTGCCCCCCCCTCCCCCTCCTTCATGCCTTGCACGTTTATACTCCTATTTGACGTTTTCAATAGCTCTGCCGCTGGGAATCCGACAACGAGGCTGGCGTCCCTGGTTGGATGGCCGAGAGCGGTTACTCTACAGTAGTTGGGGACACCACTACAGTGAAAGGCCGGTGGACGAAAGTGACTACTTCGATGAAAACCAGCGTCGACGCGACGGAGTACTACTCGTGCTACGAAGCTGCGTTTCCGGCCACGGTAAGTGGATGAACTCAAGGCGCCCGAAGTAGTTCGTACTTTTTTTTGGGCAAAATGTTGTACATGCGTCGTGCTGAACACTTTCCTTGTTGAACATCTCGAACGAGAACAAGACCGCACGTTGCATGGCTGAGTAAACTTCTTCGAGCTTTTCATCTCTTCGTACCCTAATCTGCCCCCCCCCCCCCCTCTCTCTCTCTCTTTTATCTGTCCTTCCATTGTACCCGAATATCAGGTCCGCGACCGTTACGGCGCGGCCGTCTCCAACGTGATTCGGCTTGGCACCAATCTGCCGACGAACAAAGCGCTAGGCACCGTGTACAACTACGTGGTAAGAACACGAGCGAGCAAGCAAACAAAAGAATGAACGAGATTGAGCTTACGACGAAAGATCTTTACGACAAGGATTGTAGAATCTACTTTTGTGCATGGATTGCGTGTGTTTTGTGTGTCCGCAGCTGTGTGTGACTGTGCCAATCCCTGCTCACCATCCTTCCTGCGAATCACGAACACCCCCCCTCCTTATCATCACCAAAACAGGTGCTAGCGAAAGGCGACACTGCCCCTCAGCCAGAACCTTTTTCGTCCACCTTTGGTTACCAGGCGTTCGGGAATTTGATGGGGCAGTTTTTGGTGATCTTGGTCTTCTTCGGGGCGTGTTCTAGGCGTGTCTTGAACCACTTGCACCTGCGGCTGGACCGCATCGAGGACTATCTGCTGTCCCTCCCTTTGGCGGGGGAAAACCAGACGGTAGTGGCGAAGCTGTTCGACTGCCCTGCGTTTGCGGGCGACGAGCAAGAAGAAGTTGAAGAGGAAAACAAGGACGAGTGGTCGATTGACGCTGACGGCATGAGCAAAACTCAAAAGGTGAAAGATAGTGAGCGTGTGTCACAGCGTGAGAATGAGACAGAGTTAGCTTTTTCTGTTCGAATTCTTCCTCGTTGTAGTGATTGTCTTTATTCTACAAATTATTTTACAGCCTCGAAGAATGCATTCGTTTAGGTCATTCCCACTTATTCTATATTCTGTATTCCTATTCTTTAGGCTGCCAACAAGACCCAAAAGACCAACCTGGCGTTTGCCATGCACTTGTACTACGGCGAGAAATGCCTGCAAGTCACTGCTCTTATGGGGCCAATTGCGCTGTGGACTTTTGGCTTATGCGTGGCACAATTGGTGCAACCTGCAGCGGTAATCGAGAAAATGGCGAAGCAGTAGTAGCAGTAGTTAGTTTGCTTAGACTCCGTGAAATTGATTTGTAGGTTTAAAATTTGAAAGGGTTATTTCAAAAGCGTTTCTTTCGTCTGATTATTGTGCATTGGCGGTATATTTTTCTCTCTTTGACATTTCTTCGAGAAGATTCTTTGGCTTCTTGTTTTTTTGTCTCAATTCTGCCGTCTTGTTATACTATCTTCACGCAGGTCGGCATGGGATTAATCTTTGTTTCCACTGCTTTTGGGCTGTGGGCGTTCGCCATGGCGTTAGGCCAAAAATTGCAGTGGCGCTTGAACGATTCGGTCGCCAATCCGGTGCTCTTGGGTTTAGTGGCGATGATGGTCTTCATTTTGGGCTCGGTGTTTTTGCAACCTCGCGCTTACGAGGCGGGAAAGAGTGTGTCCTTTGTGGCCTTGACCACGGTAAATGCGTTTGTGTATTTGCGTGTACAGGAATTGTGTGCGTGGTTATGGATCGTTTTTGGTCGTTGTGTGCACTGTGCAATCGTCCCTGGTCTCATCTCTTGTGTTTCATCTCTCTCGCATCTCAGTCTTCAAAGTCCAAAGATGCTCGTCGTAATCATTCTGCGTGATCGTCTCCCCACCTCAGGTTTTTCTCACGCTGAACATGATGCCCCTAGTCTTGTTTGGCTTTTTGGCGGATGCTCGATTCAGTAAATTGGCCAAGCAATTTGGTGCCGCGGTAAAAAGTTGGCTGTATACATGCCTAAATGAGATCCTTCTTGCCTATGTCCACTGCCATAATCATGCCGCTTTCGTTCAGTCTCACTGCCTCAAAATCGTACTACAGTAATGCCCAACTCTTCGCCCTCTTCATTGTCTAAACGCTCACGCTCAGTCTCAACCGCCCCCCTTTTTTTATTCCCTTCTTTGGTTTGTCAGATTTCCATGGCCGCAGCGGCCGTGACTGCGAAACGCAAAGCCGAAGGCGATGACGTCACCCCAGCTTGGGTCGAGAAACAGCGCAAGGCGGTGTCGACTGGGATGCGAACTGAAGAAGAAGAGGAGGCCCACTCCAGCGGTGCAAGCGGATTGCGGAGGAGAAACAGCATGCATCGATCCAAAAGTATGGCGATTCGAGACAGCGACAACAACAAGAAAAACAAGCGGAAAAACAAAAAGGGCAAGGACAAGGACAAAGACAAGGAGCCCAAAGCGATCGATTTGTGCGGCCCCTGTAAACGATGTAGCCGTTGGATGACGTCACTGTGGCACCGTGGCTGGTTGCTGGTGCACAAATACCGGGGCTGGACCCTGTTTTGGGTGTGGTTGCTTACGGGGTGGTGTGGAGGCCACATGGCTTACCTGGGGGAATGGGAAGACTTTGCTCTGCGGCTGATTGCATTGATCATGGTGTTTGTGGCGAGTAGAGCGGGTCTAGCGTTTTGTTTCGTGCCCGTGTTGATCGTGGCGTGGGTGCTCGATTGGAACGCGCTGCCAAGGTTGCTGTGGCGGTAAGAAAAAAGGCAAAGATCGATCATAGATATATACAGAGAGAAGAGGATTATAGAGACAGAAAGTGAGAGAAAGAAGAGAGCGAAATACATCAAAGATAACATAGAAGCAAATTGGATACATCAAGTCCTTCATCTTGATATGGGACCTGAATTCCTTATTTCATTATCTTTCTTCTCTCCCTGCCCCCCATGAAATGCATCAATGCACAGGTACGAAACCCAGAAAGGCTTAGCGCATGAGGGAGCGCCACCTACGAGTTCCAACAAGGCCACCAAGGGAGGCGTGTCAGAGGGGATGGGCACTTTACTGGCGCCGTGCTACTCGATCAACGGTGACGAGTATTTACGGGTCTCCGTGTATGTGCACAGACTACCTACCAGTGTTGTAGTGGTTGAGAAGATCAGAAACGAGAGAGCCTTCTCGCGCTTTCTTCTTCTTCTTCTTCTTCTTTTTTTTTATCTCGTGTGTGTGCGTTGAATTATCTATTTTTCAACACACACTGTACCGTACATACTGTACTAAAACGATGCGGTTGAAACTTCCATGTCATACATATCTTCATATGTGTCTCACACACACACACACTCACTAATATAATGCCCCCCCCTAGGCGCGATGCCGGCCTTCGAACACGCTGACGCGATGGCTCCGAGCGGCGAGCAAGCGCGCACCGTGCGAGCGTGCTACGGCCTGTCAATAGCGCTGCTGGCGTGCTACGTGTACGCTGCCTGGTGGCGATGCCCGGATAAGGTATTTATATAGGCTCATATATATTATATTGGCATTGCGCATGTGTGGTCAAGGGAACGAACAAGAATGAACGTATGACGAGAGAGAGAGAGAGAAGGAAAAAAAACTGCGAAACGTCCTTTTGGTTTCATGGCTGATAGTAGCCGTTCTCCTTCCTTTTTGCTTTCTAACTTCTCGCTGTTTGTCGTACTTACGTCCTGCACCTACCCTCATCATCTTTCTCTCCTAACCTTCGCAGTGGCCGCTCGCGCTCTTGCACGCTTGCTTCTTGATGCTCCTGGACTCGGTGCACTTTTCCTTGACGGGCGAAGAGTCGGCGGTAGAATGGACGCCCGCCTTTCGAATTGCGCTCCGCACATGTGGGCGCTTGTGCGTGGCCTTCAGCGGTGCCAAGTTTTGGCTGGTGGGCTATGCTGCGGCTTACGCGCTTTATGCCTTTGCCCTCATTGGTGAAGTCCTGGAGGTGAGAATGAGCATGGGTGATACAAGTACAAGTAGGATAGGTGATGGGTAGGATAGAGAAAGGATTCGTAAGGAAGGGTAGAACAGGTAAAGTGAATTGGCTGGTAAGATGTAGGGTATATTTAAGTGCGGACTCTCCGTTGAATTCCATCTCATTTGTTCGTGGTCTGATTCGTTTTCAACTTGATATTTCTTCATTCTGCTCATTATATTAGGGCACCCTGCCGCACATGGACGAGCACGAAGCGGCCGGCATTATATTCTATGGTTTGGACGCAAACCGCGCAGGTAGAAAAAGATATTTAAGGGTGTTGTTGCTACTACATTCTGTAGAGCTAGAGCTCGGCAACTCTATTCTATCCTACTCTCGTCCTTTAATTCGTTTACCATAATATTTTTCTTTCATCTGGTTCGTTCGTCACAATACACTACTTCATGGTTTATCTCACATCACCACCATAACCATCACCCTCCTATATTTCTTTCATCTAGTTCGTTCGTCACAATACACTACTTCATGGTTTATCTCACATCACCACCATAACCATCACCCTCCTATATCACAGGCGGCAACGACATGTGTGGGAAGCCCCTCGTGGTGCTTGGCTACTTGAGTTTCTGCTTCGTGCTTCTCGTCACCTCCATAGCCTTTGCGCAACCCGCGAGCTTGCCTCTCAACACGCTGCCCACCCCCGATTTCATGAACGGCGTGGGGGACAACGCAGAGGGGTGGCCTGTTTACGTGTTTGCCGCTGCGGCGATTCTAGGCGTGATTGCGTTTGCTTGTTCTGCGGCCTGTTCGAGAGCTACCCATTTGAGGAAACACGGTCTCT
>Ga0307982_1000520_pt1 | contig 30409 bp, 44 predicted proteins | sample OrgLakmetagen989_FD_201847 | JGI IMG/M metagenome (GOLD analysis project Ga0307982, IMG submission 201847) | Saline water microbial communities from Organic Lake, Antarctica - #989 | ecosystem: Environmental > Aquatic > Non-marine Saline and Alkaline > Saline | place: Antarctica: Organic Lake...
GTAGCTACTATTATATTTCCTTCTACTTGAAAGTTGTCGTACACACCTCCTATAATTACTTCTTGCTCTACTTCATCTATAAAGGGGTGAATCCCATCTGCACCATCATTGATAAGTTCTGAAGTTTGAGTAATTATAGAAGCTTCTATAAGAGCAACAATCTCAATAAATCTAATCGCCAGTGCATTATTAGACACAGGATTAAAGGAAAAGGGATTAAGACTTCTATCTATAACAAGAAGTACCTGTGTGTTTTCTGCCAAAGCTTCTAGATCCTCTGCATCTAGCTGCAATTCACCTTGGCCATAATCGCCAGCATCGCCTTTAAAGAGGTAACTTTCTGCAATATCATCTACTATAGCCTTAAGGATGGTTGCTCCTACGCTTGTAGCTTGTATAGTTATTGCTGGTGATATTCCATTCACATAATCGATAAGGCTTGTAATTCCTATATCTCCAAAATCTTCGGTGACCGTCGTGTTTATTTCTTCAAAGTCCTCGACAGATTTTAGCTTTTGACTGGTTAAAAAAAGATTTGTAGCTCCTAAAGTAGTATTTCCTCCATTGCCAAAGGTTTTAGTACCACCTCCTATTTTGGTTAATTTAAAAAAGTAAATGTTATTAATATCTCCATTTACAAATTCAACATATTTAATATATCCAAAATTTGCAAATTGAAAAGTAAATGGATTACCATCGTTTATTTCTTCAGCAACATCACCGCTTAGATTTGTAGATGAAACTTGAGGGCCTATAATAGTTTTGAAATCAGCTTCAGCATTAAGCAAGTAAGCAAAATTTTCATTTATCTTAAGGGCGCCGGCTCTTGCTGTATCTCCTGTTCCATCGTTTGGTGTTGTGCCTCTGTTTATATTTTGTATGCTCATTATTCGCTGTAATCAAAAGTTAGTAGTGTAGAATCCATAGTGACCAAGGTAGAATCAAATCTAAAAGCTAGTAGATCTCCTGGATCCACAATTACTATGTCATCATTTATGGTACCTCCATAATTATCGCCATATAATATTTTTTTATTTAGACTCATGAGAATACTATTGCTCTTACCTCTTCACTTATGGGTAGATTAGTTATTTGTTTTTCTGCATTTGCAAACACCGCAGATTTAAGTGTAATTTTTGCAAAAGCCTGTGCTTGCTCGTTATCGCTTTGCCCTACTACTTTTGCTTGAGCAAAAAGCTTTATAATAACAGTATCTGTTGCATTTATAGAGAAGACAGAATCTTCTATTAATGAGGTGAGCGAATCAGAATTCATGTCCGATTGTCTAATTATAGATTCAAAAATAGAAATGCCATTTTTAATAATTTCTATAGAGGCAAAAAGTGTAGAGCTTTGATAGTTTGTAGAAAAGATATCTAGAAGCATATCGAAGGTTACAGATACACTTTCATTGCCAGTAAGATTTGGATTCAAGTTAACACCATAAGTAAAGAACTCTGTCATTTCTCTACCATCATCGCTCTCATCTCCACCTCTCTCTATCTCTACAAGAGTAAGTGTTGAATTCGAAACTCTTATCACGTTTACTTCGTCAAAGGCACTTAGGCCATTACTATCTGTGACCGTAATCCTAAACTTATAGTAGTCTATAGAAAGCTGGTCAACTTCAGTCTGCAAATTGTTTGGTGTATCTATAATCGCATTACCAGCTTCAGAAACTTGTTCCCATTGTATAATTTCTATAGTACCAGAAGGAGCATTGGCCACCGCACTCAAAAAGGAAGCGCTGTCATTTACTCCAATAATAATATCTGGTCCAGCATCTACAAATGGTGGAATCAATTCTGAATTTGCTCCTTGATAAAGCATTTCATTTGCGATAAATTCTGAAGTATTATCGTCTGGCATCCATGAGCAATTGCTTAGAGTAAAATATCTTTGCTCATCGTTGTATTGAATTTTGAGAATATCGTTAAACTTTAAAGGTGAATCTGTTGCACCTTCAAAACTAAAGTGTGGCGTTTCATAGATCTTCTTTTCTATTTCGCCCACTATCTGGCCAAAACGTTTGTCCTCCACTACAAAAATAGCATCGGACCAGCTGGTGATCCCATTGCGAGATCTCGTTTCTTCTTTATACCTAGAGTAATTTATAAAAATATGGCCATCGGTTAAAGATTGATTCACTTCTATAGCTGCAGATTCCCCATCTTCATAATTGAATATGATATTAGGATCATTAAGAATTTCTCCAGTTAAAACATTAGGCCCGTTAACATGAAATATTTTATTTTCTGAAAACCTAAGTCTATAAGCCATCACTGCAGCCTGTAATAAGACTATGGCATAAGTAATACCGTCTTTTACGGTGTAGTATTTTACAGGTAAGAAAAATCTATTCGCTTCATTATTACCAACCAATTGCCTAGTCCTTTCAAGGTAAAACGCCTCTGTAAATAGGGTAGGATCATCACCAAACCTTAAATCTATTTCAGAAATATTAGATCCTACTTGACCATTTTCTATAATGTAGATTTCATCTTGTATTTCTGGCACCACTTCAATACTTAATTCCTTAAATCTACTGCCTGGATAGTATGAACCAGATGAAGAAGAATTAAAGACTGAAAAAGGCTTATAGAATTTAAGATCTAATAGACCATCTTCTTCAGGTTTTATAATAAGCTCTACAGAAGCTTCACCGTTTTCAAACTTTAGATAAGCCTGGTCGTTTCGACTTACATTAAGATTGGTAACAATCACTTCACCATTTAGCTTTACTTCGTAGACTTGACTTTTGGACCATAAGGTAAAATCGGCCCCTGCTAAATCTTCATCAGAAAGAAGATCATAAAATAATCTTTCTATTTTAAGTATAATTTTTAGTGTTGAATTCTTCTTTACAAAAAGTTTTTCTCTAAGTGTTATAAATTTGCTAGTGTCTAATTCTGCATCAATCCGTCTGTACACTAAATAAAATTCAGGTGGTCTTATATTAATGTCTTCACTATCAGCTGAAACAAATTTATAATTCCAATTTTTTGGGCGCCATAAAGCATCAACTTGACCTCTGTAAATTACCCAGGGTACTTCATTTTCTTGTATAATATCTTTAGGAAACTGAAATTTATTCCGTTCGTATGTCACAACAGCTTCTCTTATAGAGGGTACCATTCTTACACTAGGATCTGCTAGTAATGTAATTTGCTTTACCGTTCTTTCGTAAGATTCATCACGTAAGAAGTTAGCTTCTAGATCGAACACCTGGTAGCTCACATTTATCAATTGTCTTTTGTTGAAACCTTCAATAAACCATTTCCCCTGGCACTGGTAAACTTGGCAACGCATCGACTCCAGTAAATCTTTAAGGAGTTGGTAGGCATTATCTTTATTGAAATCCCAGAGCATTGTATCTACTAGAATCTTAGACCAGTTTGGCTCATTAATGTTGATGAGAGCAGGGGAGAAGTATAATTCTAAATCTACCTTAGTCAGTTTTAAGATAGCACAAAGCACTTCAATAACCGTTTTTTCTTCATTGTAAAAGTCAGGAGAAAGCTTAAGTCCTTTGAGCAATCCCAAACCATCAACTGCAGAAAAGTTGACGTAAAATATACCACGTCTATATGGTTCTTCGTAAGATTCTGGAAGCAAGTAGCCTTGCCAAACGATTTCTTGAGTAGTCGATATTCTTTTGGTTACCAGCCATTTGTGTTCGTCTGCTGTAAACAGCTCAACATAGGCAGCATCTCTTGCATCTGTAGCTTCTAGGGTAAAATTAAGCTCACTACCTACAATAGGTTGAGTCTTGGAGTCACCACCTATCCAATTGAGTTGTACAGAATTACGCTCTGCATATTTCAGCAAGAGTTCATTCTCTAGATTCTCCACGTCTTGTATGTGTATCTCGTAGTTAGCCACGTCGGTTTCTGTAATTTTGCGCTCGCGAAATAATTAAAATTAAGTCCTGACCGCTTATTTTATTAACTACTTCTAGTTGGCTCATGTCACCGCCCATGCTATCTCCAAGCATGGATTTAAGTTTATTAAGAGGTGTTATGACTTCCGGATTTCCACGGTTTGCACCAGCATATTCACCTACCAAAGCATTTACAGGTCCGCTGACTATACCACCATCTGCAAAAGCTACTTGGCCACCACCACCACTTTCTGCAATGTTTGCAGCTGCAGATTTTGCTATCGTTCCTAAAGCAATTAATGCAATACCGGCAACAATAGCACTAATACCTGATAGATCAATTAGTGATTTTTTAATCGCTTCAATTGTAGTACCAATACCAAGAGCAAGTTTTCCTAGCCTTATAGCTATGTTTCCAAAAGTATTTAGTACTAAGCCTAAAAGAGCTTCCATTCCTACATTACCAGTAGCAATGTTACCAATAATTTTACCAAAGCCTTCAGCAAAACCTAGTGAAGCTTGTTCTAGTATTTCCCTAGATCGGTTTTTAAAAAAGGCTAAGTTTTCATTTATCTTAGTCGTTTCTTCATCTATTATATCACCATCTGCTCTAAGTTGATCGCCTATCCCAGTAGACATTAATCCACCAGACTGTAATGTGCCTACAGATTGTATTTGAGGTCGTCCACCTTGGCCTGTCGGAGTTGGGTTACTAATTAATGTATCGTTAAGATTAATTATTTTTAAAAGTTCCTCAGCTTGCGCCTCTAGTTCTTTAGTTCCGTTGGCAGTTTCTAGAGCTAGTAATTTTTCTGCCAGAGCGAGTTGTGCTTTTTGTGCTGCAGCTGCTTGTGCATTATCAGCTACACCATTAAAAGATGCTGCTTGTGCATCTGTCACTGCTTTTCTTCTTGCTGATAATTCCAGTTCCTTTTCTATAATTTTTGCCTGGATCTCCTGCAGCTTTTCTTGTGCTGCTTTTGCCTTTGCAGTTTTTAGTAAGGCTTCATTATATTTATTTACAGCAGTAGTCGCTTCATCTGTATTTATAGTCTCGAGCTTTAGATTCCCCAAATATTTTGGAGAGATTCTATTGAGCTCTTGTATAGCTTTTATCCTTTGTTGCTTACTTACATTTTCATCACGAGCTGTAAATAAAAGCTCTTCGACTTTTGCCTTTTCTTTAGCGATGGCATCTGTAGCTCTATTAGTAACCTCTGTAAGTTGATCTTGACTTTCAACTACTTTTTCAGTTTCTTTATTAAATAAATAAAATGCGGATACAGCAACGCCAATTCCTGCAGCAATTAGTCCAAAAGGTGTGGCCAACATTGCCACTTTTAAAATTCCAAAGGCAGTAATTAATCCGGGAATAACTGTAGTCATTAGGAATCCTAAGCCTGTAAGTAATGGTCCTAGTGCAGCAACTAGACCTATAACGACCAAGGCGTTGTTTTTTATAGTAGGATCTAGATCGTTAAAAGCTGTGACCAATCTAGATACAAATTCCATGATTCTAGTAACGATAGGTTGCAAAGTTTTAGCTAGATCTGCTATAGCTAACTGGAAGGCTAACTGCGATTTTCTGGCTTCAGTTACATCTTTGTTATTTTCCCTGTATTTTTTATTAACTTCTTCTAAGCCAGTACTGGCTAATTTGTTTAAAATAAAGTTTTGTTCTTCACCTAGTTTGGTAGCCTCTGCTAGACCAGCATTAAAATCATCTAGGTTTATTCCAGACCTTTCTAAAAGTTCTGAAAATGGACCAATAGCTTTACCAGTGGCTAAAGTTTCTTGCAGTCCATCTGCAATACCTTCAAACTTTAAAGTATCAGAAAACTTAACGGCAGCACCAGAAATATTATCTAAAGCCCTGGTAAGATTTTCGCCTTTAAATCCAGCAGCTAGTAAGTTGGATAAACCTTCAACAGAAGAATCTGTTTCACCAGTGATGGCTTGTACTTCTTTGAGCTGATCGCGAATAAAATTAAGACCTTCGCCAGCCAATAAAGCGTTGGTTTCCAATCTACCAAGATCGGATCTTAGCTCTTCAGTACCTTTAGTCACTAATGCAAGTCCAGCAACTACAGGAGCAGTAAAATTCATGCTCATGCTACTGCCTATACTAGATAGGCGTTTGCCGACTTTCTTCATCCTTCTATCGACATTCTGCATCTGGGAAGAAAACTGCTTAAGGTCCGCTTTAAATCTTATCGATATGTTGGCTAAACTACTCATGAAGTGACTTTGTGAATAGCTTCAAAAATAGAAGTGAATTCGTCTGCTGGACTCCAACATTGTTTCCTTTATCCCACAAAAAAACCTCTGAGCTATTCAGAGGTTTTTTAATTTAAGTAGGAAAAATTTAAGCTTGTTCTGCCCTGGACCTCAAGTCTTCGATTCTTTCTGCATCAGTTTCAAAATCATCTAGCAAATCTTTACAAAAAACATTGATGTCATTTTCTTGTTTAGAACTTATCATTGTTTTAATAGATTCAATTGAGTAGTTTTTTTTGCTATAGTTTTCAGTGCATTCATGCATAAACAAATAAACCCTTTCTTGCATAAGGTTCAAGTCGAGAACTTCGGCACATATTTGATCTAGCAATTGTTCCTTATCCATTTCGGAATATTCTTTTACCAATTCTGGATAGTTTTCTTTAAGCTTGTCGACGTTTTTCATTTCAAATTTAGATTTTGCAAAATCAATTGTTGAATCACTTTCAATGGGTATTTCAGATACATTTTCAAAACTGAAACTATCAGTTTCTACAAATACACTTGCTGGCATTGATGCACTCAATAAAAGAGTAAGCATTGTTAACAATAAATAAATAGATTTCATGACTTAATTTATTAAGGTTTATATTAAAACCATAAAACTATAGCTATACATTTATGATTGACTCCAACATTGTTTCCTTTATGCTACAAAAAAACCTCTGAACGATTCAGAGGTTTTTCCGAACTATGAAAAAAACAACAAACTAGATTTTAGAATTCTTACTTTTCTTTGCCTCATCTATCTTAGACCACAATTCTTTAGGATCTATTTTTTTGAGACTTTTTAATTTTGAATTATCCCAGGCTAAAGGATAGAGATCATGCATAGATTTCTTTTTATGCTTCTTATCTAAGTGTGGAGAAAGAACAGTGACTATAAGTTCCCGGTGCATTTCCCATCGCTCCTTAAATAGATTTTCCTCATAACGTTCAAAGCCTTTTATTTTATTCTTAAAGGCTCTAGGAGTAGTCTGGTAGAAATCATCCTCACGCATTTGTAAGATACCAAAGGCAATTTCTTCCAGTTCATCCCATGTTATTTCTTTGCTTTCGGTTTCGGTTTTGGAGCTTTCTTCTGGCTCACCTTTTTTTTTCCGTTTTCTGCGCCTGGAATGCTTTTCATAAAAGCATCAACCACCGTTTGCAATTTACCAGAATCCTGAAAGACTAAATCATTTAAGATGTCATCTGTATTCAAAGACTCGCCACCAGCATTTATAACTCCAGCATTTACAAGATCTCCTATTTTTTCCAAGGCATCAAATTTGGGATCTGCACTTATATTGCTAAAGGTTTTTTCAAATACTTTAATCACACCTTGGATTCCTTCTTGTTCCCAAAGCACACCAAGATGTCTAAAAGCCCCATAACCAAACTTTATAGGGTGAGATACACCCTCTATCGTGATTGATGTCATAAGCTTATAATGGGAGATCTACTTTCTCTAACTTTTTAGATCCAGAAAAAGATATAGAAGCTGTACCATCTTCTTCTACTGCTAGATTTAGCTCCAAACTTTCGATAATACATTCACCTTTAAACATAAAAGACGCATCACCTTCTGAGGGTACAAACTCAATAGGAATAGCAGTATCAGTATCGTCATTATAAAGATCGAACAAGGCTCCAAAATCGTGGGTGCCTTCCCCATCTGAAGCGTAAACCGCCAAAGCAGATGCAGAGCCGCTAAAAGACTTCTGGCCTTTAGCTCGTTCTATTCCCTCTGTGTCTTTTGTAGATCGCTCTCTGATTTCTCTTGTAAGAGTTACGCTACATTCTGTAGAATGATATACTGTTTTCTCGTCTAAGGTCATCCTTAGATTACCGTTTATTACTTTTTCTCCAGCCATAATTTCTAAGATTTAAAATTTAAATTCATAATTAATTGTGCAAAGACCTTCACGGCCATCGCTATAGTTGTAACCTGTTTCGTTCCCTTTGAACTTCCAGTTGTAACTTGATTCTTTTATAGCAGTTTCAATAGCATCTGCTATTGAACCACCTTGGTTAAGAGAGTTGGCAAATACAAACATCTCTACTGCATACTGTGCAATTCCATCTTTTGTAAGAGTTCCAGTATTGCTGAGTTTAAAATTGACAAATGGAAGTTCTTTTTCTTCTGTAGCTAGATCCCAGAATACATTGGTTTCTATCACATCCTTAATTGCTTGCAAACTCATCACTTCATTCACATGTTTTGCTGCTTCAATAATCATTTGCTTAGTTTATTAATTTGCCTTTGTACCAGTCTTTGCATTTCCTTTTTATACTTGGCAGTAACTATAGAACTTCTACTTGACCAAACTTTGTCTTTAGCCTTATCGACTACAGTGTTTATTCCTACTCTAGATCCAAGCTTATTAGACCCTATCTTAGTTCCTTTGTCTACAACCATATGCCTGTACCAACCCTGTTTATTGCCTTTTATGGACGGACGAACCACTACTTGTGGATTACCACCTACTTTGCGAGCTGGTACTGTTTCAATTGCCACAGAATCTCTCAAAGTACCAGCTGGGTAGATAGTTTCAAAGCGTTTTACATCCCTGCTACTTTTTGGCAACTCATTAGAATAAGCTGGTACAAAAGGTTTTGCTAGTTTCCTTTGTATCTTAAGCACTTCGCGCCTGGTCATTTTATCGTCTAGCTTTTTAAGCTTTTTTATAAGCTCTGCAAATCCTTCTACATCAATGTCCACGTCTTGTGCATTTAAGTTTAAGAAATCTATTTTTTTGTTGGCCAGATAATTCTATGGAGTTGATCTGGTAGATCCCATCAAAGTCCTTAACGAAATACTTTTGTCCATTCACAAATAGATCTGAGCTAAATCTTACAATGAAAGCCACCACTCCAATTCCAATGACTCTACCATCGTCATCATCTTGATTTCCTGTAAAATCTTCACGCTTTGCATACACCACCTCTTTCACCAACTCATCTTCTTGAGTGGATTCTCCGGTGTCCGTCTTGGTCGCTGTGTTTTTAAAAAGAGATACTTTTCTATTTAATTGTCCAGCGTGTATGTATGCAGATGAATTCATTAAAAGGTTTTTCTGTAAGGTCTTAGAACGTTGTGTGCTGCTTGGTTAAATTTAATTGGCATATTTTCCCTGTAGGTATCGTTGTGAGCGAATAGCAAAAGACAAGCTCTCTTTATGTCCGCAGGAATGTCCGCGAGACTGTAACCAAGATTTGCAGTGATAAAGATTCTATAACCAAAATCTGAAGGAATCTCCATGTCTAAGTAGAGGATCTTACTTTCGTAATTCCAATTCTCAGTCTGGATATCTTTTAGAGTGCCATTTTCATCTTCATACTTAAGAGCTGTGATGCCATCGCCTATGATAGGAAAGTTAATTTTGAATCTATTGAACCAGCCTTCAATTTCTACGGTAGATCCCATTCGTTTGAGCACAGGATATTCTACATAGTTTTCTATCTCGGTAGTGGCTGCATCTAGAAATAGTTGTAACAATGAATCTTCATCGTCAAAATCTATTTTAGAATTCGCTTTTGCCTGGGCTAGAGTCACTATCTTTTCTGTTGCTTCTGCAGCACCGTATGTAAGGCTGAAAGTGTTCATAGATTATTTAACTATTTCGCCATCTTTGTTTTTTACCAACTCATCTGCCTGTTTTTCTTTTAAGATCACAGTCATGCCTTTACTTTGAGGTAGGCCGTATTTTCCAGCTGCATTGTGACAAAGGATTTTTACTTTGACATCCTTTTGCTTTTCTGCCTTTTTAGCTTTTGCTTTCTTAGCTTTAGACTTTTCTTGATCTGCAGCTTTTTTAGCTTCACCAGTAGATTGCTCGACTTTTACATCTTCATTTTCTTCATTTTTATTTTCTTCAGACATAACTTTTAAGGTTTTAATATCATGTTACTCTGAGCCTATAAGACCCAGAGCAACACAATAAATGATTATATAGTGATAAATTTGTTTACTGCAAATGCAGTTGGTTGAGCAATCTCAATACCAGCAATTGCATTAACAACTAGTCTAAGATTATCGTTCAAAGCTGCAGAAAAAGGATCTTCAAGTAAAGACACTGCGCCCCATTCACCTATAAACAACTTGCTAAAATCTCCATAGATTAAGACTTGGTTTCCAGAAAGAGCAGGAACAAGTGTAGTAGCTCCAACATTGCTACCGTTAAGATCGCTTCTGTTGTCCATAATAAATCTTCCAGAACCGGCATCCTTAGTTGTACTTAGGTAAGCTGATCTAAGCTGTGGAGACATTAGGTAAGCTCTAGCTACTTCTGTAGCATCTTCACCATCAATTAAACCCATAAGCTCTGTAACTTGACTCCAATCTGCATCTGTAGCTGTTGTTATTGCAGAGAGTTTAATGCCATCTTTATTCAAGATGCCTTCTGGCTCATTGTTGGTTCCGGCTCCGTTAATTGCTGCTCCATTAAGAGAGGTATCATAAGCCATTAATATAAGCTGTCTAATTATGTTTTCTGTATCTACAGAAGATTGAGCAATTAAACGTCTAGAAATATCCACAGCACCACCCAATCGCTCTGGTTTTAGTTGTGGCCCTTTAAAGTCTTTGGCTTGTGGTGTTATTCCAGCATTCTCTGCTAACCATGCCATAGTAAACTTTTGTCCAACAGGAAGGGGAATAGATCCTCCAGTTAAACCAGATAATCTTGTAGCCCCAAGAGACTCTAAGAATGTTGCTGGTTGAAAAGGCATTTGCACTCTTGGAGTTTGATCTACTACAAATTGTCCACCTTTATCTCCACTATCACCAGTTACAGATTGGTTCCTTAAAACTGACATTGGGATAGTAAATCTTGATTCACTAGGAGTACTAACCCCAGCATCTCTATTTGCTTGGATTCCAATTTCGTTTAATTCCTTTTCAGCACCATCTAAAGCTTTTTTACTTCTAAAAGCTTTGCTTATAGATGCGCGCTCAGTGATTTCACGCTTTTCAGCTTCTTCACCTTTTGGTTTAGCACCACCTTTGCGCTCACCTTTTTGGGCAGCAGCTCTTTTTTCGAAGTCCTCAATTTGTCTCTCTTCTGCAATGTCAGCATCTAGTGCCTCGATTTCAGTTTGGAGAGTTGCAAATTGTGTTCTTTGTTCGTCGGTGAATTTTCCATCACCTTCTTTTCTGGCCTTGACCAGATCTTCTTGAGCTTTAGTTTTTGAAGCTCTCTCTTGTTGTAACTGTGCAATTTTAAGCATGGGTATTATTTTTATTGATTAATAATTGAGCTTCAAAAACATCAAATCCTGAAGTTCTTTTTTGTTCATCTGCATTATCTTCTGCAGGTATAATTGGTGTAAATTCTTTTATAATCTCATTGAGATCACTTGTATTTCTGGCCAGTGCATCTGGATTGGAGTTTAGAGAAACAATAGACCACTCGACTAGCCTCTGCTGTGTGAAATACAAAACATTGGGATCTTCATTAAGATCTTCTAGTCCATATCTACCGTCTAATATTTCGGCCCTTATAGAGGCTCCACGAATTATTCCATTCTTAACCTTGTTGAAGATCTTCTCTGCTAGAGGATTGTTTTCTGCAGCTTCAAATTTTGCGCGACCTATAACTAAACCATCTTCTATAAAAACTACTGAAGTTCCAATTACACTATCAGCATCGGTGTGATTATGGTTAAAACATACAATAGGATTTGTTTCGTAGCGATCAAGCAGCCATCCATTACTTTTAAAAACAGTATCATAAGTATCTACAGCTTCACTAGAAATTACAAAGTCAATAGTTCTTTCTGCTTCGTTTATACTGTCTGCACGCACTTGTGCATTTCTTACTTGTATTTTATCCTTTGCTTTCATCAGCTAATAGTTTTTTCATTTGTTCTTCGTTAAGAAGATTAGACATTTGTAAAAATTGATCACCATCTGGATATGGGTTTAGACTTTCTAAAACTCTAATTTCGTTGGGAGTCATAGCCTTAAGGAATACCATAGACTTGTAATATTCTGCTCTGGACTTAGGATCTACCTGTAGTAGTATTTTAAAGTTTTGATCTATCGCTATCGAATTAGCTTTTTCAGGATCTGTGAAAAGCTTAAATTCGATTTCTTCTTTTATCTTTTGGGCTAAAGGTTTTACAGCAGACTGCAAATAATCCTGTTCCATTTGCACCATAGAGTTATAACCACCTTCACCCTTTATTCTTAATTTGTGATTCGGTATGTGTAACCACCTGGCGATATCTTCTGTACCACTGGCGTAGGTTTCAATAAATTTTGATTCTTCAGGATTAAGACCTATGCTTTTATATTTCATCCCTTCATCCAGTACGGCTGCTCTATGCTTATTCATAGATGTAAGCCTTTTTTCGAAGGCTGTACCTAAAGCGTCTTTTGCAGTACTGTCTATTTTTTTGTCAGATTCAATTACACCATAGCTTAGGCCTTGATCTTCTAGAGACATAGAGCCAAATTTTTGTGCATTTAATGTAACACCAAGGTTATCTGCTGCAAATTCTAAAACAGATTTTCCAAGCTTTCCATCAAATGAAAAACCCGAAACGTGAAAGACTTCGTAAGCACTGTACATCTCACTTTTGTATTGATAAAATAATTTACCTTCATGATCTATAACCGTGACTAGACTGGAATCCCAAAAGTCTAAGGATATTTTGTTTCCAGATTCATCGGTTACGATACCAGCAAAGTAATTACCCCTCAATAAAACAGTGAGAGCGATTAAATGCTTAAAGCCAAAAGGCGACTGGTGATGATTGGGTCTATTGTTAATTAACTTATTGACCGGATGGTCCTTAAGATAAGTAATATTGTTATCTGTTTTTTGTACTACAGCATGTGGAAGTATTGCTATGGAATTTGCTATCATGTCTATTCCGCTATAAAAAGCGGAAAGCGTTAATGAGGTGCGGACGTTTACCTTCTTTGAAGATTCGGTTAGGCCATAAGCAAAACCAGGAAAGCCTCCAACAAATGTTTGAGCACTTACAACTGATCTTAACGCATTTTGAAAAACAGACATATTTCTTTTATCTGCTTCAAAAATATGGGAGCTATCTAATTAAAAACTCCAACAATGTTTCCTTTGTTGGAGTTTTTAAAATTTTGCTAACAGTGTATAAAAAACATTAAAACGTTTTTTTATACGGGTGTTAGCACCAATACTAACCAACTACCTTTTCAATAGTCTTATAGCATTCTTTAACTTCATCAATGTTATTTTCAAGATATTCATCAAAAGAATCAACACCGCCAAAAACTTCGTCTAACCTTTCAGATATTTGTCCTGTAATATTAGTCCAACTATCTTCTTTGCATTCTTCTGGAGTATATATCACCATCATATGTGCATTACTTTGGTAGTGTAAAACCATTGTTGCATATGCTGTTAATTTATTTTTGGCTACTAACTTAAATTTAGTACTCATTGCACCATATTCATACACCGTACTGGTGCTAACACTTGGTATAGTGCATTGCTTGGTTTCTGTATTTTCACTATCTGTATTCATAATTTAAAGTTTTAGTTTATTAATTAATTTTAGTGCTGTGAGGTCGCAACGACACCATACCATAAACGTTAACAACCCTATTTCTAAAAGCTTCAACCTCTAAACTTCCAAATGAAGCTTGAGGTCCAAAGCATTTGCCAATAGAATAGAATGGTGAAGAGAAAATAAACCTTTGCCGCTCATATTCCTATAAAAGGTAGATTGTTTCATCCCTATTATCTTAGGAAGTTCTATAAGGGAAATCCTTTTTTTCGCAGCTGTGTTTTTGATCTCTTCCAGAAATTGATGGTTTGTTTTTAGTTGCATAATTATTTTAATTTACTTTCAAATTCATTCCAACTTTTACTAAACTCATGATTGGCGAAAGCTTCTTTCAGCCCTGTTATTTGTTTAAGTCTTAAAACTTCTTCAGCATCCATGCCTAGATGTTTTGCAACTTCTAGATCTGCCCAGCCTGCTTTAGTAAGAGATAAAACAATATCACTCATTCCTTTAATAGCATGTGTTCCTCTAGCTCTGTTATGACGAATAGTTGAAGCCATTCGCTCATCTATGTTTTTATTTATAACCACTACTGGTACTTCCTTGATTTTGAAATATTCTTTAGCACATCTATATCTATGAAATCCATCAACAATAACATATTTTGAGCCATCAAAATATGTAACTATTGGCTGAGTATAACCATCTTCTTCTATACTTAATCTTAAAAGCTTCATTTCTGGAGGAGCTACACTATTTGGATTATAATCGTTTGCTTGAAGTAAATTAATATCAACAAGCTTAACATCTAATACTGGGAATTTAATTTTTTTCATTTTCTAACTCTTTTTTAAGATTTCTCATTTCTTTGGTGCTTTCCTGTATGCCTAGTAATTTACCCCATTTTTCTTTTAGTAAAACCATATCTTCTCTATCCGCTTTTGTAATTCCATAAGAAAGTGAACGACAAGCAAAATCATTTTTTTCTATTGCTTTAGCAATACGCTTCCAATGTATCCATTTGCCACTTGTGTGATCACCAAATTTTTTAATGATTTCTTTTGGAGACATTTCATCCTTTATTTTAGAAATATTTACACCTTCTTCTTTTTCAAAAAAAGCAAAAAAAATTTTTATTTTTCTTACGTAATGATCTCGAAGCTCTGGAGAGTACATTCCTAAAGATTCCAGCAAAAAAACTGCATATTGTTCCCAATTCAAATGATTTGGCTTTGAAGTGCCGTTATGGCCTAGTAAATCGGTCTTGCAATAAATATTTCCAAAATTTGCACCACTTACTCTATTCACCACCTTATGCCAAGTTTCAGGTTCTAGAGAAGCCCATTGATTAAGTGAAACCCTTTGATCTGCTCCATAGGGCTGGCAAATACGCTGTTCGTGTATTCCCATGCCGTTTTTATACATCATTTCATAGGATTTATTAAATTTCAAATTAAATTTACTTACAGCATGCCATACATCTTCTGTCCTCCAATCGTAGATAGGATAAATGTTAAATACGTTTTCTTTTATTTTCGTAGTCCAGTTTAACCCTTTATACAAATTCTTTCCAAAAGCGATAGCCCTAAACCTATTCATAGACTCATCTGTTCTTATTCCTACAAAACAACCTACCTTTTTGGAATTGTGCTTTTTCATTAACCAAAGAGGAAATTTATACATGAAATCTTCAACTTCTTCTCCAGGAACAAATAAGTTGCCAAAAGGATGATTAAATTCATTTATACAATCATTAGGCATTTCACGCACCCACTTATCTTTATCTTTTTGTAACCAAGGTTGCCAGTTGGGCTGGAATACACTACTAGCGTTATGAGAATTGAAAGGCAAGCATAAATGATAAAAATCACGTATTTGTGAAAGCTCTTTAAGCTCATAAACATGATCTATCGTTGCTTTATACTGCGCTTCATAATCTACATAAAACACATCAAAAGTTCTTTTTCTTTTTTCAGCTTCACTATTAGCAAGCTGAAGCATTACAGAAGAATCTTTACCCCCAGAAAAAGAAAAATAAACCAATTCAAATTCATCAAAAATGAAATTTATTCTTTCCATGAAAGCTTCATAAACATTAGTGTCTAAATACTTTTTCATTCTGCTATTTTTTTAAATTGCTCTAGAGTCAATTTTTTAAACTCGTTCAAGAAATTTGCCTTTTTATCTACATTTTTATACATCATATTTTCAAGACCTACATTGCCTATCAATCTACGTATAGTACAACTTTTGGTTTGCCCGGTACGGTAAATTCTTTTTATGATCTGGTCGAACAAACCAAAATCCCAATGCTGATCAAACAAAAGCATTTCATTAAAATCGTACTGGAGATTTAACCCATGACCATGTTTTTGCCAACTTAATATTCTTGCTTTAGGAAACCTTCGTTTTAATTCTTGTTGTGTATTCACAAACTTAGCGACAATTAAAGTTTGAGGATTATCTTTTAATACCTCAAAAACAACTTGAAGTTTCTCATCGCTTAAAGAATAATTATGTTGAAGCTTTTGAGTCAACATTAAAAAAAAGTTAGGTTTAGCCATAAGCCAATCTTCTGAAAGGACTTCCTCCATAATTCTTTTATGTTCTGTTTTTTCATCTTCCTGAAGCTCGTATTCAATATCTATAAAGTCTATCCCTACGTCTATTCTTAAATCAGCTCTAAAGATGTAAGGCTCAATTAATTTATGTAGATAATCCATATTATGATAAGCAATAATCCATTCTTTTGTAATGCCTTTATAAGTGCCTGGCTTCTTAATAGTCATTTGCTTATACTCGCAAAAGTTATTTTTAAATTCTGGCAAACTCATGTTTAAAATAGTAGGAGAAAGGAAATCCATTTGAGCTTTAAGATCAAGTAAGTTTCTACTCAGCGGTGTTCCGTTCAAAATATATTTGTATTGCACCATTTTACCCAATGTATGTATGCGTTGGGTTCGTTTTGCATTTTCATTCTTAATCTTTAGGCTTTCATCTACAATAATAACAGGCTTCCAAGAAGTTGATATTTTTTTAAAAATCTGTAAATAAATCCTATCCGACATGGAAATACTTTCAATACCGATCAAATCGAAATCACAATTAAAACCACCCCACTTTTCAATTTCGTGTTTTGTGCTTTCTTGGTAATTATCTGTGTTTATACATTGGTAAGGGGCTAGATACAAAACATAAGTAGGCTTTAATTCATTTACCAACTCAATTACTGGTCTTGTCTTTCCAGTGCCGGCCTCCATAAAGAAAGCACCTACTTTTTTAGTAGAAAGCTTTTCTTTACTTTTTATTTGGTCTATTAAGGGTTTCATCGTAAGTGATTTCTAAAGGATTTAGCTTTTTAGGCTTATGGTGTTTAAATTCTATTTGGCCAATATTTTTCCCATCTTTAGAAAAAATAGACCATTTCTTTGAGCTATGTTGAAGATCTACTTTGCTCAAAATCCATTCTGTTATCCAAAAAGCTCCACTTTTACTTACATCCATGTCTTGGCCGTAAAATTGACTAGCAGGTATTAAAGCTTCTGATCCATCGAAGGCTCTAGCTTTATAGCATTTACTAGAAATGCTATAAAAACTATCTAACCTTACAGATATGCACTTAGGCATTATCTTACTAGCTTACCTTTTGAAAAACGCATAGTATAAGTACCGTCTCCAAATCCATTTCCTAAATGCGCTACTTTTTTATCATTAACACATAACCATTTACCACCAATATCTGTATAAGTTTTGTAATGACTTTCTACATCTATATCATCAAATAGCAACTTATAATCGTAAACGTTATGATAACCATCTGCATAAGCTTCATTAATTTTACCAATTAATACTAAATCTTGTTCCTTAGATGAAGTAAAGGTTTCTTGAATTGTATCGCATTCCATTAATGTAACTATATCTCCTTTTTTTAAATCAAATTTAAGTTTAGAAATAGGCTTATCATACTTTAATTTAGATGGTTTTTTAAAGAAATAAAGAGCTGGAAAACTTTTATAATTAACAGTAATGTTTTTGTAATTTTTAGTTTCTACAGCATTAGTTTTTATAAACTCTTCTGGAACCTTTGTATTTAAAGAAAAAATAGTTCCCTTAGCGTTAATAAAAGAACCAGCATCTCCATATCCACCAGAGGCATAGCAAGTAATATGGGAGTCTATTGTTAAAGGCAATGTCCTGTTACTATTTAACAAAGAAAATAAAGCTTGTAAGTTTGCCTTTTCTGTTGTTAAATCTTGTAATGCTTTAAAGTTTGCATTTTCCCAAACATAATTTACATCATTAATATCACGATGTGAATTCGCTTCAAAAAATAAATCTTTATAAGATTTCTTGATTCTTGTAATTTTTTTAACAGTTTGCATAAGTTCTTGTTTTTAAGGTTACTCAAATATAAGTCTAATATTCTAATATATTAGACTATTTAAGAATATTTAACATTAAAAACTAATAAACCTCTGGATCACTGGTCTGGTAAATGCTCCGACCGTTGCTAATCTTCACCCAGTTTTTTCTGTAAAGCAAGTATTTAAACCCATCAGAATAGTTGGTGGAATACATAGGCAGCTGCTTAAGAGGTAGCTTTTCGCTAGACTTATCCTTCTTGATCACCGTTTGCCCCTTGGCATTTTTGGTGACTTTTGTTTTTGGCTTGCTCCAAAGTTTCAAAAAGTACTTTGTTGAGTTGATCGATAGAATTTTCCATAGTCGTTTTTAGTTTTTGATTTGTTTTTCTAGTTTATTTTTTAGTTTAATGCCTCGTTTAATTTGATTTGGATATTGCAAATAATTTCTATCAAGATGTTCACGCCTGGTAATGGCCATTAAATTCTCAATTCTGCAATCTAAACTATCCCTATTTATAAAAATGATAATCATCCCTTCAGGTATTTTGCCATGGTGTTCTTCCCAAAGTAAACGATGAGAAGCCTGCATATATCCATCTTTGTTTTTTTTGTACCTATAAGGAATTTTCTTTTCCCATCTTATAGATTCATAATCTGGCCCCTGTGTGTTATGTGCCTTTCTGCCTTTTTTGAATTGTGTTTTCTCTACCGCCGCCATCCCCTCTGGAGTCATAAACTCTTCTCGCTTTTTTCCTTTATTAAAAGCAATATTGCCTTTTTTAAATTGTGTATGCTTGCACTGAGCTGCATAAATACCACCAACTCTTTTCCAAAATGCTTTGCTTTTTCTAAGTCCTAAAGGCCCACTCTTTCCGGTTATGCTAGATTTAGTTCTGTTTAGTATTATAGCCAGATCCTCGTTTTCCTTATCTGGATAGTTCTCTATCAAGTAATCAATTTCTTCTTTGGTCCAAAATTTCTTTTTCATTTGAGAAGGGTTTTTTTATTTTCATTTTCATAAACATTGCCTTTGACCTCCAAATGCTCACCAAAATATTCAACGAGTGATGTTAAAAAACTTCCATCTTTTTTAAATGAAACATCGATGCACCAGCTTAAAGTATCTTCGCACCAAACAACAGGCAAAAGACTTTCATTGTATCCTAAACTTAAATCCTCTTCATCAATAGGATAGTAATCGACAAGGTAATCGGCTTCAAATATTTCAATTCCTTTTTTATCTTCACGTCCAATTGATTGCAATGGGATGATATCTTTTACCGAAAAATCATTGGTTAGTGGTTTTCTATAACACATTTTTTTTAATGTTAAATCCCAGAATCTAAATTTTATTTTTCTCATTTCTTTAGTTTTTTATTGAAGTATCGTCTAATTAAGTAGCCTCTTAAAATGCTTATCAATGTAAAGCATAGTGTTATTCCAAGGTTTTTTAAAGCTGTACTATGTATTCCAAACAAAGGGAGCACTAAAAAAGTAGCTGCTAGTGATATTGTAAAACCTAAAAAAGTATTGATGAGACTTTCTTTAAATGATTCTTTTTTTGATTGCATAGTTTTTTTAAATTTTATTTTCTTTTTCTTTTTTTAAATTCATCTTGATAGCGTTCCTGATATTCTATTTTTCTACGCTCATACTTTTCTAAAGCTTTTAGATCACCACTTTTAGCTAAATCAAATAATTTACTGTCTATTAGTAAATCAGCTTTATCAAGTCCTTTATTGTAGTATAAATTAATTGTGTGATTTTCATCATAAAAATCTTTTTTAAAAACTTCAAAATCATCAACTTCTAATACATTTACCACCTTAGATAAAGGATATCCAAGAGTTCCAACTTGTATCATCTTTTTTAAAAATTCTTCTGTGTATTTCATTTTAGATTTTTTTAATATAATCTTTACCGTTTATCTTTACATTTAGTGTATTATCCAGCTTTAACATTCTGTCAATTGTTACTTGGCAGTACTTAGGGTCAAGTTCCATGGCGTAACATTTTCGGTCTAATTGGTGTGATGCTACCATTGTAGTTCCAGAACCAAGAAACCCATCACTTACTATTTCACCAACTTTTGAACTGTTTCCTATCTGTAACCCAAATAGTAAAATTGGTTTCATTGTTGGGTGCTCTCCATTTCTATTTGGTTTATCAAATTCTAGAATTGTAGTTTGCTTACGTCCACCTTTCCAAAAATGGCTACCGCCTTCTCTCCATCCGTACAAACATGGCTCATGTTCTTTTATCCATTCCCAACTCTCTGCATTCACAGCTTCTAGGCATGGCTCATGTCTCCATTGGTAGTCTTGTCTGCCTAATACCATTGAACTTTTTAACCAGATTAAACATTGTTTTAAAAGAATTCCAGAATCCTTCATGGCTTGTCTAAAATTAGCACCCTCAGAATCGGCATGCCAAACATACCAAGCTCCGCCTTTTTTTGTAAAACTTCCTAATGCAGTATAAAAATCATAAAGAAATTTGTAAAAATCATCATTAGTAATTGAGTCGTTTTTAATAGTTAGAGCATCTTTAGTTGCTCCTGTATAATTTACATTATATGGTGGGTCTGTTAAAACCATGTCCGCTAAACTTCCGTTCATTAATTTAGCGATATCATTAACATCGGTTGAACTGCCACACAATAAACGATGCTCTCCAATTTCAATTAAATCACCTAAAACAACATCAACATCTAATTCTTCAGGAATAATGTAATCATCCTCGTAAGCTTTATCAGCAAGCAATTTATCTTTTTTAATAATCCATTCATCTAACCCTAAAATATCAAAGCCTAATTCTGGTAAGTCAATTTCTGAAAATTCTAAATCCAATACCTCAAAATCAAATTCACCTGCATGAGTATTACTGATAATAGAATATTCTTTAACTTCTATTTCCGTAAGTTTTCTGTTTGGAAATCTGACATCAATTTCTTCATCCCCTCGACCTGCCAGCAATAAAGCTGTGATTCTTTGATTTCCACCAATTATTTTATAGTCTGTATTTATTGCAGGTATTTCAACCAGATTAAATTTATTTAAGCTTTCTAGCAACTTTTTCTGTTTAACTGCAGTAATTTTTCTCGGATTAAAATCTAACTTAACTAAGTCTTTAACTTTTACTTTTTTAGTTACCCATTGTAATTTTTCCATGTTCTATATTTAATTTTTGAGTTTTTCTTTTAAAATAAAAATGCACACTGCAATTTCAAAAGCCATCAGAATTATTATAAGTAAAATTCTTATCCAGTGGTCGTTGATCCATTTCAAATCGAGTAGGGTAGAAGTCGCCAGTGGGAAAGCAAAAGTGAGCACTACTATAAATATAAATTTGAGGTCTTTTTTCATTTCTTGTTGTTTTTTCTATTATTCACATTGCTAAAACTTCTGTAACATGAGTATTTGTACTCCCCAAAAAATTCAAAGTATTGATCGTTTGCCCGGTTAAAGGCTTCAAGATTTGTTTTAGAGGTTTTTAGCATTTCAAAAAAGTAGTTGTAAAATCCTACGTTAGTGGCCAGCTTTTTAATTAATTGATTTTCAGTTTCTAATTCAGAATGTGATTTCATTTGGATCGGTGTTATTGTATTGAGATTCGTTATTATCCTCTGGTGTCATTGTTCCTGCTAAAGCCATTACAGATGCAATGATGCCATCTATTCTTTTGGTCGATTTGTTTTTTGCATAGCGTATATTCTCGTTTGGATCTTGATAAGCTACGCATCCAGAAATCATCCATTTTAAAATTGGGTGACCGCCATGTCTTATTTTTTCAGAATAAATAAGCGTTTCAAATTCTTTAGTAGGAAATGAAAAGTGAGCTGTGGTTTGAGGAAATGGATGCATCTCTATTTCTCTAGCTGTTAGATTCTGAACCAGTTGAGTAGCTTGCCACGAATCGTATTCATACCACTTTGGGTGAAGCACATCCCAACAAAATGCAACAATGCTTTGTAAGTTTTCATAGTCAATTTGGTTACCTGGTGTCGCCTGAAGGATTGGCTGCTTTTCAAAAAAACTACTTACATCATTAAAACCTTTCAGATCGATGTATTTTTTTAGGGTTTGATTTTTCCAAAATTTGTAGGGAACTCTATCTTCAGAAGATCTTTTTTCCACAGTATCCAATGGACAAAACAGCATAGGCAGTAAATCTCTTATCCCATCTTCGTCTGGATTACTTACAAAAACTATTGCAGATAAATCTATCGTTGAACTTAGGTCCAAGGCGCCGGCACATCCGTGTTCTAAAAAGTTTTTCATTCTTATTTTCCCTGAACATTTATCCCAGATATCTTCAGGAATTCTAACTTCAGCAGCATCTACCCACTTGTTAAGATGCTTTGTTTTAAAGTTTGGTATTTTACTAGATTGGTTAATTGCCTTTTTATACTCAGATTTTAGATGTGAAATAGATACAGATACATTTAAATTTGGATTTGCTTTTATCCAATTTGTTTCATCTTCCCAATCATCGTTATCATCTAGATCATGTATCATTATAAAAGTGTGATCGTCATCTTTTATCCCACTCAATATTTCTTTGTAAACATCTTCAGCTTCCTTGCAGGCAGATTGCATGTTGAATCCTGCAGTAGTAATTATATAAAGCAAAGGATTTTTTCTAGCACCCATTGCAGATTCCAAAACCTCTCTAATGCTGTCGTCCTTGTGAGCATGGTATTCATCTATAATGGCGAGTGAAGGGTTTAGTCCATCCTGTGATTTGGAGTCACCACCAAGAAATTTAAATTTACCCATGGCAGATGGATATCTTATTTCACGCTGTGTATTTTGCACGCCTCCAGATCTAAGTGCTATCGATTTTTTGACAAAGTCGTAAGCTTGTTGCCAAACTATTTTAGCTTGGTCTTCTTTGGTTGCTCCAGCGTATATTTCTGGTGAAGCTTCATCATCGAAGCACAAAAAATAAAGACCAACTCCAGCCAAAGTTGCTGTCTTACCATTTTTTCTGGCCACTTTTTCATAGACTGTTTTTATTCTTCTGTTACCAGACTGGTCCTTCGATCCCAAAATATTATAAAGAGTAAACTGCTGCCAAGGTTCTAGAGTAAATGACTCTTTAAGTTTTCCTTTTTCACCCTTGGTATGGATTAGAAATTCTTCAAAGAATTTAATAATATGCATCCCTGCAGCATGATCTATGTAAAAACCAGACTGATCACTTTCATCAATCCATTTGTAGAATCTACTAACAGCTTGCTTTATAGTTTTACCTACAACCAATTTTCCATCACGCACATCTTGTGCATATTGAAATGGAATAGAATTCAACATGTCGTTAGTAATCTGCATTTATGATTTTTTTAGTTTTCCAAATTCAGCAAATAAGTCTCCTTGGTTAGGATCTACAGAACTGTTTAGCTCCTTTTCCGATCTAGGATCTATTCCAAATTGTTTAAAGCATTGCATAATTGCTTTTTCAGCATCCCTTTTTATAGTCAATTCCACTGAAATATTTTCTGCTCCAGATATATATTTCTGTCTATAGCCAGATCCTTTCTTATATTTATTCTTAGATCTTATCTCTCTAACCGCCCATTCCCATTGTGAAAAGTTTTCTGCCATAAGCTCTAAAGCCGGTAAATGAATTCTTTTCAAAGATTCTGAGGAGATTAAAATTCTAGCAAACTTTTTAAAATGTTGCTTTGCAGAAGTGTCCAAATAAGATGGTGACTTAGGAATCTCTTTTACTAGTTCTGAAGCTTCTCCTTTGTGTACTGTTTTCATAACTAAAGGTTTAAGCCCCCCCCTCAAATATTAACTATTAGTAAAATTCTCGGTAAGTGGCGATGTATATACAATTTTATGTTTTGGTGTTTTGACCCCTATGCCCCTTGGTTTCTTTGTAACCATGAGCTTCTTTTCCAGACTTACTATCGTGGTGCCATTTGCACAATGTTTGTAAGTTATTTTCATCTAGTTTGGCTCCGCCATCTTCAATTCTTTGAATATGATCTACATATTTGCCCTCTGTTACAATCATTTCATCTTCACACTTCTTGCAGTTAGGATTTGTTTCAATAAATCTCTTTCTTAACTTTCTCCATGGCCAAGAGTTGTAGAAACCATTGTCGATTGTATTTCTACGAGAGTAATGTACTCTCTCTGCTACCCATGGTCTTTTTATATTCTTTTGTTTGTTAGGCATCGTAGAAGTTTTCATCATCGTTTGGATTCATCTTAGGGATATCATTTGCATATTCATCATACTCCTGCGGGTCTGAGTACTTGACCTTGTTACCATCAAAGTGAATCCCAATTGTTTCTAGGGAACCCTCTCTGTATTTAGCAAAAGAGAATTCTGCATTAGCTCCCTTCTCAACCAGCCAATCATCCAATGGTGAGTCTGGATAGTAGTATTCATGTCTATACAGAAATGTCACTATATCTGCATCCTGCTCAATAGCTCCAGACTCTCTAAGGTCTGATAACTTTGGATGCTTATCGGTTCTAGTCTCTACAGATCTATTGAGTTGGCTCAATGCTATCACAGGGATATTAAGCTCTTTTGCTATAAGCTTTAAGTTTCTAGTGATGGAAGATATCTCCTGTTCTCTTTGATTAACCTTAGTTTTGTCGACGACCAGCTGAATGTAGTCTACTATCAAAATCTTAATATCATATTTTCTTTTTAATATTCGCGCCTTACTCACTATGTCTCTGATGTCCATCGAAGGGGTGTCTTCAATATATATTGGGAAATTCTGCATAGTATCAATTTTTTCTGATAGAGTAGTAAAATACTCAGGCTTCTCAAATCCTTTACGTATGATTTGAGATAAATGAAAGTTAGAATTTATTGATATGTGCCTAGCTGTTAATTGATTGGTAGACATCTCCAATGAAAAGAATGCAGATGGGATGTTTTGTAAGCCACATTCCAGTAAAGTTTTCAATGCAAGAGAAGTTTTACCCATACCAGGACGTGCTGCAATAATAATAAGATCTGAAGGTTGCCATCCACCGGTAAAATCATCTAGAACTTTAAATCCTGTTGGTACACCTGTCAATTTCTTTTCATCAGCATTACTAAGCATTTCAACACGTTTTAGATTGTCCTGAAGTGATTCACCATACGATTTAGTTTTGCGCCCACTAAAGACAATTTCATTTATATCATCATTGCTTTTAGCATCTGAGTTTAACAGCTCTAAGGAGTCTGTAGAATCGTCCATTGCTAACTGGATGTTACGCTGTGACTTCTTTATAATTGATCGCTTAATGTAATACTGAAGCAGCAGTCTGCAGTGATACTCAAGGTGAGTCGAAGATCCAGTCTTATTGCAAATTAAAACCAAATCGTAAGTAGGTACTTCTAGCTTTAAGTTCTTAAGCTTATCGTCCACAGTAAGCATATCTATTTTATCGTTGGCATTGTATATGGCTACGATAGCCTTAAATATCTTTTGCATCTTAGGATCAAAGAATATCTTAGCATCCTTTAGGATAGGCATAACTTCTACAGCTGCATCTGCGTTGGTTAACAAAGCACCTATCACAGTTTCTTCTAAATCTTTGTTATATGGCATTTTCATTTCTCCCATTATCTTACTTTTCTTAGGTAAACTGGTTTCTGTTCTTCTGGCTCGCTATACTTAGATTCATTCTTAGCATAATTTCTAGCGTATTTTGAAAGTCTGGAAAACAAACTATTTGCACTCCATTTAAGTTTGTTATTCTCAATTTCAATTTCTACAGTATCATTAAAATCTTGGACAAACTTCTTTTTATCACTTATTGATTTATGATATCTCATTACAAATTCAGTTTCTAATCTTGAAGGATAATTTATTTTTAAGAAATCGAAAGCGACTATATCTCCCTTTGTATTATTAAGTAGTGTATTATTACCTTCATCATTTTCTAAATACCCCTGTTTAATATTCTCACTAGGGGTGTTTAATTTATTAACTAGGGTGTTTAATTTATTAACTACCCTTACGAGACGTTTAGAAACTACTTTTTGATCTCTAATTAATTGTATTTTAACAAAGCCTTTTGACTCTAATGATTTAATTATTTGAGTGCATCTACCTTTTGAAACACCAAACATTTCAGAAAAATGAGCATTACTGGCAAAACAGCCTTTTTCATTATCAAGTGAATCAATTTCAACTAAAAATAGTTTCTCCATAATGCTCATATCTTTATTTAACCAAATCATTTTTGGTATCCATATCCCTTTAAAATCTCTGTGTATACTCATACTTTAATATTTAATAATTAAGCCCACAGAAGAAGCCTGTGGGCTTATAATTAATAAACTTCTATAACTCTTAGATCAGGGAATCTTTCCTTAATGACCGCTACTTCTGCATCAATTAGATTATCAGAAACATCATTCACATAATCCCTAGCTTCAGGTGAAATCAACTGACAGCTTAAATCTGTGCTATCTATATAAATTTCAATTTCAATAAGTTCTTTGCCATGGTATTCAAAAACAGGAATATTAACCTTAAAAGCGTCTGGGATGTTGGAATCCACAGCCTGATCCATTAGGATCTTTTTGTTACCACGGTTATCATCATTGCTTTCAATCTCCTTATTAACTTTAGCCTTAAATGATTTTAGAACTTTTACAAGATGCATAGCCTTGTCTTTAGTTTCAAAATAACTTCGGTTCATTTTTATAAAGTCTGCAAGTTCATGGGTAGTTCTCGATTGACCAGTGTTAATATCAAACTCTTCGAAGATCTTAGAAAATCGTAATTGACCAGAGTAAATTTCAGAATTAGGCCAGCCTTCCCTCACAACTAAATCCAATTGTCTTTTTGGCTTATTTACTAATAAAATAGAATAGGAAATATGTTCATGTAAGCTTTTACTTAAAATTTCATTTGCCATTTTCAAGGTTCCTTCATACACAACAGCATTCCCGAATTCAGGATATTGCACTGGAGCATCACCTTTTAAAATGGTCAGTTTATCACCTTCGGTGAATATGTTTAATTTTTCGTTTTCCATTAGTTTGCTTTCTTAGAATCATTTATAATTCGAAATTGTCTTTCGTCCTGAGTCAATGGACGTTGTTTTATGAGCTTCCCATCTCCATTGTAAAAACCCATAAATCCTTCTTCCTGGTCAGCTATCAAGTAAACTTCTTCTTCAACTTCTTCTATACCAGATCTTACTTGACCCATTAATAATGCTGTGAGTTGTTTTCTAGGTTTAACTTTAATTTTCCATTCATCCATAAATTCTTTCTTCTGTTCATCCAGTCTAGAGATCTCGATAAACTCAGTAGTTAATTCATCCTTAAGAGCATTAATCGTTTCTGGGTCTAGCTCTTTAGGGTAAATCATCTTTTCGGCTCGCTCACAGTTATCTTTTAAGGCCTGTAAACGATCTTTCTTAGATTCGTTTTGTAAAAAGGTTTTTTCCATTTTGTTGTTTGTGTTTAATTAATAATCGGGTTCAATGATTTGTATAATTTCTCTAGCATGGTCAACCATGCTGTAGATAGATTTTTGCATGGCATTATCCATAAGTAATAATCTAATTTGAAGATCTTCAACACTCATATTCATGAAATGTTGATTAATCTGAAAGTGATTGGCAATCTCATAATCTTTGCAGTCAGAAGTATATTTAGCTATAAAACACGCCAATATCTTTTCTGTGGTGTCCTTTACACCAGTAACTTGATTCAGTTTTACTTCAAAATTATGCATCACAAGATTTGTTATAATCTTTAGGTTTTTGGTAGATTCCATATTGCAATTATTTAGGTTTAACCCGTTTTTTTACAAATAGAACATCTGTCTAAAAAGCTTTCTGCTTCAGGATCACAAAGGCCATTAATTTTTGAGCAGTACTTTTTACCAACTCTACAGTTGAAGGTTGGTCTATTCTGAATTTTTTTTAAGTTAGTTTCCATAGTTTATAAATTATTGCCTAATAGCCCATGCAGCAGCTGAACCCCATTGCTGTAATTCCTTGTAAAATTGTTTTAGAAGTTTTTTAGCTTTTTCCATAGTCTTATTTTTTTCGCTTCCTCTTTTTTCTTGCTTTCCTGTTTTTGGCAAAACTTTCAATTTGCTTTCTGTAATTCACAACAGGCTCATGAGGGTCAATCCAAGGTTCCTCAAAACGATGTCTTGCCTTGATTTCAAACCAATCTACATCTGTGGAATTATCTTTTTCAAAAGGATTATTACTAGGGTTATACATAGCTTTACTGTCTTAAGTTTTGAAGTTTTTGTATTGCTTTTGTTCTTAGTTTCCAAACAGATCTATTGCCTTTATTCAGCATTATGAGATCATCTTCTTTAGCGTATTTCTTAAGAAAGATCTTTACGGCCTGTCGTGATATTTTACCAAATACCTGTGCATCCGAGAGTTCCTTAAAACTGGCAAATACCTTTCTACTCACTAGCTCTTTTGCAGATTGTACCTTTAACCTTTCTTGCACAAGATCTCTAGGAGCAATCATAAGATCATTGCTTTTTAGATAGTCTACAAATTGATCTAGAGTGCTCATTATTCTTTTTTTAAAGTATCTACAATAGATTCCAATTCAAGTATCATCTCTACCTTATGGGCTCTCATATTCCAGAATTCGTGAAGCTTTTTTAGCTTATGATAATCTCTGTAACTTGGATCAAGTTCTTGAACAATCACACAGAATGCAGATCGATTATCAAAGCCCATTTTCTGAAACTCATTAATAATATTTACACACCTTGCAAATAGTTGCATCCTCTCATTATGCGGTGTAATTGATATTGCTTCCATATATTTGTTTTTAAATTGCATAGATTTTGAATAAAAATCTTTGTCAAGACAAATATAATACAAATTCTATACTTTTAATGTACTAATAAGGTATTTTGTTTAAATAATTTATAACTAACTAACTATGAAGGGTTTAACAATTAAAGAAACAATAGAAATTATTAAGGAAAAGCATTATTTTTCCAATCATAATTCGTAAACTATTCGTAAACATTTTAATTAAAAAACAATCTCTTAAACTCATTTTCATCTATCTCTGAAGGAATAATATAGGGTGTGAGTTCTAAGGCTCCACAGATCTTAAGGTAAGTGGTCAATAACATTTCGGTTTCACCTTTTAAATTTCTAATCAAAGTAGACTCATTAATTTCAATTAATTCTGAAAGTTTCAATTGTGTAATCTTTTTTTCCTTCATTCGGTCTTTGATGAAGTCAAATATTAGTTGCTTACCTAATTTTGACGACATGTTATAGTTTGGCATAGCTCATTTTAGTTTTCTTGTCTTTTAAATTCCTTACTTTGCTTTAAAACATTTTCATAAGATAGTTTTTTGAAGCTTCCATCTATACAATTAACTTCCCCAAATAATATAAATTGTATTCCATCTATTGTCGCAGCACCATCATAATTTTCTATTTGTTCTTGAGTGAAATTTTTAACACCTTCATCAATATTACAATGGCTTTCTTTTAAAAATCTTAATGTATCATTTTTAAATCCAAAAGAATAAATACAAGGTGTTTCTTGTAATTCAGCATATTCAGAAGCAATTTCTATTTCACTAGAATAAAAAGAACCAGCATTCATTTTTTTTAATCCACTATTTGCCCCTCTATATAAATTTAAATATCTTCCTATGTTTCCTGTTGTGTCGATTGATAATTCCATAGTTTCTAAGTGTTGAATTAATTGCATACACAAATATAAAACAAACTTGCACATCTGCAAGTAATAAAAGAAACTTTAACATATTTATTTTTAGAATCGAATCAATTTATAAGTAAGTCCTAAACCCAAATAAGGAGCAAATCCATTTTGACTATAAGTCATTCCAACAGATGGACCAATTACAAATTGATAGTTTTTCATCTTCATATCAGTTTGTGCTTTTCGAGCCTTAAGCCTGTAATTAAGAGCCATAGATTGTACTTCGCCCTGCACTCCTCCAGTTACGGTGGCGGTAAAATAACTATCCTCAAAGGTTTTAGAATAGTCTTGTATGCTAATAGCGTCTAAGAATAGCTTATAACGGTCAAATTCAGATTTTAGATCTTTATAATCTTCTGCAAGCTTAATATTAACTTTGTTTTTGATGTAGATAATAGAATCTTTGTAGACTATAGAATCTTTCCTTTTAATTGGAAATTGCAAAACGTTATAGTCTAGCTTAAAAACGCCTTCTTTCTCAGGCACTTCGACAGTTATAGTTTTTATCTTATTTGGCTCTGAGCATTGTTTTATATTGCACACAAGCAATATGACGATAATGATACTAAGAATTATTGTTTTATCTATTTTCATCTGTTTATTTTTTTACATGTCGAATTGAAAAACTTTTGGATTATAGGGCAGATCGCAAACATCTAAGTGTACCCATGTGATTTGCCTATTGTTCACTTTTCTAATTAAT
>Ga0307982_1000521_pt1 | contig 30399 bp, 32 predicted proteins | sample OrgLakmetagen989_FD_201847 | JGI IMG/M metagenome (GOLD analysis project Ga0307982, IMG submission 201847) | Saline water microbial communities from Organic Lake, Antarctica - #989 | ecosystem: Environmental > Aquatic > Non-marine Saline and Alkaline > Saline | place: Antarctica: Organic Lake...
GGGCTGGCACGGATGCTCTGCTCCTCGTCTCAGTATTGCTGTCCTTCTGGCCGCGCAAGCTGGCATCCCACTGGCGCGCAGCAGAAGACTTGAGTTCATTGATATTTGCTCTCAAAAGCTCTCGACGAATCGCATCGCACGCGGAATGTGCACTTCGATTGCCGGGGCGATTTACTTTTGAGTCTGTAGCACTTATAGACCCATAGCAGAGTGTGCACACGTGACTTTCGTCTTCGTTGTAGTCGTTGTCGTCGTCTTCTTCGTCGTCCGATGACTCTGCTGCTGCTGCTGCTGCTGCGCCGCTTGCTGGTCCTACAGAGGCGGCCGCTGCTGGGGCCGCGACTGGTACTGCTTGTGCTGGTGCTGGGGCTGCACTAATATTCGCATTACCCAGTAATGCTGCTGCCTCAGACGCTGATACGGACTCTAATTGCGGCGATCCGTTATATCGACTGGGAGAACAAAAGCCTTCCGCTTCAGGGTTATGAAATACGAAACCAGGCGAGGACTGAAGGATGGGATAAGCCGAAGGATGAAGTTTGATCCGTCCATCTTTGATTTCCGACACTGGCACCAAATTATGTGGAAAAGCACCGTCTTGAATGGTGCCAACGGTTGAAGTATCCGTGATCGCAGTCACACGGTACACAAGTGCCCCCCCAGGCGGTGCAGCATCGCGGATCAAACGGTAATAGAGTGGCGGTGTTGGCACTCCACAGCCTGCCATTAAGCGCACTCTAGCACCATGGCTCAATTCCTAATAGAAACACAAAAAAAAAGGCCACAGAAGTAAGGCTCTATCAAAAAGAAGAACGCAAATCAAGACAAAAGAAAGGAAGAGAAACCTTTAAGCTCCACTATACTTCGTGTAGGCAATGAAATACCCCATCCACAAATTGGTCTAATTCACTTAGCAGCAACTCACGACTACTGGTTCCCATGCGTCCACGTCACTCGGCAAAGTTTCGCAGCCATTTGCCTCATGGTTTGGCCCTCCTTCAATGCGCCAAACCAGCACAGAGTGCTCCCGTACAGCCGATGTGCCATCAATGAACCTGAGGGTTAAGTGTATTACAGCCGGAGCGTCATGGTAAGCTGAGCTTTCCGGCCCAGTCGAGATTGTTACTCGAACCGTGCGGCTGCCGCTGTCATCTGGATCTGTAGTGCCTTCCGCTGGTCGCACTCCCACCCTCGCAGTTCCCTGGAGTACGGCGATTTTCCACTGCATCAGTCTACCACCAACAGGTAACCACGTCACGGAGCCCCGCACAGGATACCCCCCATGGCATGATGACGAAGGCACTGAGACAGTAAGGCCGTCTGATGAGATGGTGATGTCACCGTGTGGAGTACCACCCAAGAAGGTGAACACTGGCTCTTGCAGCTTTGAGGTTGCGGCAGGCGTCGAAAGAACTTCTGGATGCTACAGAAAAACAAATGGCGTAGAAGAAGAAATTCAGGCATAAATTAGATTTATTTGTATGCTACCAAAATGAATCAAAAGCTTATCGTTAAAATTATCTCTTTTCCTCGTTTACAATGTCGCATGTGACTGTCTCTTACCGAGGATCGGCCTACAGTTGGTTTCTTCGAGTAACGTTGAATGTCTTTTTCGGAGTACCAGTGTGTTCGCCCTTCGTTGTTCCGCACCTGCACAGAGTTGTTATGAGAAAGAAAGAGGAATTAATCAATGATTGAACGAATGAACGGTAGCAAATATCGAGGTATCAAACATAGTAAATTTAGAGCAGAATGCACCAACATCAAATGATGAGTAAGGTGACGGGGCAAAGAAAAAAAAAGTTCATTCCAAGAAAGTGACATACATACGCTTAAAATAGCAAAAGATAATTGCACAACCTGAAAGGGCACGCTTGATTGGTCGTCTGTCGCGAGGGTACCCGCCTCTCCTTTCGCCAAGAAACCATCCCTCCGGCTACCTGGTACTTCTTCGACGAGCTCACCCACTCGCAGTCGTCCACCTCGGGCTGCTGCTCCTACTGCTGTTGCTGCAAAAACACGGCCAGACCCCACCACAGTGCTTTGAACTTTCACAGCTTCGAACCCTTCAGCAGCCACACGAGGACGAAGCTGCTGCAAACAGCGATTGACATTGGCTTCACTTTCCACGTTCCTCACCAGCAAGAATACTTGGTTCGAAGCTGCATAGCTTGCATCAAACGCACTGTCAAATGCACGTTGGTTGTTCCACCCGGCACGTTGCCACTGTCCAAATATTTCTCCCAGTGGTCCCACCACAGCCGATCGCAGGTTACTCTTACTAGTTCCGCCAGTTTGCCTTCTACCTGCACCAATACACCGCATGACAATGCTCCAACGCGTGTTTCTGTCTCGAGGGCGCCTCGTGGAACAAGGCAGACATAGGTCATAGTCGCAGGCACGGCAAGCAACGCCGCCGCCCTTCGGCACACTTTTTTGGCATGCATCGCACGTGATCGTCAGACCCTCGTCCGCGAAAGGTCTGAGGGCATGATGACTCGGGCACTGCGCGAAATTCGGTGCAGTTGCATCCGTGAGCATACAACTTGGACACTGAGGACCATTATTCGGTCCACATTGACCGTCTGAGCCAGGAATACGATCACGCCCTAGTCGGCGGCCGCAGTAGTACTTGCCTTCATCACCTCGATTCGGGTTCTGAGTCCGCGCCATCACCGCACCATCGCTATTAATTGGCTGCCACTGCAAGCAACTCGAGCATTGAGGACCGTTATTCGGTCCACATTGACCGTCTGAGCCAGGAATACGATCACGCCCTAGTCGGCGGCCGCAGTAATACTTGCCTTCATCACCTCGATTCGGGTTCTGAGTCCGCGCCATCACCGCACCATCGCTATTGATCAAGTCCACAAAGCCCAAAGCTGCAGCTGCAGTGGGTGCCTCAGCAGAAGCTGCAGCTGCAGCGGTCACTTGAGGAGGTACTGCGGCTGCAGTGGTCACTTGAGGAGGTGCTGGTGAAGGGCTTGTCGAGGACGCGGTGCAGGGCTCATCTTTTCCACAGCCGCAGCAGCTCCAGTGAGGCCAAGCGATGATAACATCCGAAGAATTACGATTGTGCTGGCAAACCATACCCTCAGGGCTCTCCACAAGGGAGCACCATTGTGCCTTATTCGAGTCGCGCCATTCCCCAGTGTGGCTCCCCTGTGAAGATGTTGTTGCTGCTGATGCAGCTGTAGCAGCCGCTCCTATTGCTGCCACAGGTGCACTTGAATACGTCGAAGTCGCAGCGAGTTTCTTGCTGTTGTCTTCGCAAGCTTGGCAGCACCAGCGCTTGTTGGGCGACTCCGGATGGCAGGTCAAGTCCTTGGGGGCACCACCAACCCATAGCCCATCGGAGCTTCGCGAGCCATACGAGCCAAAGCACATCTGGTAGCAACCCCGGCAATGTTCGCAAGTCTGGCCGCTTCCGCTCCGAGGCGGTCGCAGAGCGGCGCACGATGACGGCAGGGCCGCTGCGACGGGTGGTGGTGGTGCCGCCTCTTCCTCGGCCGGCAAGCACAGGTCTTCCCAGTTCACCCAGAACGTGTGCCCCGAAGCCCACCGCACATGTGCCGGGGGGATCCCATTGCTGGCTTCTAAAAGCACCACACGAGCATCATTGGTGCAACTTGGTGGGTAAGGGTACGACGAAGAACGCGAAAATACGAGCGTCTTGTTGACTTCAACTTCGCAGTTTGTCGCGGATAGCCGTGCGCCCGATAGTCCGCCACTCACAGGCGCAAGGCGAAGTGCGCGCTCATTATAGAACCAAGAGTTTCCATCGATAGCAACGCGGAACGGTTTGTCGTCTTTGTCGTCACGGTCGATGGTGCCTACGTCACCTGGCTTGAGAAATCCACTGCTTGCATCGTCGTGCAATAGATAATCGTCGGATAGGATCACGCGATCTCCCACCTTCAGCCGTGACATCTACCTCGCAAAACACACACCGTATCAAAAGGGTACTTATACCAATAAGTGTGTGAATGATTTAAGAGTATGAAGATAGCGCATGGTGTCTGCAAAACATCTAAACTTCCAATTGATTCCTCACTACTGTAGTCTAACTTTGTAGCGGCCTGGAACTTCTTACTTATAGGAACTCCAGGTATAAATTCATCAAAAAATATGAACAGGGGGAATGCGAGGAGCCTACCGAGACTTGCGTGTCTGCGCACTGTGCAAGGGTTTCGAATAGGATTAGAGTGCTGGTTGTGCGGTCGAAGTGAAATCCACAGCCTTATCGCCCTGTCAAGATACGAATAATTATCGCGAAGTGAGCTCGTGAGCTTCGCTCAAAAATCCACAGCTTTTTTCCTGGAATCTGCTTTGGGAGAACGAACAAGCATACAGGGTGTAATTCCACTGATTGATGCGGCTAAACCTTCAAATCATGAGTCGTGAAAAAAGTGAAATGACTACTGGACAACTGGACTGACTGACTGACTGGAATGGTAGACGAGACTGTAAGTCATCTGGAACACTGGAACTGGAACAATGAGACCCACGCAAGTCTCATCTACGTTTTGTGAACACGCTAGTCGTAGAATTCAGCAAGGCCCTCTTGTAGGCTCTTAGGCAATCACGCCTCGAACCTCGAAGTTTACCTGCGAAGATCTTCAGTCGAAGTGCTGTCGTGAGACACTCTAGAATGGCTGCCTACGGGGGCGCGGGAGCTCTGAACGACGAGGAAAGAGGTGCGGTGCCCGAAGAATCACCTCTGCTAGTTCAGTCATGCCAAGCCCATGCTACTGCAAAGACCACGAGAAGAAAGAATATAGACCCACAAGCAAATTCACCTCAACCGTCAAGATCTTCATTCCATCAACTCTGGAGCACCTGCAGCGTTCACTCCATCGTTTGCTTTGTCGCCTTCAGCGCTGTGGTTGCGTTTCTGCTAGCAAAGGATTTGATCGCCTATTGGTTCACACGATCATCTGTCACTGGTGTGGTATTATCTTTTTCCAACGACTACCCTCCCCTGGAAACGAATTATCCCTGGACCATCGTCGAGCCGTCGGTGGCCACCACTTTGACGGCAAAGGGTGTAAGCACGAGCGTGTACTGCGTATGGCTAATCGAATGGGTGGAGGAGCAATGGGATAAGGAGACTAGGCATAGCGGATGCGGTTCTTTTGTTCACGTCTTCGAAGGTGCGCCGCGTGAATACACGGTTACTTTACGGCTAAGCCAATCAGGCCAGGCACTTTCATCGGAGGAAATCACGCAACAGGTCATGTGTAAATATGTGCGGCGCGAACTTCGATCTCTCACTACGGTGGACCGCGAAAGATATTTCAGCGCCCTTGAGAAGGTGCACAATCGTACCCTTTAGGTGCCTATTTTTGATTTTGTTGTCATAATCAGATAGCCTAGCAGTATGTAGCGTCACCAAGTCCTGAGGAATAGACGAAAGCACCTTTTCTGTTGAACGTCCATGAATTGTACTACTTTGCTTGAATGGCACGGCTAGGTGCATCGATTGAGTGCTGAGGATGGTATTCAGCTCTACGGGGATGCATTCAAAAACTACGAGTACTTCACTGCAAAACATTTAGACGCTACGAAGGTAACAACAGTTGCCGCCTTCCATGGGGCATAATTTCGAAGGGTTTCTGCTCGAACTGCATGACTACTTTTCAAAAGTAATAGTAGAATGCAGTGCTTCTTTGAAATATATTCTGACCTCTCATGAAAACTCCATCAAACAGGTGAACGAGTGCTTCCCTTACGTGGGCCCATTCCACGGCTCCAACGCTTTCTTGACTGCGCACGCTGCTTTTACTCTAGAACTGGAGCAAGCTTTGCAGGCGGTTGATCCAGCCATCAGCCAGCCTTACTGGGACTTCACGAAGGACTCATCAAGCGTCCTAGGGGACACATGGGCCTCCTCTGAGCTCTTTGGGTACGAATATTTCGGCCCTGCCGCCCCGTCAGCAGGACATACTTTAAACAACAGCCGGTGGTTTACTAATTTACCTCTCGCTACTGCTGCACAAGATTCAGAACTTGACGGCTATGTAGTCTACAATGGGTAAGCAAATAATCAGGAAGGAAAGAACGTCAGGGAGCAAAAAAGCCGTTCATGCCACTTCCTTTCGATGATGTTTTTAAGGAAAGCTCGTTCACAGATTACCTGAAGTCGTTGACTCATCACTTGTTTTTTTAAATCGTAAATTTTGCCTGATTTGCGTTCATTGTGTGTTTTTCTTTTAACTGCACACTTCCTGTCTGCGGGGCTTCCATCGCATTCATGCGGATAGTTACGGTACATTAACCAACGTGGTGAACGAGGACAATACCTTATTGGTAACCAGAGGTGGTGCTGCAGTGTGCGGTTGGCCAACTCCTTCAGCTCTACCGTCATACACGTCATTTGTAGGGTGCTCAAATGGCGTCCCGTTGGGGGCTGGTTCATTAGAGCAGCGTATTGGGCTGACGGCATGGAGAAGCTGCCTTGAAAACGAGGTCAAAGCTTTCCCCGTTACCAACAGACCCACCTGCACTCATTTGTGTTAATTAAAGAATTTGTAGCGAATTAAATCTTTACACTGTCATTCCATTTGCCTTATCCTGAGCATGAAGGGATTCACATGGAACTAAATGCTTTGTAATCGTGGCTGGCCTCCGTTGATAACTGATAGGTGCATGCATACATCCACTCAAGCCTCGGTGGCGCTTGGGAATGCCCTCAACTTCTCACGTTAAACACTTTTGGCGATTCGAGGACACGAGGCGAAGCTGACAGCTCAACAGAAGCCAACGAGCGGCGCACTTTTCTCGCCCTAAACGCCGTGAACATCTGGAAGGTGCTACGATTACTGCTCTTTAGTTACTTCACTATTTCGTTGGAAGTACCCGGTGCTTCCTGTAAATTTGGTTTTGTTGATTAATTATCTTAACAAAACTGTTCAGTGAGCATGCCTTATATTTCCATATGGATGATTCTTAGGTAGCCCTTGCGAACGGTTTGCTTGCGTGCCCAACGGAAGGTTGTTCTCGTAGCACTGCATCATTTGGTGCTTGTAGCTGTAGCTGCACGGGTACCGCAGCTGGCTCACGTGCAGACCGGGCCACTCTTGCAGACAGTGAAGTCTTAGAAGAACTGGTAAAAAGCCGCGTGTTAGACTTCTTGGTTTTGCCAGCAGGAGCCAGCGGAGTCTTCACGTCTAATAGCAACGAAAACGACGGCAGCGGAGACGTGTTTGGCGGCGGAGCACCAGCATCCTTTGTAGGCCTTGGTACAGAAGCGAACAACAATGCTTTCCGCGATCTTCTTGACTTAACTTGTGCACCAGGGAAGTTGGGTACCTTAGCCACTGACGCAGCAGCGAATGACCCTGCCTTTTGGGCTCTACATGTGCTTTACGACCGGGCCTGGCACGAAGGCCGCCGCGCAGGCACATTAGAAGACGACTGGACGACCACAACAATGACATCAAGTGCTGATACTAGCAACAGCGGCGGTAGTGATGATGACAGTAGCAGTGGTTCTGACGCTAGTTTGAGCCATCGTCAGCGTAGTAAAAGAAGAACGCGTAGGCGACAGAGGCGGCGCATGGACAGCTCTAGTAGTATTGACACCGAAGAGTGCTTCGGTACCGCAGCCACAGATGTGCTGCCGTTCGCATTTCAAGGCGCTAACGAAGTGCTAACTTTTGATCCGGATGAGGTCGATTCTGGCGAAGAACTAAGCAATGCAGCACTTGTAGCCTTCTTCGACCCCGCCAACGAAGCCCTGCCTTACGTGTACGCCACTTTTGATTTCTGAAAGACATTGCGTACAAGTTCAAATTATTTAATACGAATTGTTCGTGGGATTGCTTTCTGAAGTATGCAAGGTCGCAAGCTCACGATTTTTTTGTCTCTTTGTGTTCACATCGAGTGTCTGTTATATTTTTGCCTTGAATTGCTTGAATTATCGAGATACACTAAGGCGAGTAGGTAGCATCATCATTCGCATTTGGCCATTTCAAATCCCCTGAAACATCGCTGAATTATTGGCATTAAGCATGCGAAGTAGGTATTATACAATCACGTGTCATCTTCGCCAAATTAGATCCCGCCGTCTTCAAATATTTTTCATGCTTCATACACTGGTGTACGTACGTCTTTATCTCTGCTCAACACAAGCCACCGAAATTACGACGCAGAATTAGCAAATGGTAATAACTTCCCCCCTCATATTTATCCTCGGTGAATTGGCCATATCCGCATCATCAGCAAGGAAGGCAAGGAGATTACGAAGGCCGTTGAGAGGCGACGAATAGGTATGCCTGAAGATTACACAGAGGATACAGCTGAGAACAGTGATTGTGTTGATGGGAAATGAAAGACAAAAATTGTATTTAGACGATTGTGTCGGCAGCGATGGCGAAAGAGAAGAGCAATTGAGTGGCATCACAGGGCGTTCTGAACGTACTCATATGTCTTGATGCGATTTGCAGCTGAGCCGCTGCCGACATTCAGATCTTTTAGCGCCTGGAAAAGTCTATCAGAAAGACCTTCTTCGGGCATAGTATTACTCGTTTTGAAGACTTTCTGTGATGATGAATTCCGTTTGAAAGCTGGTGCAAACATGTTGCATATATTGCACAGTACACAAATATAACTCAACAAGACGAAATGATAAGCAAATATGGGGTTTCTCTGGATAAAGTCCCCGTGCAGCATTAGCAAGCTCCTCCTATTTCGGTAAATAAGGAGCGATTTCCACACTCTGCTCAGCCCCCAGCCCGCACATTTCGTACATTACAACAACAAGTTCAGGTGCCCGCGCGATGCGCGGCTTCGGAGCAATGTGTTTGCTGCGGAGGAGTAGGTGCATGTTCTTAGCACCTCAGTGCACGGCCTTGAGATGCCCGTGGGTGAGTGCCCTTGTAGTGCCCGTGGCACGTGTCCCTTCTTGTGCCCGTGGTCCGCCTGGTGTTTTTGTTCACTGCACATCTGCACATGTACAACAAATCTGTGCTACAGTACTGTACGTAGGTACATAAAAAACGACGACCACCACCACCACCACCACCACCACCACGAACCACGAACGAAATTCCATTTAATAGAAAGGATTTTGATGTTGTTGAAAGTCGCCATCATTCCGTTTCAAATGTCCGATGTTCAAAGGTCCAATGTCAAGAGAATCATAAGGCAGCAACGAAACGAAAAGTGAGCAGTGGAATGAGAGAGAGCAGAAAGCAGAGAGAGTGCCATAGAAGAAGTTGAAGAACAGGAGGGTCCGTCGATCCGTCGATGCGTCGAGTTTGTTGAGCTTTCGTGCTTTCAGGAGAACCACCCTGTTGCTTACAGACAGAAGGATCAGTTGATCGATTACCACATCGGAACAAGAACTCGCAAAAGTGCATGCATCATGCTATCATAATGCACGTCTACTACTGTACGTAGTAGTATGTTCAATGTTTTGTCGTTCAGTCGGACTAAAGGAAGGCTAGAATCTAGCTAAAGAAATTGATAAATCTATATCGTCGTATGATGATGATGCTGATGTCGTTGTTCAAACAGCTGCGTAATTAATACGAGCATGCCGACCTCGACTAGTAGTCTGTAGCCGAGTTGTGGAGCTTTTAAAATCAGTGCTAGATGAGACATACAAGCTATTTTCCCTTTTCATCAGGCGTGCCCCTAGCGTCTGCAAAAGCTTCTGAGCATGCCGACGGTTTGATCACCATTGAAGAGCACGACCATTTCATCTTTTCAGCACTACACCCTCGTTGGAACGGGTGGCCCCGATGTGACGATTCCGCGCGAACCTCGCGATATCTCCAGCGCGTAATATGTTCAGCAGAACCCGACACGAAGTCATGGGAGGAATCCCTTCAGTTCGCTGCACTCGCGCTTGCCCAGGATGGCGCAGTAGTTCTTGTTGATGCGCTTCCATCTCCTGCCTGCCGTAATGCACTTGAAGCTCTGTGCACAATGCAAGCAGCGTCTCAGGATGCGCCAGCTGTCGAACGGGCTACTGAAAATGTTGTTCCATTAGGACTCTTCCCATGCTTAGCCAATCCTTTTTTGATGGCGCTGTGTGACGGTGTCATTGGTCGTCAAGCACTGACTGTTGATGAACTTGGCCTCGCCGAGTTGGTGGTAGCTCCAGGGATATTTACAGATGGCAAGCGTATCCAATCGTTACCCTGGGAACTTCAGGATCTGTCTTATTCTACTGGTCCAGGCAATGAATCTCAAAGAGATGCAATACCTCTTCGAAGCGCTGAAGCTTCTCCACACTTTGTTCGCGGAGCTGAACAAGCTTTTGCACCTTTCACTTTGAGCAAACATGTCGAGCAGAATATCGAAGTACTCGCTTGTCTCAGTGAAAATCCCACCAACAAACTAGTTGTGCCACTTGTTTTAGGCTCTCATCGTCAGGGTTCTCAAGGCAACCAGGTGGTGACGGAATGGGTGGGAAATTGTGGCGAAATGCTCGTCTGCCTTGGCGGAACTTCCTTTGTGCCACCACCATCTCCGCGAACATGCACCGCGTCGCCAGCCTTCGGTTTTGGGAGCACTTGCGATTCAGCACCGGGCTTCGGCCCTGGTATCAATTACCATGCTCCATTTCTTGGTCTCAGTTACCACGCAGCCTACCTAAGACAACGCAAGAATCTCTTCTTGGCTGTGCCTCCACCGTTGGCTCTAGCTCTTCCTTCACATATCTCACGTCTCCTCGGCTACTTCAAACCTGGGCCAGTCCTAAACAAGTTGTATTGTGGAAGTGGTAATAGCGATATTCTCGAAGCTTTCAAGTCCTACAACGGTCGTGCAGTAGACTGGGCTGGCAAGTTGAGCAGCTTGAAAAGTGTTCCAGCAGTTGCAAACAAACATTTGAACGGAGACCTTCTTGATGCCTCGAAAGCATTTACTTTGTGCGACTTTCCGGACTTTTCTAGCCCTCATAACCACAAATTGCCCGACCGCTCTAGAATTAATAATTTCATTGATCTTTTGCCAACGCGTGGCAGCATGGCAGGAGAGGCCCCTTTGGGAATAAGCACCTGCTCAAAAGGCCTTGTCTCTGTGGACCAAGCAGAAGTGGGCAATGACGAAACTGCGCTAGGATTCCTATTGGCGGCACTTCAACGAGACGGTTGTGTGGTGCTTCGTCGGGGCGTTTCATCGGAAATATGCGATGAGATCGAAGATCAATTTCGCCCTTATTCTGAAGACGTCGGTGGCGCTTCTGTAGGGAGCGCACTAGCCCGTTCGAAAGCGTGTTGGGCAATGGCGGCTCATTCGTTGATTGTCGCGATATGTGAGGCAGTTTTGGGACGCCAAATCTTGCGCGCTGACGAAAATGCACTGGCTACAGCAACGCCGGAAAGTCCCTCTGACGCGACTCCACGAATCCCTTGGCAGATTCAGTTGGCATTGACCATACCGAAGCAAGCTGGAGGCCTGAGCCAACAACTTCACCGCGACGGAGACTTGAGCCTGCTTGCTCTCGCAGATCTTGCAAAATGCGATCACGCTCTATCTGTCATCTGGGCTCTTGACGGAGACTTTACTGAGGCTCGAGGGGCTACGCGTGTGTGTCCTGGTTCACACAATTGGAAGCGCGATGCCAGCGCGTGGCCTACGGATGAGATGCACCAAGCTCCCTCAGCCGTGATGCCCCGCGGCTCTGCCGTCATATATACAGGCCGCACCGTGCACGGGGCGGGGCACAATCAGACGGATTCTCCACGAGTTGCTTTCAACATGGCGTACAACAGTGCTTGTCTCAAGCAAGAGGAAAACATGTACGTGGCAACTCCCCCGGTTATTGCTACGGCCCTTCCTCAGCATCTGAAGGAGCTCATTGGTTACGGGTAAGTATAGTTCTTAATTCGAATTGCGACGAGAGGCCGCATACACAAATTTGAACACTTTTTCACCATCATTCATCAATGCGAGTCTCATTCAGTTCCGTGAAACTCTGTTTATTCGACAAAATTGGATTGGATTAGATTAAAACAGTTCAGTATATAAGTGATGACCAGCGTAGAGCAAAGAAAGGCCACCAAAAGGGAGAGCATAAATTACAGAGCCATAGCAAATGGGAGACATCATGAAGGCTAAGGGCCATCTCAAATCACGCGGATTATATTGCATATTGCCCACTCTCCAGGCTCCGGGAACGGGAACTCATTAGCTGTGCAGTTCCAAATTCCCAGGGGTTACATAGAGATCTACATGGTCACTAGTGCTTGTTTACCCGGCTAAGTCCCCTTCTGCTGCTTTGCATTCCATTTCTTGCTCTTTTTTATTTTTATTTCTGGCCCTTTGGCCTTCGGGGCTTGTGGGCTCGTGACAGTGTCGTTGTTCCTTTCTTGGTGCTAAATTGCAACATTGAACTACCATTTCCACCGAATTGGGACTTTGGGCTTTTCCTTTGGAGCACCGGGCTTGTTCAGCCTTCGCCCTCACGACGACTCTGCCGGGGTCGGCACCTGGATGAGGTCCCCTCACTTCTCAACTTCTCAAATGAAGTCAATAAAAAGAATATATTCCATTCATACAATATTGGGGCAAAATGCTCAGTACTTCGCAAGTCGTGGAAAATGAACAAATAACGCGTTTTTGAATTAGGCAATGGTTTGGGCTCCGCACGAGTGTAAACGACGCTGAAACCTTTAGAACAGCCACAGCCTGCAAGACTAGAATCTATACCTCCTAGTCGTGCATCAGAGCCCATAAATCAGTTGGCCGATAAGGCCATGGGTGATGAAGCAGTTATCTCGAACGAGGGAGAAGTCCGCCAGCCGGCCCACAACGAGGCGGTCGAAGGTCTCGCTGCTGTATGGGTGGACCCTCACAGTGGAGCAGAGTTGCCACTCTTTGACGGTGTGCTTCCGCCACCTCCCGATGCTGATGACGGGGAGGACAGCGCTGATGACTCCTCGCTGGAAGATGGATCCCTGGAAGGTGGGTCTCAAGAAGGCGGCGGAAGCGTGCACGAACCGACGCACGAGGGAGAAGAAGAGGATAGTGCCTCTTTGAAATCATCTGCAAGTCGCTCGGTGCCATCCTTGCGATCTATTGGCCGCTTGACCATTTTTGCGAACAAGTTTAAGGACAAATCCGAAGGCAACAATGGCACTTCTGAGGCGCTCAAATCGAACGCTGAGAACTCCGCTACCTCTCCACCGAAAGCTGCAGCACCCAGCAGCAACCTGTCTAGAGCATCTGCTAAGGAAGGAGAGAGTGCAGGCAAGAAGGCTAGTGCTAAGGACTCATGGAGTGGCAGTCTTTTCGGTGGTGGGAAATCAACAAACAGTAAGCCGACCGGAAAAGGCAATCACGACAAGCAGAAAAAAGCACCGGCAGAGCCTAAAGAAGCGCCATTCTTAGGGCCGAGCGAGCTGTGCGTCGTGCTAGTAGAAGCACGCGGCCTTGAGCACCCTGATCGAGCGCAGCAACATGGAGCTGCTGGCAGCAGTGAGAGCTCTGGAGACGAACGTCCTGTGAGCTGCTCGGTCGTGCTTCAGTGCAACGACCAGGTCACGACTCCAGCTAGACCTTAAAGAGATTACCCATGTCGCACACACGTAAATGAGTTTAGTTCTCAATTACATTAGCAATAGCCTTGACTTTTGAATTAAGGCTTCTCTCAATGCTTCTGAACACTTCTCCACAGGTAAGTCGATCGGCAGTGGTGCACGGTACGCGGATTCCTGTCTGGCAGCAGTCTTTTCGCTTCTTGGTGTCGAATCCCCGAAAAGCCATCACGCTTACTGTGGAACACCATGACCCACTGCAAGGGGACGATATCGTGGGCAGCTGCAGCATTCCCCTCAAGAACCTTGGAATGATGCCTCGACCAGCAGCAGCAGCAGCAGCAACCACCGAAAACACTCCTGCTCCTCTAGGAGAAGGAGGAAATGGTGCCATCAATCAAAGTACAACCACCATAGAAGGAGAAGCGCCCCGCAGTGAACCACCTCCAAGGTGTGACGTTGTGCAATGGTTCGATTTGTTCCCTGTACCGAAGCCGAAGCCTCCCAGTGCTGCGGAAGAGAACAACAACGACAATCGCGGTGACAACGACGAAGGTGGCAGTGGTGGTAGGGGCATTGTGATGGGGAGCTTGCGCGTTGGTCTACGCTGGCGACCAAGCGCACGATCCGCGAAGGAAGCGCAGGCAGATCATGACGCCCTGCTCATGCCTCCTCCGAGTTCAGAGCCCCCGATTGATCCGGTGGAAGTCGCGCGTGCTGCCACTCACAGTGAAGTTATGGCCCGCCCTTTGGAACTGCCTCGCGGGCTCTTTGGAGCCAAACTCGCAGTGGCCACCACCGCTGCGGAAGCCAAAAGGGCTGCAGCCGCCGATGCAGAGGCGCAAGCGGCCGCTCAAGCAGCAGAAGAGGCCGTCGAACCTTCGCCCAACCAGCTGACAGTGAGGGTGGTACGAGCGCGCAATTTGCCCTGCGCTAAAGTGAAGGTGGCGCGGCGCAACGGAGAAACTTGCAACCCTGTAGCAACCGTCAAGCTCACGGGCAGCGAGCAAGCGAGCCACCACGGGAGCAGGCAAAGCGCTGTGAAGCTGCACCGCTTAGACCCCATCTTTGAGGACACCTTTCAGTTCCCGTGCCGCGCGCCACCGGCAATTGGGTCTCGCGCGTGGCGCCGCCGCAAACAGAAAGAAGAAGCTGCTAAAAAGTCCATCTTCAAGCGCGCACCACCGCCGTACCAAGCCCCGGTGCTCGAGATCACCATCGAAGACGACGACAAAGAAGCAGCCAACGAAGTGCTGGGAGTGCTCCACTTGCCCCTGCTTCTCCTCGACACCGAGAACAAAGAGGCATCGTCCTCAAAGAAGAAAGAGGCTGCTGCTGTCAAGGCACCTCCAAAATCGCTCTTTGGTTCAAAGAAGACGAATGCCGCTGTCAGCAGCAGCAATAGCAGTAGCAGTGGTACCTCTGTACACCCACCAGAAGATGGCAGTCCTCAGCTGGTACACGACTGGCGACGCGCTTTACTCGAAGGGCAGCGCCCAGTGCGCCAGTGGTGGCCTCTTGAGAAGGCTGCAGCCAGCACAACTGGTAGTGGTGGAATCGGTGGCGCCTTTGGGTCACTATTTTCTGGCTCCTCGAATAAAAAGAAGAAAGAAGCAGAGGCTGCGGCGGCTGCCAAGAGCAACGATGGCGACGAAGAGACGCCAGAAGTTCTGGTGGAGCTTCGATGGGCTTTCAATGAAGATTTAGTTGAGAGCGAAGACGAGGAGAGCGAAGACGATGATGACGACGAACAGAACGATGCTTTGAAACTTTCGAACATTGAGGTATACTCAGGCTGCTGCAGGGAAAGTAATGTAGTGTAGAATCAAGGCATACTTCGATCCTTGAAAATGCCATAATACCAAACTTAACTTCTGCACAGCTTGTGCAACACCGATGTTGCATGTTTCTGATTTTGTTTTCTGTCTTATTCTTCACCGTGTGTGTACATTCGTGGTTTCTTTATCTTTCTAGGTGCTCGAAGGCGATGCTCTCATCTCTTTACAGGCGGAAGCTCTAGAGAAATGCCGAGCACTGGCAGCGGCATGGACTAAGCTTAACTTAATCCCTGACCCGGCCTTGCACTCACGCTCCGTGCTTGACGGGTCAACTCTCATGTTATTACTCCAAGGCGATGCCGCAGCTTCCAAAGCGGCCAAGGCTCAAGCGAACAGGCGACACGAAGTAGCTGCCACTGCCATGAAAGCGATTCGAAACCAGACCGCTTCAGCATCGTCTCGCGCAGCGACCCCAAAAGAAGCGCGCGACAAGAGTGGCAATGCCAACAAGGAAGAAGTAGTGCGGCTTACAGCACATGTAATCAGTGCTGAAGGGCTGGTGGCGCTGGACAAAGGTAAAGAACTTCATGGTGATGATTGGTATAGTGCATGGCTATGCGATTCTTTCATACCAGTAAGTATTTCTTTAGCTCTTTTTTTTCACTCCTCTTCACCGCCGTGTTGTCAGGAGGTACCTCAGACCCCTATATTACATTAGAGCTCGTGCAAATGCCGGAGACACCTTCGTCGTATGCGTCGGCTTCCGAAGAAGCCTTGAATCTATTTCCTATACCGAAGCAACCTAAGCACAAGACTGCAACCGTGAAAAAGACTCTGTCGCCTCAATGGGACGAATCTTTTGAATGGGTGCTGCAGCAACCTCCTGCATCTCTTTCATCGTCCTCCAGTCAACACCACGAGCTCATCGATACCCAGCTAGCTAAAATAGGGCTACGATTGATTCTGGCTGATGCAGACCTCCTCTCCAACGAGTCCCTCGGAACCCTCCTCGTACCTCTGCAAGACCCCACAGGCGCACCTGGTGCAAAACTTGTTGGCTCACCGCCACCAGAAGGAGGAGGCAGCAAGAGCACTGGCGCCATGAAAAGCAAAAAGAAGGAGCGGCCCTCAAACAGCAACACCAACGAGCCTCCTCCGTCTCTGACGAGCGGGAGTGAGATTGACTTCTGGGTGCCAGTGGGCGGAATGGCAGGTAGCAAAACGAAGCAACAGCCAGCGAGTGGGAAGGTAGGTTACGTAAAAATAAGTGGTCGATACCATTTAGCCCATTATTATGAATGCAGAGGGGCTTATTATGATTGCACAGTGTAATCGAATTTCAAAAATGAACTCAAGCGTTGCACATGCCTTCCTTTTGTAGGTGCGGCTAAAGTTGAGTGCCGAACTGCCACCTCCTCCACCAGTCTCCGACTCCAAACCTCGAGAAGAAGACGAACTCAAAGCTACGCCTCTAGCGGAACCTCCGTATTTCGAAGAGTACGATATCAGTGGTAGCGACAGTACCCTAGGAGTGACTCCGGGCGAGCCGAACCTTTTGTTGGTGGCTATGGTGCGCGCGCGCGGTCTGATGGCAATGGATACCAACCTTTTCGGGGGTAAAAGGATGGAAACTTGAATGCTTCTCGTTTGTCTACCTCTCGCACGCTCCCTCTTATCCCTTTCATGTTATTTTCATCTCTTCATTGTATGACTACACTCTCTCCCTCTTTATTTCTTACATGTGATCATTCACAGGACCAGCAACGTCCGACCCAGTTGCTAAACTAAAACTATCACAGCAAGACAACGGCACAAAGAACAAAAAGAAGAAAAATAGCAAGAAAGGAAGCAGCAGCAAGGAAACATGGTCGACGACGATTGTGAAGGAAACACTGACTCCTGAGTGGCACAACGTCTTTGAGCTTCCTGTCAATTTTGACCCTAACGCATGCCTCGACATTCAGGTGGGGCTTGAATAAGAAGGATAGTAGAAACGAAATTTTAGAATGAGAGAGACCCTTCGGAAATTAAAGGCTACACAGTGATTCCTTTTAATATTGTGCTACTTTTCTATTCTTCTAGATTGGATAGTGTCAAATAACTTCTGTTCACTCCAATCACCACTGGTGCAGGTTGAGGATTGGGACTTGGTCGGAGCCAACGACTTCTTAGGACAAGTGCGCCTTCCTCTCGCAGGGTTAGGTACCCACCGCAAGACTCATCGGGCCTGGCACAAACTCCAACCCCGCTCCACCAACGGCAGGCCACCATCGTCATCGGGAGCGAAGCCCAACACCAAAATGAAAAGTAAACACAACGAGTCGGGTGATCCTACAGCAGCTGCTGGAAGTGTCGACAAGGATGATCCCTATGGCCGTGGTGAAGTTTACGTGTGTTTACGGTGGATTCACGACGGCGAACGAGAACGGGAGCTGTACTTGCGCCAGCGAGCTCTGGACCTCCTCCTCAAACGACCAGTGCCACTCAATCCTTCACCAGGCTCAGAGGCAGGCAAATCCAGTACTACCGCAGTGGCAGCAGCCGGAGGTGGTGCAGCCGGTGCAGCAGCCCTTGCGAAACAAAACCGGAAACAGCAACAACAGCAACGCCTCATGAACAGCGGTCAGGCTAGCAGCAACGCCAGCACTAGTACTAGTGAACCCTACGACAAGGCTGAAGCCCAGGCGGCAGTGCAGAGGGCGTCAGTGCTTGCGTCTATGTGGTGCCGAGTGGCTGCTTTAGCGCTGGCGAGACACGTGAAGTCGAAATCATCCTTTCCGGGGGCTAAAGGAGGTGCTCTTACTACTATGGTATCTTCCTCTTCTTCTTCAAATAACCCGTCATCATCAAAGCAGCACAGCCCACTGCCCCCAAATGTCATTGGCATCAGCAGCGTCTTCTCAGAGTTGCCGTTGTTCGTGCGACCAGCCATGGCGGTGCCTCTGGCTATAAGAGGAGTGCGCAGTCTGGCCACACATGCCGATCATTTCCCTTTGCCAGGAGGCACATTGGCTCAGAAGAGAGCGGCAGCAGCGGCACGAGCCGCGGAGAGTGCAACCCTCACACGCAAGAAACGCCACCACCACAAAGGAGGGCAGCACGCTACAGGGGCAGCCCCTAGCGAAGGTGAAGGTGGTAGCGGTGAAGCCGCGGTGATGCCCGTAAAACCTACGGCCGAAGAAGACGCACACGCTGCTGCATTATTAGCGCGAAGGGTGAAAGCGGCGCAGGTAGAAGAGCGCCGAGCTGCTCGCCGAAGCCAGAACACCAACAAACTCCACCACAAGCACCATGGCGGTAGTGGCAACAGCGGTGGTCCCAGTCGAGTGAAAGTAGTGCGAGAAGCTCCGCCGCCAGATCCGCAGCGGTGGCTGCTGAAACCGTTGCCCTTTACGCTAGAAGCAAAAGCACATCTGATGCCGATTCTCTCGTAAGCATGCTTCCTCTCCTGCGCGCAATTATGCTCCTTAATTTTCTATAATCCTCTTTCCGTACTCACTTTGGTAGTGTAATCATTTGCCTCGTTATATTCTTCTTGAGTCCTCCTCCTCCATTCAATTCGCAATGATTCCCTTATTCAAACAGTTGCCTGGCGGGTCAAGATTTAGCTCGCGTAGAGACTTGTAGCCGGCTGTTCTATTACCCCCAACCTCAGCTATCCTTCTTGAGTCTAGCCGAAGCAGCCGCTCGCCGTGCGACCTTAACTTTACTCGCTGCGGGAATCTCGGCCGTAGCCCCAGGACAGGAACCGCCTGCAGTGCCGCTGCCTGCAGTGACTTGGAAGGTGAGAGGACTAGAGGAGGAGGAGGAGCGAGGCTGGAAAGCTCGCGTGTGTGCATATACCGGAATCACTCCTACGAGTGACACTCTTGTTGAATCTTCTCGCTGCTGCTATATACTCAATTGTCACTTGATCTCTTGACAACATCCACACCATCCTCTGCTGATGTTTGGGGCACACACAACTACGACAACAGGTGGCGCTAGCAGCTGCGTGTCAAACGGCCGCCTTAACTCGCCTGTACATGGCTACTGAAGGGTGGGTGTGGCGGCGGCGGGACTTTTGGGGAGTCGGTCCAGACGCAGAGCCGGGGTATCGAGAAATGCGCCAAGCAAAAGCAGTGAAAGTTGCGGCAAAAGCAGCCTTGAAAGCGCGAGGAGGCGTAAGTGATGACGATGACGAAGAAAAGAATAAATATGCGAGTAGAAAGAAGAAAAGCCAAGGGAAGGCGCTTGCTACAGGTCGTAGTGGTAAAATGGGTAACCAAAACGAAAACCCATCAGACGACGAAGACGACGATGACGAAGTGACTTTTCGGATGGCGTCAGTGTCGGGCTTTCGAGCAGCGGCTGGGATTGACGTGACTCCATTCAGTGCTTCGAAAGGACGAGCGGGGCGAGCATTGAGCTCCACTGGCGCCATGTCGGACGCGCAAAGGTTGAAGCGCATGTATGGCGTTACATGTGGCAACGACGCAGACGGCGATGGGCTTGCTGATGACGATGAGGTCAATGAGGAACCTCCTACGAGTGACGCACCACCCGCAGCAGCACCAGTATCTAGCACCACACGTGGTGACAAGGGTGCGCGTGACAGTTTAGCCGTCCCCATGGCCGATCGAGGTTTAGCGAAACCCGTAGAGATGGTGGCCAAGAAAGGTTCCACCGAACTGGAACAAAAGAGGCTCGAAATGGATGCGCTCAGAAACTTGGTGCTGGAAAGGCTCTATGCTATTGATGTGGCGCCTCTTCACAAAGACGATGATGATGGCCCTGATGCAGAAGCAACAGCAGGAGGAGGAGAGAGTTCCAGCAAAGAAAATGAAGCACCAGAGAGCTTATTCTCTAGCGAATTGCCAGGTGGTGCAAGCAACGTTGATGACAATGAAAACGAAGGCTCCACAGCAGCCGCCGAAGTAGAAGAGACGTTGATTGTAACGAGGCTAGCTCTGCCATCCAACGGATTACGAAAGCGCTTACCCGACTGTTTTCATGGGCTGCGCTCACTGGTAAGCGCATGCGTGACTTTTGTCAAGCATGCATTCTAATCTATAGAGTCCTACTAACACCCCTCTCTTACCACGATTTGTACTATCTATTATCATTTTTGTGGCTATCGTTTCTATTGACCGTGTTCCTCATTTACGGTCTCGTTGGGGTAGATCAACTTGGACTTAAGTGGGAACGGTGCCGCGCTCAGTGGCCCAATTCCGCGGTCTCTCGGAGAATTGGAAGTCCTCAAAGCTCTCAACCTCGCGAAGAACCGCTTAACGTAATAAAAACCATGACACACGCACTTACCACTGAGCTTTTGTATCGCTCTACCTGCGTCACACACAAAAGTCCTGCTGTATTATTAATACACAACGAACAGGTTCCAATATTTTGCGTATTGACGTCATCTTTTTACTTGTCTTCTCCTCTTAATCTGCCTTATTTTCTTTACTTTAATTGTACTTTCCTAAATTCGCAGGGGAGCTATTCCCGACGTGCTTTTTTCTCGCTTGCGCTCCCTCGAGCTCCTTGATTTGAGCTCCAATCAACTCTCGGGTCACCTCCCTGTCTTTGATTGGTCATGGTATGAGTCACATGCTAGCGTTCCAGTTAACCACCCCTCTGGTTCAGATGCCAAAGCTGCAGCGGGCGGCAATGATACGCGTCACAAAGAAAGCAGAGGGAACAAATTATCCGACATAGACGGTGACAATCATAAACCCGGCACTGCTGCTGCATCATCCTTGCAGCAATCTAGAGACAATGATGAGAGCATGAAGTTTGTGCACCCGTTAGCTAATTTGGCCTTGCTTAATTGTGCCAATAACCATCTTTCGGGGCCTCTGCCAACGTGGATTCGCACCCTTCCAGCCATTCGTGTCATTGACCTTCAGTACAATCGTATCAGCGGAGACTTGAATCCTCTCTTCCTGCCGCCTTTACTGCCGCCGGCAACGCATCTTGATCTTGACAATTTCGAGGCTGGTTCCGGTGAAGATCGAGGGTTGCCGCTTGATTATTTGGGAGACGTTGAGCATGGTATTTACGGGGACAATGCACTGGAGGTGAACAGCATGCACGGAGATGAAACGCATTGGGATGCTACTACGGCTGAATCTCACCGAGCGTCCATCTTAGAAAGCCCTCGCGACGGCGGAGGCCTTTCAGTCGACAACCGGTCGTATGTCTCTCAAGCAAGCCAAGGCACGACGATGACGCCATCGTCAGCGCCGCCCCTTTTGCTGGACTACATTCGCACGGTGTTTCACGAACACGACATCAACAACGACGGGCATTTGCATTGGTCGGAGCTGTGGTGGCTGTTTAAAGGCCTTGGCATTGGCTTGACCGACGCTGAAATCGGTCAAATGCAAGCAGACGCCAATGCGCGTGGATTAACTTCTGTAAGCTCCACCGACGAGCACGGCCATCACGAGAATGCGATCGTCGAATACAATGCGCTGTCCTTTGAGACGTTTGCGCCCATTGCGCTGAGTTTACTGAAACGCACTTTTGACAGCCGGCAGTGGGGGCGAGTCAACGCAGGCCACAATCCGTGGCTTCGCCTCTACGATAACGTGACTGGTATGTTCATATGCATTGCACTCGCCAATGCAATGAGCTGCTCATTTATTGATGCTGTTTTACAGTATAATGCCTCATGTGTGCTTATTTTAAGGACTCACACTTTCATATCTTTCATGTCTTGTTTCATTTCGTACAAAACTCTCACCACGTTTTCATTGTTCTTTGTGCAATTTGGGGGGGGGGTCACTTATGATGTGGCAACTTGCACTTACTTGAACTGGCCACTCGCGTAACAGAGTGCTTCTATTACCACCACCTGTTGAGTGGCACCTCAGAATGGGTCACTGGGTCTCCAGAACAAGCCGCGCGGGTAGGCACACCCCTGGCAGTGCACAAGGAAAGCCGCCGGAGTCAGCGTAGAGCCGCAGGCCAGAAATTGACCAATGACCAGAGCAGCAGGTACTCAAAATGACTCATTTATTCATTTACTAGTACCTCCAGGTCCTTAATCGGTGGATGCATGAAGATTGAGCACGGCTTCGACACTGTCTATGCCACAAGTTTTTATTTCTCACTCTTGATGTGCGTTTTGCTAACCACACCAATGCAGGTTTGCCGGTGGTCTAGTAAGGCCCGATGCTCCTCCAGCCCCCCGCACGCTGCCGCCTATCCCACTCGTAGGGAGGCCGTTCCTGGGCACGCTTCGGAAGTTGAACTTGGGCAGCAACGCTCTTACAGGGATGATTCCGAGCTCTGTGGGCCATTTGAGAGGCTTGGTGGCGCTGAACTTGAGCAGCAACAAATTGTCAGGGGATGTGCCACTGGGGTCGCTTGCGTACGCTAAAGACTTGAGACAGGTAATTCTGGAAAGGAAAGTAGAGATATTCATGCGCGGATCAAGTTTTAGAGGAACCGAGGGAAGACAGAGGGCCGTTTTGTTCACATGTTTTTTTGGGGGCATTCAATTTCTTTCGGGTACTTTCTTGTCATCATTCTACTTACTTTCTTCTATTTCCACTCGCGTCTTATCTTTTCACCTTCATGATTGACAACAAGGTGGTACTGCACGGTAACCGTAACCTCACGGTGCCCACTGAAGTGCACGCCGTCATCGATCTGTCCAAGCCCCTTGGAGCGACTCTCGACCCATCCGCGACCGTGGTAGCGGTAGCTCCCTTAAAGACTGATGACCCAACACGCGCGCCCACTGCGTCATCACCTGCCCGTAAACCGTTGAAACCTGCGGCAGCACAGGTGAAAGTCAACGACGACGACGATGGCGCGGAATTGGACGCAGCCGCAGCACTGGCGCTACGCGTTGCTTTGCGAGTGCCTCCGGATCTGGGTGGTCCACAGGGTGGGTTAAGCGTCGGATGCCGTCTGGTGGCAGTTGGAGACGTCTCTGTGAACACGTCAGAAGAGGTCGCCAACGCCCTGGAGCGGTGGCGCGTGCTAGACGAGCCGGTGTGCCCAATCACCTTCGTGCAGGCGTTACCAGGCCACACTGAAGAAGGCGTTGGCGCAGCCCTGGCCCCCGGTCAAGAGTCCCGAGTGCGCGTTGAAGCCGCAGACGCGCGCTTCCACCCTTCGCAATGGACGGACAAGGCCGTGTCGGGATTGGATGCTTCAGGAGCGGCCTTTGAGGCCCTGCAGCAGCGCTTACCGGATTTGCTGCAAGTGCGCACCCCCGGTTCACTGCTCGACAAGAAATGGGATTTGAAGTCAGCCAGCGTGGCCCTTGGCATTGACTCTCCGCGTGAGCCTGCTTGATTGATGCGGAACTCATGGCAAATTTGAGCTGGGAGCCTTCGAGGAACCTCTTTGTTGTATGAGGGCCTTCAGGAAGGCCGCCGGAACAAAATTGAGGAATATATTCTTCATAGCTCCTGGCTCTTTGTCTCCACCTCGTGCAACTAGTTCGCATTCGCATTCGGGAGAAATTAAGAAGTGAGAAAGACAGAAAGCGTGCCACTTTAGACTGCTACCATCACTTCTATGGCCATTCGGGTGTGTGCGCCTGATTAGCTACTTTGGTTTAGTTTGCGCTGCTTTGATTTTCTTCTCTACCTGTTAGCCTTCTAATTCCGGCCCTTCGGGGCCTGTCTCAGAAAGACAGAAAGAGGGACAAGAGACATTGGGGCCTGTTGGAGTTATGGAGCTGTAAAGTTTTGGTGGAGTTAGGAGCAAGTCGGACAGATCAACACCGGGCAAATCGGACATATGGCATATGTAATCGTGCAGAAGTGCAGTCAAGTGCAGTCGTAGTTCATGGTTAATAACCATGATTTTGAAACCTGACCTGACCAGACCTCACGGCCTCACAGATACAGATAGCAGATAGCAGGTAGAAGATAGACAAACCACTATGGATTAGATTAGATCAGCTTAGATTAGATTAGATTCAAACATAAAACATCCATGTACTCGGTACTCGGTACTGGAAGCCACAAATGTTTGTGCACTAAGTACTCTACAAACTGCAGCGGCGTGCGCGCCGCCACGCCACGATCAACGTAGTTGATTTCAATGACGTGACAAGGTGTCAGAACATGGTTGATGTGAGTGACGTGACAACGTGTCAGAACAAGCACGCAAGGGTTTTTTTGTCTGTGATGTGACGGACGGACGGACAAAAATCCTTGGTAGGCACTTTCTGGTCGTGGTCGCATAAAACATCAAACTACGTTGATCTATTCAATTTGAAATTGGAGAAGTCAACCAATCATGGGTTGCCATTTTTTAATTTCCCGATTTTGGAACTGTTTGTTCCTCAACATTTCGCAAACCGAACCTCAATTTTATCCTCCACTCTTACTAAAGCGGTGCAGTGGCGCGGCCGGCGTTGGTTCGAGATCTGCGATTTGCGTGCACAAAGTTCGAGGTGCGAAATGCACGATTTTTCGCAATGTAGCCCTCCTTTTGCTTCGTGGTGGATGCTTGCGATCAGCAACACCTCACTTTTGTTTCTCAGGGGGGTAGACCATGGCGCCGGGCCTGCGGCCGGGGTTTTACATTGACCGCAACCCTCATGGCGGAATGGACCAGTTAACACATGCGCGGCAAATGCTCAGCCAGGTACGTGTTCCTAGCTAGTAAAACGCTTACGGAATATCCCACGCCTCCCTCCTGCCCACCATCGCTCTCTATCTGTCTTTCTCTACTGTCTATACCCCTCAACCGCATTTCCCTCGCACGCGCAGGTCTACTACCGGCAAAACATGTACGTAGCGACAGCGCAGCTATCTGACAAACTGGACCGGAACTATTTCCAGATTCCCATTTTGTTGATCACTGGTCTGTCGGCCTTCGCTGGCTTCATTGCGTCGTCGTCCCTCATCAATGAGCCTGACATGCGAAGCTACATTTCCCTGGCCTCAGGCTTGGGCGGCGTACTAGCGGGTGCCATCACTTCCGTGAAAAACACACAGAAACTCGACGTGAAAGCTGAAATGTTTCGCGGGGCCGCCAACCAGTACCGCCTGATGGCGACCCGTTTGGAGCAGCGGATTCGCACCCACCGCAACGCGATGATGATGGACTCGTGGAAGGACCCCACAGTACGCAAGGCCGAAGTCGACGAATTCAACTTGTTCTTCGCCAACAACTACGAAATCATGCGCACGGCGCAGGGTGAAATGAAGTACTTTCCGGCGGGGACTGCTGTAGCTGTGTGGAAGAAATCGAGAGTGCTTTTACCGAACGAGATCGACCAACCCGAGGTCGACCGGGCAGACATCAACAAACTGATGGACCAGTTCGTTTAACTAGTTACCACATCTGCATTCAAATTCACCTGCATTGCTCTCTGCCGAGCGAATGTTTCGGATAAAATTTCTTTTACCATACATACCCGAGTGGCGAAGGTGGCGGAGACGTTTGAGAGAAGGGGCAGCAGGGACAGGATTATGATTCCTGTTTCGTGTTAACTCTTAATGTTAAGCCTGAAGCCTGGAGACAATACTCGCCCCTCCCTTATTAGGCATTATGCCCCCCTACTGAGAAAGAGGCATCATCCCATGAGCACCCAAACCCAAGGTACTCTTCATTTCCGATGGGGTTGAACGGAGGAATGAGTTTGGAGTTCAATATGCTATCAAGCTCACTTTTTTTTTTACTTCTACTTCTAAGATTTTAAATTTAACCCTGTTGGCGCTAGATGAGTGGGACTTAGGAGGAGGGGGGAGGGGAGGGGGAGCTCAGAATTAGGCAGTCAGAGAAAGGGAAGAGAGGGGGGGTAGGGGGAGGCAATTCTGACATTCTGACTGGTAATCGCAATCGAAGAATGTCCTTTTATAGGGATGATGGACGTCCCTGCTCCTCGGCCAGTACAAGTAGGCTCAGAATTCTTGTGACTTATTTCTTCTCGGCCATCATGCTTAGAGTTGGCGCAATCATCATTGCAACCACAAGCCGCCGAGCTGCCACCGATAACCGACGACCGATGACCGATGACCTATGACCCTGACCCGACCCCCGGATTTATGGTTTGCATTATCCCCCTGTATCCTACAACGAAGCTCAGCGAACCTGCCGAAGAGCCGACGACCTTCAGTGAAGCAGTGAAGGCTGGCTGATGCGAGGCTGCGGTGCGGTCTAACAGCCACTGCCAATCATAACAAAAAATAGTATTCTAGGTGAGCTAGTTGTTTCTTTAGGAATGACAGGAGTCAGTTGAATTGATAGCAGGGCGGAGTTAATCCTAGACAGTACCTCATTGAACCATTCAGCAAAGAAAGAGGCCTGGATTTACGAGTAGATATCGCTTGTTTTACGCGCGTGGTGATGGCATCGCAGTGCTAGGCCCATCCAGAGAAAAAGTGGGATTCAATTAATTCCGACGATTATTGCTCTTCCAGATGAATTGAAAAGTGCTATGATCAGTAGGAATTGCCGTAAACGCTAGCTAGCCAGTGTAGCTGATGGTGCCAATCCGGCGAAAGCGCAAAGGCTTATGGCGGTCAGTAACCCTGATCTGCGTGGTCGGGTTGCTTCTTCTGTCCGCATTTACCATGGTTGCTACTTTAGTCAAGCATGGTAAGGGATCGGAGTCTGCGGGTAGCCTGAGCTCAATCCGTGAAGAAATCCTCTCCCGCGCCTGGTCTCATCGGTCACCGGTTATTGCTTCTGACTGGCCTCTTTCTAATACATGGTCTAAACCTACACAATCTAGCAACAACAAGGGTACAAGTAACAGCCTCACACGCGAAGTCGCGTTACCGATGGTAGTCGATGCACTTGGACGGCCGATAGCAGCGACCACGCACTCACAAGCTTGGCTGACCAATGATGCTGCTTCTGCTATTGGCAAAGCTGCTGCTGGTAAGACTGGCGACTCACATAGCAGTAGGATACACTCAAGCAATGGTGCTGCTGTTGGTTCTAATTCTGGTGGAGGCCCACAAAGCACCAATTCTGCAAACCAGCCTGTAGGCAAAGGGCAGTCAACCTCTCAGGCGGTGTCAGCCGCTTCACAATTTGAAGAGGCCGAATGCTTAGCGCTGGTTCGGGACAGCCACCCCAATGCACCGGCCGAGCCAACCGCCCTTGAAGCGTGCAAACCGGTGCTTGCTCGCATGGCAGAGCGCTTGCTTAACCCATCATTATCGTCGTCGTCTTCATTGATGCCCTTGCATCAGTCAAGCAGTAGTAGTTCCTCAAGCTTCGACTCAAGTTATACAACCAGTAGCAGTAGTAGCAGCGACGGCAGTAGTAACAGTGAGTATTTAGACCCGTCTCCCTTTGAACGCGGCGGCAGTGGTCGCCCCATGGACCAACCATCGTCTTCATCCTCATCCGAGGGCTCTAGTAGTTTAGATTTCACCAAGTCGCACCCAGCGTCCGAAACTGAGGCGCGGCGCACAGTAACCAGCCCTCCAGTGACAGTGGCGACTTTACGCAACGAAGCGCAGCGGTGCGGAGTGACAGGAGGCCACAACTCACCGCCCGTGCTCATGTGGCGCGCGAAAAGGGTAAGCAACTCATGAGGCATATATTTCTTGCCGCCGAGGAATTATTGTTTTGGGGCATTGAAAGTGACGCGAAGCTATTTCATAACCTCTTCTGAAGCTCTATTTCCACGGTTCCATCATTCAAAACACAGCATTCCTTTTCGAACCCTTTGAGTATGATACACATGGCGTGCGTATATATTAGGTGGGTGGGTCGAGTGTCGCTGCGCTCCTCGTTCGATACGCGTTTGTCCACAAGCTAGCCGTTGCGGGGCCTCAGGTGACCAAGATGAAGAGGAATGCAAGTTATTCAATGGATGTGCCAATTTGCTTCTTGATCGAATTCCTGTTCGTCTGTTTGCGCTCAATGAAGTGTGGTCCTCCCACTCGCCATCTTCCTTCTTCTTCCTCCTCCTTCTCCTCGTCTACAGGGTCGTATGGCGTCGAAAGCTTGCAAAGTGTCGTCATGGCGAGGCAGTGGCGCAAAGCACGCGATTGCGAACGCGTCCGTCAGCCACTGGCCCTTCGTGTGCCGCCCCCATGAGTCCGGACATGCCTGGGGGGGTCTGCAGCACCTCTTTGGGGGGAGGTCCTTCCGAGAGGTAAGGTGTAAGTTCATGTGCTGTCTCTCTGTGTGTGTGCTCATGTTGTTGTTGGCGTGGTGTTGGTACCTGGATGAAAAGCCTGCAGTAGAGAATGACATCTTCATTGTTTTGATGAATCCTGTTTTGAGAAACGTTTCGTCTTTGCGCACCTGTGAACCCATACAGGTGGTCGTTGTGCGAGAGCCTCTAGCCCGCGCGGTGGCCGTTTACTATTGGCTCGGGAGGCGGCCTGCGAGCTTGCGTAAACTTGTGGGAATCAAAGACGCCGTCACCAACCTTCTGCAGCCACCGCCCGTCGTCAAAGCTACGCATTACGCCAAAAACCTGCCGGAAGCGTATACGGGCCCGGGCGCTAGCGACTTGCCCCGGTGGCCGTGGCACAGTTTCGCGTGGGGGGCTGCTGAAGCAGTGGCGATGCTGGAAGACAGGCAAATGGCGGTGGTGGTGCTCGAGCACTATGACGAGTCCCTGCTAGCCCTGAGGCGACTTATGAAATGGCCCATGGCGGAAGTCCTGTACACGGTATGTATATATTAGTGTGTGTCTATATGTATGTTTGTGTGCGCTTGCGCGTACTACTAATACTTTCCATTGAGTGGTCGTTGTTGGAACGAATATGAGAACAGGGAAAGGAGAAGGAGAATCGAGCTCAACAAGAGAGAGAGGGAGAAGGAGTGATTGAGGGAAGGAGATACTCACATGTATGTTTCTACCTTCATCATGAAGCCGTCTCCCACAATTTCAAAGTTTTCTATTTTTCACCACAGGTGAAGAGGCGTGCCGAAGGACTGAGTCATGCGTCGTGGGAGTCCTGGCCTCCCGCTGCCATCCGCGCGCTCAAGGTTAGGGTGACGTCACTTGTGTAACATTAAAGCAAGTAGCCTGCATGAATCTAGTGGGGAATTTGTGTGGAGACTTCGTGACGAGAGAGAGAGGGGGCAACGAGAGAGAGAGGGGGCAACGAGAGAGAGGGTGGGCTTGCGTTTTTGAAATTATCATGAATATGTATCTGACCCCCTCAATCCATGCCCATCGAAGTTAATGCATCCTCTGATAGTTCCAACAAAAATAAGCGCTGTTTTTTTTGCCGGACTCTTCTTCACCAGGCCTCATTGAAGAAGCACGGTGCAGTAGAGTTCCACACGGGAGCACTGAAGCGGTGGGCAACGATGATTGGTCAACTTTATCCGGAAGGCCGCGAGACTTTCACCGCGGAGCTTACTTTACTCAAGTACGCGACCTCTTTCTTGAGTGACCGTTGCAGCAATGACCCGGACCTTCTCGAGACGTACATCAGTCACTTGATTGAGCGCAGCAAGCTCACGAGTGCCCCCCCTAGCAAAGGTGGAGGGCTTGAGTATGCACCTCCGAAAGCAAACATAGCAACTCGACCACGCCGAGCGGAAGGAGATGCCACAAATAGCGCTGACAAAGGAGCACCCAAGCACGGCCGTCCTGGAGATGCCGAAGACTCAAGTTTCAGTTTTCTGAAGGCCCCGCTCTCCTTGCACGAGCTATGCGTGCGGCACCAGTACTGTGAGCACGTGCGTGGAAAAGCTCACAAGTTGCTAGGCAGTGCGTCAGGCAGCGCCTCCCCGGATAATACCGCAACAGCGGAGTTGCAGCTGGCTCCCGGGTCAGTAGAAGAAGCCGAAATTTTGAAAATAAAAAGAGGAGATGCCGCGGGCATTGAGGCTCTGACTCAGCTCTTCATCAAATCTTTAGACCCCTAGCAGCTGCTCCTCGCGGTTTCTCCTGCTTTATTGCCCCCCTCTGGGCGCAGCAAAGCAGTTTTGGCTATGCATTTCCAACCCCTTATTGAGTCTTTTGGAATATGAAGATCATAGGGAAGAAAAGAAAACTAAATCTTAGATACGGCGCATTTCGAATTTAACGGTTTCGTAAATCGCTGGAGGACGACACGACTAATGACCGGGGTGTTTGATCGAAAATTTATTGCTTTAGCTATATGATAGGGAGGGGCCGCTAGGCCACAAGTGGCCCGCTTGAATGTTGTATGATGTTGTTTGTATTTTTGAGGGGGGGGGGGGCTTTT
>Ga0307982_1000522_pt1 | contig 30384 bp, 34 predicted proteins | sample OrgLakmetagen989_FD_201847 | JGI IMG/M metagenome (GOLD analysis project Ga0307982, IMG submission 201847) | Saline water microbial communities from Organic Lake, Antarctica - #989 | ecosystem: Environmental > Aquatic > Non-marine Saline and Alkaline > Saline | place: Antarctica: Organic Lake...
ATTAATATTACCATTGGAAACAAGAAGTTGACGAAAAATATACCAAAAAACAATCCTTTGTAATGATCAATTCTTGTGATGTAATAAGTAACTTCTTCAGGAATGTTCGCATACCATATCAGCATGAACTGAGAGAACCATAAATAGGTCCATAGGAAACTAATCGCAAACATCCATTTTGCTGCATCGTGAATGTGACTCTTATTAACGTTTGGCAAATAACCTTTGTTCTTTAACCAAATAGACATCAGAACAAATACAATTAAGAAACTAACCCACATTCCAGAGAAAACATACCATCCAAATAAAGTAGAGAACCAGTGCGTATCAATGGACATAATCCAATCCCAAGATGCAGTAGACGAGGTGAACGCAAAAAATACTAGAAATATCGCTGCATACGTCATATTCTTAAAGTGAATTTTCGTGCCACCTTGAGCGTCCTCTAACAACGATCTCTTTCTAAACAGATGAGCAAAGTAACACCACACACCTAGATAAACTAATGTTCTTATCCAAAAGAACGTCTGGTTTAAGTAAGCATACTTACCTCCCATTATCTTATCGTAGTGTTCGTTTTTTACCGCTCCGTCAACCATCTCTTGGACATATTCTGGATGTGCAGAATCGATTGTTCCTTGCATCACATATTCAAACATAACAGATAAGTCCATCCAATGGTATACATGATGCCAATGCATAGAACCTGCGAAGAAAAATACAATCAAAATAGCGGAACCAACAAATATGTATTGAGAAATACCTTCTATTACCCTTTTCAGAGCAATCATGTAACTTGCTTCTGTTGCATATTGCAATGCTAAAAAGAATAAGGCTCCAAGGCTAATAGCGAAGTAGAAAAATCCGTTAACAAATATGTTTGCCCAAAATCGATTGTGATGATCTGAAGTGTCGGTAGAATAACCTAACACCATAGCAACAACTCCTATCAGCATCAATACTGAGAATATAAGTTTCGCTCTTTTTGTAAAAATAAAATCCATGTTTTAGTTTTTTCGTCTTTTCTGGTTTGAATTTTTATTTAGCAATTTCTGCCTTAGGTTCTTCTGTTTTCTTTGCTAAAGGATCTTTACCTTGAACGGTTTGAACATATGCAACTATTTTCCATCGGTCGCTTTCTCTAATCAAACTCGAATGAGGTCCCATTGCATTTAAACCATACATAATAGCATGATAAATATGTCCCTCTGACAATTCACTCATCGATCTATTTCCACGTCTATTTGGAGTCTTATCGGCGTAAGAAGGAACAGCACCATAAATTGCATTCTGAATAGATCCTTTTCCTAGTCCTTTTTTTCCATGGCAGTGGGCACAAAATGAGGTATATAGTTTTTGCCCTTCTTTAATTGTTTTCTCTGTTAGCATCAAAGGACTTGACAATTGCTGCCCAGCCATTTCGTATCCAGCATCTGTATTAGGATAAGGATATGGCTTGTATCCCCTTGGGATAGCATTTACAGGAGCCCTTCTTGCCGTTGAAGAATCCGGAAATTCATAATCCACATATGTCTCAATAGCCGGAGAACGATACATATCGGGCATGTACTCTAGTCCTGGACTTTGTGGGTCTTCACAAGCTACGAAGAACATGGTTCCTATGGTAGCTAAAAATATTGTATTGATAATTCGTTTCATTCTATATCTATTCAAAATAGTTCCGCTTATCTCTCTTCAATTAATATTGTGCCGGTCTTCTGCAACTCAGCCGTCAAGTCTTCTACTGACATTCCAAAATCAGATGGGTGTATTTCCATTACAAATCTATCATTTGTTGTCTCAGGATAAGGATTTCTAGCAGTCACTCCTGGAAGTGTCCAATTTCGTATGAAATAAGTTAATGCCATCCCGTGAGCGGCTAATAATACAGTAAACTCAAATGAAATCGGAACAAAGGCAGGAAGATTCTGGTAAAAGAAATTGTTTGGCTTTCCACCTACGTTCATTGGCCAATCTACAATCATGAAATAGTACATTCCGGCTAATGCTAATGCAAGACCTACCAATCCATAAATAAATGCACAAATGGCCAACCTTGTTTGCTTAATACCAATGACCGGATCTATCCCGTGTATTGGAAATGGTGAGAACACATCTCTTATATAGACTCCTTTTGACACCAACTCCTTAGCTCCTGCTAAAAGTGTCATGTCATCGTCGTACATTGCGTATATCGTTTTATCGTTCGTCATCTTAACACTTTTTTAATGCTCTTCAGCAGTTGTAGTTCCTACTTTTTTATACTGCTCTCCTGAAGATTTCAAGATTGTTTTTAATTCATTCAATGGTAAAACAGGGAAGAACCTTGCAAATAATAAGAATAGCACAAAGAATATTCCTATCGTTCCTATGAAACATCCAATATCTACAAATGTCGGGTGAAACATCGTCCAACTTGATGGCAAGTAATCTCTGTGCAACGAAGTCACAATAATTACAAAACGCTCAAACCACATTCCAATGTTTACAATAATGGACATAAAGAAAGTAAATCCAATGCTTGTTCTTAATTTCTTAAACCAAAATACTTGCGGAGAAACAACGTTACATGTCATCATGGCCCAATACGACCACCAATAGTCTCCAGTCGCTCTGTTAATAAATGCATATGCCTCGTATTCTACTCCTGAATACCAAGAAATAAATAACTCCGTTAAGTAAGCCACACCAACAATAGAACCTGTAACAATAATTACTATGTTCATGTATTCAATGTGCTTGATAGTAATGTAGTCTTCCAAATGCATTACTTTTCTCATGATAATAAGTAATGTCAGTACCATTGCGAAACCAGAAAATACTGCTCCGGATACAAAATAAGGAGGAAAAATAGTGGTATGCCATCCGGGAATAACCGAAGTAGCAAAATCCATAGATACAATAGAGTGCACCGAGAATACAAGAGGTGTTGCTAACCCTGCTAATACCAAAGATATTTCTTCGAATCTATTCCAAGCTTTCGCATTTCCTGTCCACCCGAATGCCAATAGACTGTATACTTTTTTTGGAACTACTTGAGTTACCTTGTCTCTGATAGTTGCAAAATCAGGAATTAGACCAATGTACCAGAAAACTAGTGATACAGAGAAATAGGTACTAATCGCAAACACATCCCATAATAATGGTGAGTTAAAGTTTACCCACAATGAACCAAATTGATTTGGAAGTGGAAATACAAAGTAAGCTAACCATATTCTACCCATGTGAATACCAGGCCAAACTGCAGCCATCATTACCGCAAATATTGTCATTGCCTCAGCAGATCGGTTAATCGCCATTCTCCATTTTTGTCTGAATAGCAATAATACCGCTGAAATCAGAGTTCCTGCGTGACCAATACCTACCCACCATACAAAGTTTGTAATGTCCCAAGCCCAACCTACAGTTTTATTTAAACCCCAAGTACCAATACCTGTTCCTAATAAATATAAAATACAACCAATGCCCCATGCTGCCATAACGGCTGCAATTCCAAAGGCTATCCACCATGAACGGCCTGCTTTTCCAACTACGGAATCTAAAACGTCATCGGTAATCTTTCCATAGGTTTTCTCTCCTAGGATTAATGGTTCTCTTATCGCTGCTTCTTGATGCATTCTATCTTGTTTTAAGCAATATTTGATTCTACATTTCTCACCTTAGTTTGGTAATAAATGTTTGATTGGGTTCCTACTTCTTCAATAACTCTATATGCTCTGCTATTTTGAGAAGCTGCTAATACTCTACTTGACTTGTCATTGTAATCACCAAAAGTAATCGCGTTGGTAGGACAAGCGGAAGAACAAGCTGTTTCAATGTCTCCATCCATAACCGGTCTGCTTTCTTTTTTAGCATCTAGTTTACCGGTTTGTATCCGTTGAACACAAAGGCTACATTTCTCCATTACTCCTCTAGCTCTTACCGTTACATCAGGGTTTAATACCATTCTACCTAAATCATCTTGAGAAGGGTTTAAGTCTGCGAATTTGTCGTATCCCATGTAGTTAAACCAGTTAAACCTTCTAACCTTATATGGACAGTTGTTTGCACAATACCTTGTTCCAATACATCTATTGTAGGTCATCTGGTTCAGACCCTCGTTACTGTGTGTTGTTGCAGCAACTGGACAAACTGTTTCACAAGGTGCATGATTACAATGTTGACACATCATTGGCTGATGAACTACCTGAGGATTATCCTCTGGACTTTCCATCTCACCGTAATTTCTTTCTTCTACTGATTCTGCATTTGCACTAAAATAACGATCAATTCGCATCCAATGCATTTCTCTTGATCTCCGTACTTCGTCTTTACCAACTACAGGTACATTATTTTCTGAATTACAAGAAGTAACACATGACCCACAGCCAATACATGAATTTAAATCGATACTCATTCCCCAATGATGCCCTGCAGTTGCAACTGGATGAGCCGCCCACAAATCCACGTCATTTACGTTCATTGGCCCTTCATGAGTAGCCAAAATATGTGCTGGATTGTATGCGTCTTTATCTCCTTTTTTGAAAACGTCTAAAGTCGTTTCTCTTACAACAGAAGTCCGACCCATCACCGTTTGATGCGTTTGAGTCGTTGCTATCTGATAGTTACCGCCTGCTGCTTCCATAGAAACATCTGTTGAGTACGTTACCATACCTTTTAGAGCAGGATAAACGTTGAAACCAATAACTTCATCACTTTTTCCAATTGTCTGTCCATATCCCAATGCTACCGACAATGTCCCAGGCGCTTGACCGGGCTGAGCAATTACTGGTACGTTCTCAAAATTTACTCCGTTGATAGATATATTAACCGTATCTGCGTCTTTTTGCTCTCCGTATTCTATTGCAAAGCCTTGTTCCTTAGCCTCAGCAGGGTTCATTGCAATATAGTTATCCCATGTGATTTTTGAAATAGGATCTGGTAGCTCTTGCAACCATGGGTTATGGGATTGATTCCCGTCACCAATTCCAACTTTTGAATAGAATTCGATCTCTAAGGCTGAAGATTTTATTTTTGATATAGCTGATAAAGCAGTCGATGTATTATTTGTAAAACTAGCTGCTACCATTTCGGCAGACTTTCCTATGAAATAACCGGCCTCCAAAGTCGTGTTCCAGAAATCTTCAAACAATAAAGTCTTAGACTGCATTGGGAAAGTAACAGCAGACCACGTTGCTTTAATATAGTCGTAATAATTACCATCCATTCCCATCCAAGAAATCATACAATCTTGTAACTGCATGGTATCAAACAATGGGCTAATCGAAGGTTGTGTTATCGAAAAGTGATTCGCAACCGGATTAGCATCGTTCCAAGACTCTAGATAATGATTTGCTGCACCTACCATTTTAGCTTCAGCTGAAGTCTCATTCGGTCTACTAGCAAATACGATAGAAGTCTTTGCCTTACTCATGGCTCCCTTGAAATCTACGTCAGCAGGCATCGAGTAAACAGGATTTACTCCGTCAACAATTAATACGTCTACAGATCCTCCTTTAAGTTCTTTTACAAGGTTCACAACCTCTGCATCCATTCCTTGTCTTTGGTAGGAAGCGTTGTTAATGTTGATGGTTGATCCGTAGTTGCCTAACATTTCATTAATAGCTACAACTACATTCTGAATGTTTTTGTCATTTGACCCACACAAAACAATGGATTCTCCTTTGTTTGCCATCAAATGCTTTGCAGCCATTTCTACTTTCGGTGCTACTCCAGATGTGTTGCCATTTAAGTAATTATAAATAGCGGCAACCGTTTTACCATATTCTGATGGCTTCATCGGCATTCTAACGTCAGCATTTGAACCACTTAATGAAAGAGATGCTTCAAATTGAAAGTGCTTAGACATCCAGCCATTCTCAGGCTTTCTACCTTTTGCATATTGAGAGGTCAATTCAAGTGAAGACGGAAAGCTGTTCATGAAATCCGCTCCAATACTTACTATTGATTTTGCTTTTGACAAATCATACGTTGGAAGCGCTGCAATACCAAAGCTTTCTTTGTTAGCCTCCAACATTCCACTTGCAGAAACAGCATCATAAGAAACGTGCTTAATGTCTGCATTTGGATTTGCTGCAACAAACTCACCAACCAATTTCTTAGTAGAAGGGCTTGTGATTGAATTTGTTAAAATTCTGACGGTACCTCCATTTGCAAGTGCATCAGAAAGTTTCTTTTTAACAGTGCCATTGAATTTAGACCACGAAGTTGGAGTACCTCCAATTTGCGGCGCTCTATACCTTTTTTCATCGTACAAAGACAACACAGAGGAGTTCACCCTTGAGTTAATCGCTCCATTTGTTAATGGAGATTTTTTGTTGCCTTCAATTTTGATTGGACGACCTTCTCTCGTTTTTACTACGATATCGCAATAATCAAAACCGTCAGAGTAATTTGTTGCAAAGTAATTTGCAACACCTGGGTTCGTTTTATCGCCTTTAATTACATGAGGTATTACTTTATTCACCGGCGCTTCACACGCAGCTAAAGAAGCGGCTGTCACTCCAAATCCTAAATATTTCAAGAAATCTCTTCTTGATGTATTTGAATTTTCCAACAAACCTTCGTCACCTAGGAAGTCTTCTGCAGGCAAATATTCGTTGAACTCTTTTGATTTTACCTCTTTAAAAGCTGGAGAGTCATTTAACTCTTCAACCCCTTTCCAATATTTTTTATTATTTGACATAAGCTTTATACTGCTTCTTGTTAAATCTTAATAATGACACTTTGAACATTCAATTCCTCCCAACTCAGAAACGGTAATTGTACCGTCTTCTAGGTATTGTTTTTTCAACTCATCCGGGAGTCTTTCGTGAATTTCATCGTAATAACCGTTATCGGCCATCTGTACTTTTGTTTCTCGGTGGCAATTAATACACCACCCCATAGTCAATTCAGAATGCTGCTTCCCTACCGTATAGGTTTCAACAGGACCGTGACATTTCTCACAAGCAATTTTACCGATAGCAACGTGTTGCGAGTGATTGAAGTAAACGTGATCAGGCAGGTTGTGAACCTTTACCCACTTAATTGGCTTTTGATTTGGACCGTAGGTTTTTGTAACCGGATCAAAATCTAATGCCGCATAAATCTTACCTATCTCCTCTTTACCGTACTGAGGGCCTTCTTGAATATAGGTATGGCAATTCATACATAAGTTTGGAGAAGGTATACCTGCAGACTTCGAGTAAGAAGCACTAGTATGGCAGTAATTACAATCAATTCCGTTTGTCCCTGCATGAAGTTTGTGAGAAAACTTTATAGGTTGCTCAGGTTCGTATCCTTGAAAAACGCCCACACTGAAGGCAGAATCCCACCCCCCTTTAGCGAATAGCGCCAAACAAACGATTCCCATTAGAGCGAAAATTGTTTTATTCTGAGATATAGTTAAACCGACTGCCTGCGCCATGGTAGTTTCTTCAGGCATTTCATCACCAGCATCTCTAGCTTTCGCAGCAACAAAAATGTATTGAACTTTTCTGAGCAGTATGATTAGAATTAAAAACAACACTACAATCCCCGCTATAGCATACCCTGACAAACCTTCGTCTTCTGCAACAACAACTTCCGTATCCGCACCTGCGCCCGCGTCAGCTACAACAGGCGCCGCTTCGTTGTAGACCTTAATGTAATCCAAAATTGCATCAATCTGAACATCAGTGACCGGTTGAGCAGGCATCATGACCTTATTATATTGCTCGTAAACCGCAACTGCTTGAGCATCTCCTGTAGCAATTAAAGCGCTTGAGTTTTTAATCCACTTATATAACCACTCCCGCTCATACTTATCGTAAACACCCGCAAGCCCAGGCCCTACCAACATGTTTGCTCCCGCACTATGACAGGAAGCGCAGTAACTTTTAAATAACTTCTCTCCATCCTCTTGCGCTTGCAGTGGCGTTGTCGAAACGCCAAATGCCAAAAGAAAAGAGAACAGACCGAGAAAGAGGTTGGTTGGTTTTTTGAATGATATTACGTTCATATTTAACTAATTAGGTTTTATCTTGTAAACCGTTATTAAGGCAAACTCACTTTTTACCGATTGCAAATTTAACCACAACAGTTATGCTTGCCATGTCAATTTGGTAAAATTAAATGCTTGGCTGCTAATTTAGAATGGTTCTAAATTAGTCTTAATAGTTGTTAAATACTGGAAATGTCTAACTGGCATGAACTTCGCTATCTTTGCAGTAAAATTGATTTTATGCGGTTCGTAATTATCCTCGCTTTTATTCTCTGCACTATCAGTAGCTATTCCCAGGAAGGGCTTGGCGATTCTACAAAACAAATTGAACTACTTTTAAATCCAACGAATTCCGTAGGCTTTAAAAATAAACCGGATTCAGTTCATTATGTTCTGGGTTTAGTAGAGAAAAAAGACAGCAAAATTGACTTGTTAATTGAAGACTATCTAGAAAACAAAAAATTTAATGGTTATCGTATTCAGATTTTTTCGAGTTCTAACAATAGGCTGGAAGCGGTAAAGGCAAAGTCTGAATTTTTAAAAGATTTTCCTGAAATTAAAAGTTATTTAGTCTACCAGGCTCCTAACTACAAGGTAAGGGTTGGAGACTTTTTAGATCGATTAGAGGCAAACAAACAATTGGCAATCGTACAAGAAATGTTTCCAACCGCTTTTTTGGTGAAAGGAGAGATTGAGCCTGAAGTGGAGTAAGACGAATTACCTCCTTTTCTCTTCAAAAAACAACTGCAATAAATCCTTGCAATCATCTGCCATCACTCCTTCAACTAGCTCCGTTTTAGGATGAAACAAATTAGTTTTATCTATAACTTGCTGACGGGGTCTTTCATCTTTTGCCCCATACACGATCTTTTTTAGCTGTGTCCAATAGGCAGCTCCAGCGCACATTACGCAAGGTTCAAGGGTCACAAATAAGGTACACTCCTTTAAATACTTCCCTCCTAAAAAATCAGCAGCTGCAGTAAACGCTTGCATTTCAGCGTGCGCCGTTACGTCATTCAAAGTTTCCGTTAAATTGTGTGCTCTAGAAATTATTTGATTGTTTAAAACGATAACAGCCCCAATGGGAATTTCATCTTTATCAAAAGCCAAATTCGCCTCATTTAAGGCTTGTTTCATAAAGTAGTTGTCGTCGAAAGGCTGAATCATTTTATTCAATTATGAATTACGAATTTAGAATTATGAATTGGCAAATAATAGCCTTTCCGAAAAGAATAATCAAAAGGTGATAATTGGTAAAATAAATCGAGCTTTCAATGGAAATTAATTGAGTTTGTGAATAACAGTCTTTCAATAATTTGTAATTGCCAATTCATAATTCTTTCTAAAGGGGTTTTGTTAATTTCGCACAAAAATTAGAGCATGCTTAGAACACACACTTGTGGAGAATTACGTATTGATAATCTTAATGATACAGTAAAATTATCGGGCTGGGTTCAAAAATCTAGAGAGTTTGGAGGAATGACTTTCATTGACTTGAGAGATCGCTACGGAATTACTCAACTTGCATTTAACCTTGAAGTGAACGCTGATCTTTGCGAAAAGGCAAGAAAATTAGGGAGAGAGTTTGTCATCCAAATTGAAGGGGTCGTTATTGAGAGAAGTAACAAAAACAAGAATATTCCTACTGGAGATGTAGAGATTAATGTGACGCAGTTGACCGTATTAAATGCTTCAAAGACTCCACCATTTACAATTGAAAACGAAACTGATGGTGGAGAGGAATTGAGAATGAAATACCGCTATTTGGACCTGAGACGAAATCCTGTACAAGAAAAGCTTTTCCTTAGAAGTAAGTTGGCAAAAGAAGTTAGAAATTACCTTGACGGTGCCGATTTTATTGAAGTTGAAACTCCGGTATTGATCAAGTCTACTCCTGAAGGTGCTCGTGATTTTGTTGTTCCTTCAAGAATGAACGAAGGGCAGTTTTATGCATTGCCACAATCTCCTCAGACATTCAAACAGTTGTTAATGGTTTCTGGTTTTGACCGCTATTTTCAAATTGTAAAGTGTTTTAGGGATGAGGACTTAAGAGCCGATCGTCAACCCGAGTTTACGCAGATTGATTGCGAAATGACTTTTGTTGAACAAGAAGATATTCTGAGCACTTTCGAGCATATGATGCGCCACCTTTTTAAAACTGTTAAAAGCATTGAATTAAAGGACTTTCCTAGAATGGACTATGCCGACGCCATGAGACTTTATGGCTCCGATAAGCCTGACATTCGTTTTGGAATGGAGTTTCACGAATTAAACGATGTAACGCAAAACTTAGGCTTCAAAGTTTTTGATGAAGCTGAACTTGTAGTCGGTATTTGTGCGAAAGGCTGCGCAACATATACAAGAAAACAACTGGATGCTTTAACCGACTTTGTTAAGAGACCACAAGTTGGAGCAAAAGGATTGGTCTACGCCAAAATGAATGAAGATGGAAGCATCAAATCTTCTGTAGATAAATTTTACAACGAAGCACAAAAGCAGGCGTGGGCAGATAAAGTTGGTGCCGAAAAAGGAGACCTAATTTTGATTATTTCAGGCAAAATAAACCAAAGCCGCTCTGCCATGAGTGAGTTGAGACTGCACTTGGGCTCTGAATTGGGATTAAGAGACAAAAACACTTTCGCTCCACTTTGGGTAACAGATTTTCCTTTGCTGGAATGGGATGAAGAAACTGAAAGGTTCCACGCGATGCACCATCCATTTACATCTCCCAAAACAGAAGACTTCGATAAATTAGAATCTGCTCCCGGTGAAGTTCGGGCAAATGCCTACGATATGGTTATTAATGGTGTTGAAGTTGGTGGTGGCTCTATAAGAATCCATGATCGAACCACTCAAGAGAAAATGCTCAGTTTGTTAGGATTCACGGTTGAAGAGGCAAAAGCTCAATTTGGATTTTTAATGGATGCTTTCGAATATGGAGCTCCGCCACATGGTGGAATTGCATTAGGTTTTGATAGAATGTGTGCCCTCTTTGGTGGCTCAGACTCCATTCGGGATTACATTGCTTTTCCAAAAAACAATAGCGGCAGAGATGTAATGATTGATGCTCCGGCTCCGGTTAGTAAAGAACAATTGGATGAGCTTTTTTTACAAACAAAACCGGCGAAATAACCTCATTTTAGAATAATTTACCTTTGGTAACTAAATTTACTGCATGATACATTCAATGACCGGTTATGGAAAAGCCGAACGAGTAATTGGGAATAAAAAAATTACAATTCAGCTTAAATCTCTTAATAGCAAGCAAGCAGATGTTAGTGTTAAGGTTCCTTCTTTATTTAAAGAGCACGAGCTCGTTTTTAGAAAAGAGATAGCCAAAGAACTTCAACGTGGCAAAATTGAAATGTACTTGTCATATGAAGCGAATGAAAAGGACAATAGTTATGAAATAGACGAGGAGGTTTTTCAGCGCTATTATAACCAATTGAGCTTACTAAATGGTAAATTTAAAATGGACAACGCTAATTTGACAGCTACCATCATGAAAATGCCCGAAATATTAAAAGCACGTGAAGAGGCTGTTAATGAAAATGATGACGCTGCTTTATTGGCCTTATTAAAAGAAGCGCTGATAGAAATTAATACATTTCGTGCTGACGAAGGAAAGACATTGGAAGATGATTTGAAAGCCCATGTCGATGAGATTGAAAACTTACTTATTGAGGCTTTAAAATACGAGGATGAGCGAACTGCAACGGTTCGAACGAGAATTTTATCCAACCTAGAAGACGCCCAACAGAAGGAAAAAGTAGACATGGATCGGTTTGAGCAAGAGATGATTTTTTACATGGAAAAATATGATATCTCTGAAGAAAAAGTTCGCTTAAAAGCGCATTGCGATTACTTCAAAAAAACGATGTCAGAAGAACAAGGACAGGGGAAAAAACTTGGATTCATTTCTCAAGAAATTGGAAGAGAAGTAAACACTTTGGGTTCAAAATCTAATCACGCACAAATGCAGAAGTTAGTTGTTCAAATGAAAGATCAACTTGAAAAAATCAAAGAGCAAGTATTAAACGTATTGTAATGAACAAATGCATCATTTTCTCGGCACCGTCTGGAGCAGGTAAAACGACTATTGTTAGACGATTGTTAGCAGAAGGTTTGCCGTTAGAGTTCTCTATTTCTGCTGCCACAAGAGATAAAAGAGGTGCTGAAATAGATGGTGAAGACTACTACTTTTTATCGGTAGAGGAATTCAAGAATAAAATTGAAAAGGGAGACTTTGTAGAATGGGAAGAGGTTTATGAAGATCATTTTTACGGTACTTTAAAATCAGAAATTGAACGAATTTGGAAAAGCGGAAAAGCTGTAATTTTTGATGTAGATGTTGTTGGCGGAATTAACCTCAAAAAACATTTTGGAGAAAACGCCCTTTCCATTTTCGTGATGCCACCGAGCATGAAAGTTTTAGAAGAAAGGTTAAAAGGCAGAGGAACAGATAGTCCTGATCGTATTGAAAAGCGTCTAGCTAAAGCCAAACAAGAACTCATTACTGCAGATCAATTCGATTATGTAGTACTTAATGATGAACTTGAAAAAGCGGTTGGAGCAGCCAATTTAATTGTGAAAAAATTTCTAGCGTAATGAGAAAAGTAGGCTTGTTCTTCGGCACTTATAATCCTGTTCACGTGGGGCACATGGTAATTGCCAACTACATGGTGGAGTTCACAGACATGGATGAAGTTTGGATGGTGGTTACGCCTCAAAACCCGTTCAAACAAAAATACTCCATTTTAAAAGATTATGATCGCTTGCATTTAATGCAATTGGCAATTGGCGATGACCCAAGGCTTAAAGCTTCAAATATTGAATTTGATCTACCTCAACCAAATTACACCGTTGACACATTGGTGTACTTGAGAGAAAAATTTCCCAAAAATGAATTTTCCCTAATCATGGGAGCCGACAATTTAAACCACTTTCACAAGTGGAAAAACCACGATGTGATTCTAGAAAATCATGAATTATATGTTTACCCAAGGGTGGACTCGAATGAGGGTGGTGACTTACAGCGGCATTACAAAGTGAATTATGCAGAAGCTCCTGTTATGAAAATTTCATCTTCCTTTATTAGAAAGTCCATTAAAGATGGAAGAAATGTGAGGCATTACATGCCTGCCAAGGTTTCAGAGTATGTGGCGGAAATGAATCTGTATAAGTGAATAGACAATTAGAGTCGCCCAACCAATTCCTCGTATAGTTTCGTCAAGTCCTTTTCTGCACGACCTGCAATTTCTAAAATTTCGGCAATAGAAACCGGGTGTAAATTATCAGGATCACATTCATCCGTTAAAACAGAAATAGCAACACAAGGCATACTCATGTGATTGGCTACAATGACTTCAGGAACAGTGGACATACCTACTGCATCGGTTCCTATAGTTCTTAAATATCGATATTCTGCTCTGGTTTCTAAGTTTGGTCCTGCAACAGGAGTGTAAACCCCCTCATGCAACGTTATGCCTTTTTCCTTTGCAATAACTTTCAACAAGTCATTCATCTCCTTATTATAAGGCTGACTCATATCTGGAAACCTCGGACCCAACTCGTCAAAATTCTTTCCTCGCAGTGGATTATCAGGCAACATGTTAATGTGGTCATCAATTAACATTAACTCGCCTTTTTTGAAATTGGGATTTACCGTTCCTGCTGCATTAGAAATCAACAGTTTTTCAATACCCAACAATTTCATTACCCGTATTGGGAACGTTATCTCTTGCCCGGAGTAACCTTCGTAATAATGAAATCGTCCTTGCATGGCTAGTACTTTCTTGCCATTTAAATTTCCATAAATCAGTTTGCCAGAATGAGATTCAACCGTGGAAACTGGAAAGTTGGGAATGTCAGCATAGTCAATTATTTCTTCCGCATCAATTTGAAGTGCTAGGTTGCCTAAACCGGTTCCTAAAACAATTCCAATAATCGCTTCTGTAACTCCTCTTGATTTTATGTAATCTGCTGCTGCTCTTATATTTTTCATGTACTTTATCTTAAACTATATCCTGATTTTTCCAGATCTTCTAGCGTGTCCAAATCTATTAATTCTTTCAACAAAGTCACCGATAATTTCTTAGAATTTGCTCTCTCTATTGTCTCGGCAAGCACCACTTCGGTGCTCCAAGTAATGTTTTGTAACAATTCAGCGCGGAACTCATTTGTCCCTAACAAGTAATAGCCCCCATCATTGGCTGGCCCAATTACTACATCTGAATGGTCTAATGTTTCGAAAGCCTCATTAATTGTTGCCGCATCTAAATCATAACAGTCACTGCCTATAATGATAACCTTCCCTTTTTCTTTAAAAACGTTCTCAAAAGCACTTGTAATTTTGCCCCCTAAATCTCCTTCCACCTGAATTCTCTTCTCAAAATTCTCATTCGACCAAGAATCATTTTCAGGTATACCTTTAGAATAAAATAAATGCCTTTTGCTCTCCACTTTTAACGCTTCCTCTTGGCATTTTTGCAGTAAGTCGTTGTACACTTCTAGTGCTTTTTCGTCACCAATTGATGAAGCTAAGCGAGTCTTTACCGTTCCTAAAATCGGATTTTTTACAAAAATAATTAAGTGCTTTTGCATGCTATGCCACTGTACCTTGACAACTTGATCCAGCTCCAGCAGTGCAACCGTAACAATGTTGGTTCACCAGAATAGTTCGCGCTTCTAATTTTTCCAAATCAAAATCATCGATGTGCTGAGTCCTTTTATCAGCTACTTTCATGTCTAACATTTGGTTAAAGTCGCAATCGTACATATATCCGTCCCAATCTACAGAGATAGTATTTCTGCACATGACTCCATCAACTGCTGCAGGATTAAAAGCCATCACTAATTTTTCCATGTATTCCTCATAGTTATCGCTAGCAACTAAGTAATCTAAAAATCGACTAATGGGAATGTTTGTTATGGCAAAAAGGCTATGAAAATCAATGTCAAAATCCTTCTTCAAGTTCTTTTTGAACTCTGCTTCTAACTCACCTTGATCATTTGGAAGAAATGCTCCATTTGGATTATATACTAAATCCAATTTTAAATCACTCCCTTCCAAGCCATATCCTACAGCATTTAATTCTTGTAATGCTTTGATTGATTTGGCAAAAACACCGTCACCTCTTTGAGCATCCGTTTTCCCAGCTTGGTAGTACGGCAAAGAGGACACAACGTGAACATTATGCTTTTTGAAAAAATCAGGTAAATCGTAGTGTTTTTTGTTAGCTCGAATGATGGTTAAATTCGAACGAACAATAATTTCTTGCACTCCAATTCTTGATAACTCTTCCACAAACCATCGAAAAAGTGGATTCATTTCAGGAGCCCCACCTGTAAGATCAACAGTTGGTATTTTATTAACTCTCAATATTTCAATGCACCGAACCAAATGCTCCTTCGTCATTATCTCCTTGCGATCCGGTCCAGCATCTACATGGCAGTGCTTACAAACCTGATTACACATGTAACCTAAGTTAATTTGAAAAATCTCTAACTTACTCGGCTTTAAAGGAAATTGGTTCAATGGTTTAAGCTTCTCGACAAAAGTTGGAAGTTCTGTTTGAAAAGGCTCACCTGCCAATAACTTTAATTGATTCTCAATCATCGCTAGCTTATTTCCACTAGCTTTAAGTGACTTAATCATAAAATAATTTAAATTTTTAATTCGACTACATGGATTGCTTTTTCACCTTGTTCATCATTTGAACACCGTGAACAAGGGTTGCTCCACTTTTAATGGCGGCGCCTACGTGGACTGCTTCCATCATTTGAGCTTCGCTTACCCCTCTTGTTAAGGCATCTTCCGTATATGCGTCAATACAGTACGGGCATTGCTCCGTGTGAGCCACTGCCAATGCTATTAAAGATTTTTCTCTTGCTGTTAGCGCTCCTTCTTTGAACACCTCTCCATAATAATCAAAAAACTTAGCCGCCAATTTTGGCTCAAAATCAGCGATATCTCCGAATTTTTTTAAATCTTTAGGGTTGTAATAAGACTTTTCCATGTAATAATCTTGTTTATACTTTACTTGTTAATGTTCCAATTGTATTCTTTGTAACTGATATTATTGACTGTCAATTTTGTTGTTGAATACTTATTAATGTAATCCTTCACAGTTCCGTTTTTTGTAAAATCATCTTTGTACCAATCAAATAGTTTTGATATTTGAGCTACATACGCTGAAATGTCGTTTTTGGATGAATTATTTATAAATTCTTTTGCTGCTTTGTCGAGTTTGGCATCTAATCCTTCTGCAAAATATGCTGAATTAGAAAGCTTCGGACAAGATATAGAGGCGCAGTTCACAGCAAAATGAATTCGTGGGTCAAAATACTTTTCCCGTAGAATATCGTGTTCCATGTTATTGAGGGAGTATTTCTCTCCTTTAAGGTCAATAAATTTTAAATCCCAAGCTTTTCCGCCATTCACATCCATTATTGACTTTAAAGGATAGTTATTGAGCATCAATTTAATGGTATAAGCATTATATGCATTAATCCAATAGGCCATGGCTTCATTCCGTGTCCAATTTGATTCCGGTATAGTTGCCGAAAGAGAATTTAAATAAGCATCTAACACTACTTGGTCTTTCTTAAAACCTTCATAACTAACATTACCCAGGGCCGATACATGCTTTTGAAGTAGTCTGTCCCAAGCAGAGTGATCCATTTTAGGCTCACCAATACCTGCAAATGAAACAAATGAACTCAAAATAATGAGGAGTACTACCGCTATGCTTTTCATGTAATAGTTTTAAGCCGTAAATCTAATGAAAGAGACAAACTACGAATGTCGATTGTTTGACAAAGCCGAAGACAATGTTCAAATACAACAAACATTAACAGCTAAGATGAGATGAGACTAACTAAACTGTTGTATGTGTTTGCAAGTTGCTCCGATAAGTCTGATGTATTGACCCAAACTGCTTTTTCAATTGCTTCTTCTTTTTGAGGAATCAAAGTTTCTTCTCCATCGTATTCCATTTCGAACCAATAGGTTGTTTTTAAGATTTGCTGCTCTTTGTGCACGTAGACGTGATAGGTATTGGCGAGCTGTTTTCCCAACTTTAATTCATGAATGCCACACTCCTCTTCCACTTCTCTAATAGCAGATTGTTCAGGAGTTTCTCCTTCTTCCATTTTCCCTTTTGGCAAGTCCCATTTGCCCAAACGATGTATAAACAGAATCTCTCCTTTGGCATTATGCACTTTGCCTCCTGCCGCCTCTATTCCCGTGAATTCTTGTTGAAAAAGGTTCCAAATATTTTCGGCATCTTCTGAATTTAAAAAAACATGCTGAATGGCCTCCTTTTCCTTCAGCAACCATTCTATCACAAACTTTAGGTCATCCGAATTTGGCTCATTCAATTCAAAAATGGATTTAAATTGTTGATTACTTTTCCGATTTTCTCCGATAAAAATCGAATGTTCGTCAATAAAAACTTGATACCTTTGCACGTATGCAAATTAATAAAGAAACGGCAAAGAATGTAGCAGAATGTTTGCTTCAAATAAAAGCCATTGAACTAAATAAGGTTCAGCCATTTACTTGGGCTTCAGGATGGAAATCACCCATCTATTGCGACAACAGAAAAACCCTTTCTTACCCAAAAGTGAGAACATTCATACGCCAGAAGTATGTGGAGATGATTCAAGAGAACTTTGGACAAGTAGATGTAATAGCCGGAGTTGCAACCGGAGGAATTGCTCAAGCAGCGTTAATTGCTCAAGAACTAGAATTACCTTTAATTTATGTTCGTTCAAGTACAAAAGGACATGGATTGCAAAACCAAATTGAAGGTGCAGTTGAAGCAGGGCAGAGAGTTGTAGTAATCGAAGATTTAATTTCTACAGGCATGAGCAGCCTAAAAGCGGTTGAAGCATTGAGAGATAGAGGATGCCACGTGGCGGGTATGGTAGCTATATTTAGTTATGGTTTTGAAACTGCTGCGCAAAATTTTAAAAACTACGCTTGTCCTCTTTTCACTTTAAGTGATTACAACTCCATGATTGAAGTTGCGGCAGAAGAGGGGTACATTAACACAGAAGATATTAAATCATTAAAAAGCTGGAGAGAAAATCCGGCAAATTGGAACGTATTAGTATGACAACAATAGAAACGGAAAAAAAAATCTCTTCTAACAGCCCAGAGCAAATATTTGCCTTTTTGAACGACATGAACAACTTCGAAAAGTTGATGCCAGAGGGTAAAATTGAAAAATGGGAATCTACCGAAGATCAATGTGAATTCACCATAAAAGGTATGGCCAGAATTGGTTTGAAAAAAGAGTCTGCCAATGCTCCAAACCACCTCAAAGTCTCCTCTTTCGGAAAGGTTCCATTCACATTTGATTTAGACATTAATTTGACTGAACAAGCTGACCAACAAACAGAAGTTGGTATGGTGTTCAATGGAGACATCAATCCTTTCATGAAAATGATGGTAGAAAAACCGTTGAGAAACTTTTTCAATTATCTTGTGACAAAAGCAGCAGAAACAACGTTTTAATCTAGAAACTTCAGCTCTTTCAAATCGTAGCTTTTAAGCTTGCCATTTCTGTTTACTTGCAGTTTACCCGACGGTAAAACACCTAAAATTACACCCAAAAAATCCCCTCCAGCATCTTGATAGCGCTGTGGGACTCCGTAACCAAAAAGGTCTTTCAGGTAAGTATCTTGAAGATTCAATTCTCCTTTTAAAAAGGAAAGATAGTAGCTCTTAAAAATTTCTAAGAAACGGTTCAGAGCATCTTTGACATCAAAAGTGCGCTGAAGCTCCAACCTTAAAGAAGTTGCAGGTCGATCAAATTCTCCAAACGACTCTTGATCTACATTAACTCCAATTCCGATAACGGAATGCGTAATTTGTTGCTTTAAAATGTTATTCTCTATTAATACACCTGCAATCTTTTTACCTTTTACCAAAATGTCATTGGGCCATTTTATTTTCACTCCCTCCACTGCCAATGTGTCCAACCATTTTTTTAAACTAATTGCAACCAGCTTACTCAACTGAAACTGATGTTCAATGTTTATTTTCGGAGAAATTATAACGCTGAATTGTAGATTTTTATCCTTATCTGCCTCCCAAACTTTTCCCAATTGCCCTTTTCCCTTTTCTTGAAAATTAGCGGTTATTACAGTGCCTTCTTTGATGCTTTTTTGGCGCAGAAGTTCCAAGGCATAGATATTGGTTGATGAAACTGAATTTAGATGAATAAATTGAAATTGAAATTCGCTCGAATCCATTTATTTTAACGGCGTTTAGCCTGCAAAGGAACAAAAATTTGAGGGTTTAATTTCTTACTTTTACTCTTCGATACGGATTAAATTATATGGCGAAAGCAAAAAAGCAGTTAAATGCAGACGAATTGACAGAATTAATTGTCAAAGGCATCCAAGAAAAAAAGGGCGAAAACGTTGTAACACTAGACCTTAGAGGTTTAGATGGAGCTGTTACAGATTACTACGTAGTTTGTGAAGCTACTTCTACTACTCAGGTAGGAGCAATCGCTGATTCCATTGAAAAAGAAGTGCGTGAAGGGTGCGGAGAAAAACCTTGGCATGTGGAAGGAACAGAAAACCTAGAATGGGTGTTATTAGATTATGTAAATGTGGTAGCACATGTTTTTCAACCTGACAAAAGAGATTTTTTCAGCATTGAAGAATTATGGGCAGATGCTAAGATAAAAGAAATACGAGCGGAGTATTAAGATACAACATGGAGAATAAGAATAAAAAAGGAGCGCCTTCACCTCAGAAAGGAAGTCCTAAGAAAGGGCCAAAAAAACAATTTAACTTTTACTGGATTTATGGAATCATCGGAGCACTGCTTTTGGGACTCCAGTTATTTCAAATGGGGGGCGGAGAGAAACGCACAACTTGGAATAAGTTTGCAAACGAGATGCTTAAACCAGATGAAGTAGAGCGACTTTTAGTAGTAACTACCAATGGTGAATCTCGGGTGGAAATTTTTATCAAACCGGATGCATTAGAGCTTGAAAAATACAAAGCAGTAAGAGAGAAAAGCAATGGTAACCTTGGTGGAAGAGCTGCACAGTACTACATGGAAATTGGAACTATTGAGCAATTTAACCGAGACTTAAATCGTATTCAAGAGGGTTTGACAGAAGACGAAAGAATTCAAGTGGATTACGACAAACGAACGAATTGGGCTGGTGATTTAATTGGATGGCTGCTACCGATTGCTATTTTAATTGGTTTCTGGTTCTTCATTATGAAAAGAATGTCGGGTGGAGCAGGCGGCCCCGGCGGTCAACTTTTCAATATTGGAAAATCAAAAGCTACTTTATTTGATAAAGCTAAAAATGTAAAAGTTTCCTTTAAAGATGTTGCAGGACTAGCAGAAGCAAAAGTTGAAATTGAAGAAATCGTTGAATTTTTAAAGAATCCTAAACGATACACCGAACTAGGTGCAAAAATTCCAAAAGGAGCCTTACTGGTGGGACCTCCAGGAACAGGAAAAACACTTTTAGCGAGAGCCGTTGCTGGCGAAGCGCAGGTTCCATTCTTTAGCCTTTCTGGTTCCGACTTCGTAGAAATGTTCGTTGGAGTTGGTGCTTCGCGAGTTCGAGACTTGTTTAAACAGGCCAAAGAAAAATCTCCAGCAATTGTTTTTATTGATGAAATTGACGCAATTGGTAGAGCAAGAGGGAAAAACATGGCTCAAGGCGGAAACGACGAAAGAGAAAATACTCTCAACCAGTTGCTTACTGAAATGGACGGTTTTGGAACCAACAGTGGTGTAATTCTATTGGCAGCTACAAACAGAGCGGAGGTTCTAGATAAGGCACTATTAAGACCAGGAAGATTTGATCGACAAATTAGTGTAGACCTACCAGATTTGAACGAGAGAATTGAGATTTTCAAAGTACACGAGAAGCCACTGAAAACAGATGATACCGTAGATGTTAAATTCCTTGGAAAGCAAACGCCAGGTTTCTCTGGAGCGGACATTGCAAACATTTGTAATGAAGCAGCGCTAATCGCTGCAAGAAAGAAAAAGAAGAGAATTGGACACCAAGACTTCTTGGATGCCATTGACCGAGTTATTGGTGGATTGGAAAAGAAAAACAAAATTATTACGTCTGAGGAAAAAGAGGTTATCGCGTATCACGAAGCAGGACACGCTGCAGTTAGTTGGTTAACAAAATATGCGAACCCATTGGTGAAAGTTACTATTGTGCCAAGAGGAAGATCTCTAGGAGCAGCTTGGTACTTGCCAGAAGAAAGACAAATTACTACCAAAGAACAAATGCTAGACGAAATGTGCGCAGCATTAGGTGGAAGAGCAGCCGAGGAAATCATCTTCGGACGAGTGTCTACCGGAGCATTGAGTGATTTGGAAAAAATTACGAAACAAGCATACGCAATGGTCTCTGTTTATGGCTTGAACGATAAAATTGGAAACATCAGTTTTTACGACTCTTCAGGACAAAGCGAATACAGTTTTAGTAAACCTTACAGCGAAAAGACCGGTCAAATTATTGACGAAGAAGTGAGTAAAATGGTGGAAGAAGCCTACGTTAGAACGAAGCAGATTCTGGCAGAGAACAAAGATAAACTTGCCCTTCTCGCCAAAAAACTATTGGAAAAAGAAGTCATTTATAAAGACGATTTAGAAGCTATTTTTGGAGAGCGATCTTTCGGAGAAAAAAGTAGAGTAGATACTTTACTAGAGGAAAACGAAGAGGCACAAGCTAGTGAAAAGGCTGCTAAAGATGCCAAAGCTAAAACAAAGAAAGCCAAGGCTGCTGAAGCAACTGAAGATTCGAAATCGGAAGTTAGTGCTGAGGAGAAAGAGGAGTCGGAAGAAAAGTCTACTCCAAAAGAGGAAAAAGCTGAATAATTTTCTACTTTTAGAAAATGCCGGTTAACTGGGTTAAAATTTATTCTACATCTCAATTACACAAAGCTGAAATTGTAAAGGCAGTGTTGGAAGACCATGATATTTCTACTAACCAAATGAATAAAATGGACTCCATGCACACTCACCTAACTGTAGGTGAAATAGAGGTGTTTGTGAACTCAGAAAAGGCAATTAGAGCCACTCATCTAATCACTAAATACGACCTGTGAGCAATTTCAACGAACGTTTACTTACGGGAATTTTATTTGTAGTGGTGCTGCTGGGGTCAATTTACCAAAGTGAATTAGCGTCTTCCATTTTATTCTTTGTCATCATTCTGCTTTGCCAAAGAGAATTTTATGGATTTTTCAAGAAAAGTGAGCTTAAACCGCAGAGTTTGGTTGGAATACTCGGTGGGCTAGGATTCTTTTTAGCTTCCGCCATTGCATTTCAGTCAAACCTTACGTTCAATACTTTATTTTTAATCGTTCCTTTAATATTTATCATTTTTGTATTTGAACTTTTTAGAAACAGAAAAGAGCCCTTAGCTAATATTGGACTTACCATTTTGGGAATTATTTACGTTGCTGTTCCTTTCACGCTGCTACACCAAATATCGTATTACAGCAACTTCCAGTTTGATAACGTTTACAACTACGATCTTTTAATAGGTTACTTTTTTATTCTTTGGGCGAACGATACCGGAGCTTACTTGGTAGGAAGAAAGTTTGGAAAGACCAAATTGTTTGAACGGATTTCTCCTAAGAAAACGTGGGAAGGATCCTTGGGTGGAGTATTTTTCGGACTGCTACTAGGTTACGTAAACGCACAAATTTTTGATGGCTTAAATACCCCAACATGGATGGCAATTGCCGTGATTGTAGTTGTCTTCGGCTCCCTTGGCGACTTAGTGGAATCCTTATTTAAACGAAGTCTAGGCATTAAAGATTCAGGTAAAATATTGCCAGGTCACGGTGGTGTACTAGATCGTTTTGACGGCATATTCATCTCCGCTCCGATGGTGTATACCTTTCTGAAAATTATCAGTATCTGGTAATATGCATCGTAAAATAGTCCCTACTCTCTTTTGTATTTGTATTATTTCATTTTCGTGCGAAGCTCCGATGCCAATAAGCAGCGATACAATACCTCCCAAAATAGAGTCGGATTCAAGCACTACCATTCGTTTAAAACCATTAAGCACAGAAAAAACCCACGAAGGGGGAGTAGATCATACCAAGTTAGATATCAAGTAATCTAATCCTCTTCTGAAAGTAGCCAATCGATTGCCTTTTGCTTCTTGCCACTTTTAAAAAATCGAAATGGAACTTTAGGAACTAGTTTATTTTCGAACTCTAATACTTGAGCAAACCACCTTTGGTTGCTGATTGCCGCGTACTTTTCTAGCCGTTCTATTTTAGAATGGTCCACTTGCATGTGTTGAACAAACTGTTTCACACTTTCAAAATCTTCGAACTCTTCAAAAATGCCCAATAATCGTATCTTTTCAAAGTCCCAATTGGAGGAGAAAAACGTGTTGATCTCATCAAAAACTTCGGTTGCATCCTTGTTTTCTACTTCAACTATGTAAAGATTCGTTTTTTTGTACTGTTCAATTTTCATAGAGTAAACACTTTGTTCGAAAGTAACGTATTTTCAGGAAACAAAAGAAGAGTGAATGAAGCAAGGTTAAATTGTATTTTTCTTCGCTATTTTTGACACTAAAATCTATCGCATGACTTTTCATAAAGAAGGATACCCGACTCTTGGGTTTATTATAGTTGTTATTGCCATTATTAACGCCATAACGCACTACTTTTTTGGCGACTACGCCTTGGTAACTGGCTTTGGCTACTTACTCTCTGCGTTCTTGTTTATTGTTGTCGTGCAGTTTTTTAGAAAGCCCAACAAGACCATTGAAATAAACGATAACCAAATTCTTTCCCCGTGCGACGGAAAAGTAGTGGTGATAGAAGAGGTGTTGGAAGACGAGGTATTAAATGAGAAAAGAAGACAGATTTCAATTTTCATGTCGCCCTTAAATGTGCACAATAACCTTTACCCTATTGGTGGAAAACTATCTTTTTATAAATACCACGCAGGTAAATTTTTAGTAGCGTGGCATCCAAAATCTTCTACAGAGAATGAAAGAACAACTGCTGTAATGGAAGATGCAAAAGGTAGAAAAGTTTTATTCCGCCAAATTGCTGGGGCACTTGCTCGTAGAATTGTGTTTTACGGAAAAACAGGAGAAAACTATATCCAAGGTAGCGAATGTGGTTTTATAAAGTTTGGTTCTAGAGTGGATTTGTTTTTGCCACTCGACGCTAAAATAAAAGTTAATCTGGAGGAAAAAGTAGTTGGTGGCAAGTCAGTTATTGCAGAGTTTGCTTAGATCTTTTAGCATTGGCTAATCTTATTGCTTTATCACTTTTTTTGAATACACCTTTCCACTTTTCATGGTAAGTTTTAGAAAGTAAATGCCATTTTCGTAGTTGGTAAGGTTGATTTTGTTCACCCTTTCAGTGCTTTTGTCAGACTGAGCGGAGTCGAAGTCGACAAAATCTTCGAGCAGTTTTCCTGCAATATCATACACCTCCACCCTATCCAAACCTTCAACAAACTGAATATTCACAATACCTTTTGTTGGGTTCGGGTAAACCTCGTATTGTGGGGCAATACTAGTATTACTAGTAATTCCTGTTAAAAAAGTACTATCTCCTCCGTTATTAGTTCTTAAAAAAGAATTCCAGCCACCAAGATAAATTAAGTTCTCATCGAAGAACTGAATACAAGTGGTAAAAGGGGTGTAAGACGTTCCTTTTACAGACGTATAGATCCAACTCGCTCCCTGATCATATGTTTTAATGAGATAACTTCCAACATAAAAACCAATGGAATCGGTAATAAACTCCGCTTTCGTTAAAGATTGAACATTTTGAAATTGTCCTATTCTTGCCCAAGTAACCCCTAAGTCCGGTGAATGATAAACCACTTGCCATGAAGCTTCATCACCGTTAAAGAACAAGTTAATAGAATCAGGACTGCTTAAATTTTCAATCGATGTTCTTCCTGACCAAGGAAGTGGAATAGAGTCCCAAGAAATTCCTTGATTTACCGTTTTTAAAAGCCGTCCTGTTCTGGAACTTGCAAAACCAATAGAGTCGTTCATAAACAACAGATCAGTTATTTCTTCATTGGGAAAGTTAGAAGGAAGAACCGTCCAACTTATACCATAATCTCTAGAAATTATGTAATTAGAATATTGATTTGCACTTAAAACAGCATGAGCAACTACTATTATTGTAGAATCGTTTAAAATAGATAGTTTACCAAGGCGCATAGGGAAATAAGTTATGGACCAAGTAGCACCGCCATCATCACTAAGTGCAATCGCACCCTGTTCAGTAGTGGTTGTGTCAAAATAACGGGATTTTGCACCGGCTATAACTTTTGTGGCGGAAAGATACTTGACGTCTTCAAATGTCATCGAATCTAATATTACTTGAGTTGTCCACGTTTTTCCGCTGTCTGAAGTGCTAATAAGCGACCCTCCATTAAATTGAGGCCCAATTGCTGGTGCTTTGTGATTGAAACATGCAGCAACGCCGTTTTGTGGAGTTATAAAACTTAATTCGATAAAGTGAGGAAGAGAATCTCGTTCTGATATTAAATCATAGTAGGTATTCCATTGTGCAAAACAAGTAGATGTAAAAAAGAAAAGAAATGCTAGTTGAAGTAGTTTCAAGTATTTCATAATTATTGCTGATTTATCTGTTAACTAATAGCTTTTCACTTGAAGATCTACTTCGATTATTTTTAAATAAATTTTTAGGGTTACCCATTTAACACTCAAACACTTGTTTGTGAGTTAATTATTTCTTAAGTTTATAGAAATAAGTGACAAATGAAAATATTAAAAGAGCTTGACAGGCAAACCTTTAAGGAACGATTCTCGAATAAGCAAGATTGCTATGAGTTTTTGGCTGAACAGAAATGGCAAAATGGATATAACTGTTTAAAGTGTTCTTCCAATCAATACATTAAAGGTAAACAGCCTGCAAGTCGCAGATGTAGTAAATGTGGATTTGATGAGTCTACAACCTCAAACACTCTTTTTCATAAGTTAAAGTTTGGAATTGATAAGGCTTTTGAAATGCTCTATGAAATCACTACAAGTAAGAAAGGAGCCAATAGCATTTGGTTAGCGGAACATTTTGGAGTAAATCAAAAGACTGCATGGTTGTTTCGTCATAAAGTACAATTAGCGATGAAAAGTAGTGAGCAATTTCCGCTTGAAGATGAAGTTCATGTAGATGAATTTGAAATAGGAACGCCTCAGTCTGGAGAGCAAGGAAGAAGTAAAAGTGAAAAAAAAGTTCGTATCGTAATTGCTTTTGAAAATAGAGATGGTAAATCAGGAAGAGGCTATGGAAAAGTTATAAATGATTACAGTGCAGCTTCTTTAAAGCCAATTTTCGATACTCACATTAAGAAGAACGCACTCATTCTAGCTGATGGTTGGAGAGGTTATAATCCGCTCAAAGAAGATTATCCCAATTTAAAACAAACCTTGTCTGACGGAGGAAAGAATTTTAAAATGCTTCATATTCAAATAAGGAACTTTAAGAACTGGATTAGAGGAGTGCACTCTTATTGCAACAAGGAATACCTTCAAAAATATATTGATGAGTACTTCTTTAGGTTTAACAGGAGAAATCACAGAACATCCATTTTAGATAAGATAATCGAAAGATGTGTTAACCATGAAAACAGGACTTTTAAGCAAATTAGAATGCAAGGAGACCTAAATGGGTAACCCTATTAATTTTTTCTTGTGTATTAAAACGTGCACTGTTTTTTTCATGAAATTGTTCGTCTACTTTCCACGACAATTGTTTCGAAAGACGTTGGATGTCTATTCTGTAACTTTCTAAAAAACCTATAAAAAAAAAGTCATCGATTTTCATACCTTCCAGGAAATATGAAATTTTATTTTTGGTTTTTTTCTTTTCGATATAAGTTGAAAGGGACTCGTTTATTCTGGCAACTTGAGAATGGGTTTTGTCGGTTCTGAGTGTTTGTTTCCACCATTTAAAATTGGAAATCACTCGTTCGTCTGGTTTTCGAAAAAAGGTAACAACCTTGGGTTGGTCTCTTTTGATAATGTCTTTAATTTCTTTATGTCTAAAATGTCCATGAATTGCTTTTATATTTGGGCGAATAACAGACGATATCTTTTGTTTATTTTCATTTAATTCAATGACATCGTCCCGTTCAAAATGCATTACATTCTCTTCACCGTAATGCGATTGTAAATTTCTTAATATAGACGAGCCCCCTGTTTTAGGAATGTGCAGAAAAACGAATTCGATCAATTAAATAATATTTAAAGCTTACTCCTACAATTTTAAATAAATATTTATTTGGATACGATTATTGAATGAGGAATATTTAGGTAATGCAGTTTGTCGATAGCATTAAATCGTGTTAAATTTACCTAATTTCCGAATATTAAGTTGCTCCATTAGAGTCGATTTAGTTCTGAAATCTGAATTTTCATGCATTAATTTTTTAACTTATGATGGAATCGAAAGATTTTGAAAAAGTAGATATTCGAACAGGGACGATAGTTGAGGTAAATGATTTTCCCAAAGCTAGAAAGCCTGCGTGGCAGCTCAAAATTGATTTTGGAGCTGAATTGGGGGTTAAAAATAGTTCTGCTCAAGTTGTACACCATTATACGAAAGAAGCGTTACTCGGCAGGCAGATTTTGGCTGTAGTAAATTTTCCGCCGAAACAAATTGCTAACTTCTTTTCTGAATGTTTGGTGCTAGGTGTTGCGGATGAAAGCGGAGAGATTGTTTTGCTTTCTGTTTCAGAAAAGGTAGAAAATGGCGAGCGCGTTAGGTAGATGAACTGTGTTACTCGTTTGATGGTTAGCTTTATGGTTTATTTATCCTAGATTTATTAGTTTTTGCATTATCGAATACATGAAGTGACTTAATTTTAGAGCTCGCAGTAATTAACTTTTGCTCGTATCAAGTAGTGTTGATGCCTAAATATTCTAGTTTACCTCCGTGTATGAAAAAAAAATGTGTTTTTGTAATTGGTCCAGAGAGCTCCGGGTCTACCTTGGTTGCGCAATTAATTTCAGAAGTCTTGAATGGAGCTGATGAATGGAATGGACGTGGGTTTAATTGTTGTAATTCAGCTTCGTGCGATAAGGAGAATAATTTTAGTTTACCGTGCAAAGAAGTGGAGCATTTAATCTGTCACAGATCTCTTCCTTTTATGGAAGAAGCCAAGTGGCCACCCTTAGAAAAATGGCAATCTGTATATGATGCACATTTTATTATTTGCACCCGAGATGCAACTATTTCAAAACGGTCCGTTAGGCAGAGGTTTGGAAGAAAACCAGAAACGATAGAGGAACATCAAAAGAGAGCAAGAGTTATGATTGGGAAAGTTCTGAAAAGTGAATCAAAAAGTTTTATTTGGTCCTACGAAACATTTATGTACCTGCAAGAGGACTATTTTCGACTGTTGTGTGATTTATTGGGTGTAGAAAACAGTTACTTCACGTCTAATATCAAGGATGCGAATTTGAAGTATATAAATAGTTCTGAATTGAATTTTAACAGTGGAATTGCAATAAAATTGCAAAATGTATTAAAACGATTGGGACAATAATGGATGCTAGAAATTAGATTCAAGAACATGAGAATAGAAAACCATGCGATGAGCGTGAATGGAATGAACCCGGCAATTATAGTGTTCTCTTTTGCACTTTGGGTTCCCATTTTTGGAGGTTTCAACGGAACCATTCTAGCACTTCCGTTGACTCAATTCATTTTAATTTATGTGGGACGGGTTTTGCTGTCCGATCAGGCGAAGTTGAACGAGGTGGTGGTGAAGTAAATAGACGAATAAAGTCGTTGAGATATTCTTTTGATTGTTAGTTTTTTGTGGTATTTTTAGGATCGAATTACTAACAGAGCGTAAAACGGAAATAAACGCAATTGCGTTTATTTGGATGTTATCAGCAATTCCCAAAAATTTACATTCCCAACACCAGGTAAATTTCTTAACCAAAGTTATTTATTAACCTTTAACTTCTCCATCAAGTCCTGTTCTAACAATGGCTTTTGTTAACATTTGTTTCAACTCTTTAGCCGTAGGGACTTTTCCTTTTAATTTACTTGGTAAACTGTGTGTCAGCTTATACTCTGAAACTCCAATTGGCTTAGAACTTGACTTTAAACTATATTCAACCTCAATGTTATCTTTAGTTGGACAAAGTATAATGCCAATAGAAGGATTGTCATCTTGTTGCTTTTCTTGCGAATCTAATAATTCAAGATAAAAGTTCATTTTCCCTGCGAATTCAGGTTCAAACTCTACAGTTTTTAATTCTATCGCTATTAGGCACTTCAGAAACTGATGGTAGAAAAGTAAATCAATAAAATATTCTTTTTGATTTAGTTTCAGTCGATATTGATTGCCTATAAATGTAAAGCCATAACCAAGCTCTAATAGCAAATCTCTAATATTTTCTACGAGTCTATTTTCTAACTCTCTTTCCAATATTGGTTTCGATATTCCAAGAAAATCAAGATTATATTCACTCTTTAAAGCCTCATTTGCCTGTTCAGATAAATGGACAGGAAGAGAAGTTTCAAAATTATTTTGTTTAGGATGTATCAAATGGTTCTCATAGGCATTGGCTTTAATTTGATTTAACAAAACAGCTCTACTCCATCCTAATTTATCTGTTGCAATAAAATAATATTTTCGTTCTTCACGGTTTTTTACTTGATGCATTATTAATAAATTCTGACCCCATGGAACTTTAACTGCTAAGTCTAAAAGTTCAGCATCATTCTCATATTCAATATAAAATTGCCTCATTCTCCATAAATTTTGCGGAGAATATCCTTTTATACCGTCAATCTGTTTGTTTATGTCCTTTGATAATGTATCAACTATTGATTTCCCCCAATTATTCGTATTTTGATTCTTAACAATCAATTTTCCAATTTCAAAATTCAACCCAATGTGATGCTTATTTAATGACTTATAGGCTTCATAACGTGCAGAATTTATCGTTTGCACTATCTCATTAAAAAAATTATTACACTGCTTTAAATCGCTCATTCGATTATTTGTAATTCTCGCACACTTGTGATAGAATTCAAAAATACAAGTTCTCGCACAGTTGTGCGAGAATTTATCATTATTTGTATTCTACTAATATTCAACAACCAATCTCTTAACTTACAGCTTGACTTAAACCAAAACCTATATTTATTTTATGCCAAATTGTGGTTAATTCACTTTGCATTATCGTTCGGACAACATATCTGATATTACATTTCTGCAAAATTGCCACTACTCCACTTCTCGCAACGGCTTGACTGATTAACTTATTCAGAACGTGCCTAACAAATTGACTTTAATTAATCTCATCGGTTTAGATTTTGAACAAACAAAATCGCAGGTTTTAGCTTTTCAATCAAAGGCTTACAATTCCGCTTAT
>Ga0307982_1000523_pt1 | contig 30383 bp, 26 predicted proteins | sample OrgLakmetagen989_FD_201847 | JGI IMG/M metagenome (GOLD analysis project Ga0307982, IMG submission 201847) | Saline water microbial communities from Organic Lake, Antarctica - #989 | ecosystem: Environmental > Aquatic > Non-marine Saline and Alkaline > Saline | place: Antarctica: Organic Lake...
GAGAAACGAAACAATCCTGTTTGGCTCTTTTCCTAGTTTCTCGTTCTCTCGGGTGCACCCAAGAAACAATCCCTGGAAAGTCCGTGTTTCGTTTCTTCCGATTTTTCGTGTTTCAACTTCTTCCCTAGGCACAATAGACCGATTCGGCCTTCGGCCACACGAAAAAAAGTACTCCAACCCCCTGTATTTTCGTACTTATTGTAGCGGCAATAACAATAACGCATGGTCGCATGGTGTTGCCGGCGGAGCCTCTCTATTTATATAAGGAGTAACGAGCGTTATGAATTGAGTTAGCATGAGCCAATTGAAGAATATGCAGTAGTGCTAATGTCACAAGAGAGGCCAAATTTGATCGGTATCTAAGAAAGCAAATCACAGCCCGAGATTCAATATCAAGACACCAGGAGAGGAATACACCGAGCTGTACGGTTGTGGTAATCTAGTCGAGATTGATTTTTAAACGATCGAGCATGTGAGCGCCTAATCAAAGCATTCCATTTAACGATGAACGCGCCCCTGCCATTACGAGACATGCCTCTAGCGTTTCCTTTGGACCCCGATCCCAAAGTTAAGCGCACTGTATTCGAGGCCACGATGCGCATTAGCGGAGTCCTTTCAAGTGTCTCCATGCGACAACAGGTTTGTTGCGATCGACCTTGTAAAACATGTGCATTATTGTAAGGCTCAATAGGCCAATATTGAACTTGATTGTTTTGGTTTACCGTTCTTCTCATGACACATGTTGCCTTCTGCTAACGAATTCTGAGTTGTTCGAGACATGAGAAGATGGTGTGATCAATCATTAGGAATGCGTAGAGAGCCCCCTGAGGCATGAAACCTCATGTGAAAAACGCCTGAGATATTCATAATTTTGATGGTTTTTTTCTTTGTGCTTAAAATCTACTCTAGGCGTACGAGCTTTTGGTGCTGGCACAAGACTTGGACAAAGGCGAAGAGTTCACCGCCACACATGCGCTCACTGCCGCAGATGCTCAGAACCTCCATGGTGGAGCCGAGCAAGCCTATCGTGCACTCGCTGAGGTAGAAACACAGTGGATTCTATGGTTGCATGTCAAGAAACGCTGTCTTTTGTTGTAGTTGTTGATATTTGCTTCAGCTGACAAGTCAATTATAAAAGTAACACGCTGACGAGGTATAATCCAACCGACATAAGGTGCTGGAGATGGAACCAAGATTAACCTCATTTCTCCTTGGGTGTATCCTGTGTGTAGTCTCTGCGCTTCAAGTCGTCTTCGGGGCGCAAAGCGAAACGGAGGCTCGTTGTGGACATCGCACAGCAACAGCAGCAGCCGCCGCCGCCTCACAACGCCTTACTGGGCGGCAGCCTTCGCGGGAGCACTTTTGGCAGCAATCTCAGCCCTTTCAAGAATGGCAGCGCTGGGCTTGGTCCACTTGCTTCCCACGGCTCAAGAGGCAGTCCAGGCAACGGGGTTGGCAGCAGTGGCAGTGGCCGTGGCAATGGCGGCAGTGGCGGCAGTGGGCCGAGTGAGCCCTTACGGGGGGACGAAGTTCTTCTGGCGGTACTTCCGATCGCGTCGCAAGGCAGGCCGCTTCTGGTGCGGTTATACGCGCCGCAGCAGCCCCGCCTTGCGATGAGCAGCAGTAATGGAGCTAGCGCAGCAGGACCAGCAGCAGCAGGAGGAGGAGGCGGCACCAACGCCATGGCGCGCGTTTCGGTGTCCGACCGGTTGAGCACGTTTCCCTGCTGGGGCAACCTGTGGATTCCGCTCTGCGCCATCAAAGGCCTGGCCAAGCAACAAGCACGCCTGTCCTCATCACAACCCAACACCCTGGCTGAAGAGCAAGGACAATTGCAAGGACATAATCAGCAGCAGCATCATCAGCTCCCTTTCCAGCAACAGCAACCGCCGCTTGGGTATACTGGAGAAGAAGGCTCCGTCGATAGCATGCCTGCTCATCCAGCTCCTTTAAACGGCCTAAACAATTCTTTAGAAAGACGTCCTCTGGGGGAACCTCTGTCGGGATCATCCGCAGCGCTGCCATCGCTGCAGTCTCCTTTTTCACCGCCGCTGGGACAGTCGTCTTCGTCGTCCTTGTCGCCGGTACTGCCTTTCGGTCACGGAAGTCCTCTCGCACCTTTGGGGGCAATGCCGTCACAACAACTACAACAGCAGCATCCATTAGCAGCAGCAGCAGCAGCCGCAGCAGCCGGAGGACCTAGCCCGCTGAGCACCCTCGCTCCGCTTGGCGCTGCAAACACCGAGCGCGCTGCTGCGGCGGCGGCAGCCTCGTCGCCTTCCACGGCCTTTGGCGCTGCTGCATACCCCACACCAGCGGCGCGCTACCAGAAGCGCCTGTTGCCCGCGGGCGCGAACACTGCTGCTGCGGGAGCGGCTGCAGGAGCTCCGGGCGACGACAGCGGCAGTGGGTCCTATGGCGCGTCCTTAGCGCTTGAGTTTTTGGCGCCGAGGCTCAAGGTGCGGTTTCCGGAGGCTGTGAAAGCTGGTGAAGCTCGCTTGAGCGGGGAGAACAACAGCAGTGCTGACGACACCGGCGGCGACGCAGACGCTGAGAACGGAGACGACCAGAACATGAGCGCAGGTGCCAACGGCACGCTGCGCCTCTCGCCGTCCAAAGAATTGGCCGACGCTGTAGCAAGCGCAGTGCGGCGCGCGGGGCAGCGGCTGTGGCGCGCATGCAGCAAGGGGGACAAAGTGGCACCTAAACTTCGGCAATTGCTCGCGGCCGAAGCACCGCCGGTGGACTTTTTGAAGCCGTTGCCACCTGCAGAACAGTATTACTGGTCGCTGCCGCAGGCAGCAAGGGCTGCAGCGGACGATAAGTGCGGCAGCAGCAGCGACGACGACAAGCCACAATTACCCCCGCCCTCCTCGTTGTCGTCGCCGCTTGTCACTTGCTTGGCTCGAGCGAGTGCATTGAATCATTTGGCGGTGTGCGACGCGCTTCTGGCGTTTGGGGCCGACCCAAATGCGCTCGTCGTAGAAGCGCCTCCGTCCCGCCTTCGTGTACCCGCCACCAACGACAGCAGCCAAGCCAGCAGCAGCGGCCAAGGGAGCCCAGGGAGCCAGCCTTCTAGGCATAGCGTGGAAAACAGTGGTGGTGGCGGTGGAGGAGGTGATTTCATCATCAGCAGCAGCAGTCAAGGTGGCAACGCGTGGATTTACGTGTTTGCTGCGGGCCGCACCCCTTTGATGGTGGCAGCCACTCTGGGCCACTCGAGTGTGTGCGCCCTCTTGGTGCGCGGTGGGGCTCGCGTGGACGCTGTGGACAACGAGGGCTTGACGGCTTTAGACCTCGCTCAGCGAGTTATTGGGGCGGGAACCTCAGCACAGGAGGACAGTAGCATAAGCAGCAGCAGCAGCAGCACTAGGCAGAGGAGTGAAACGATTGCCTTGCTCGAAGGAGTGCTGACCTTTGGTGCTGCAGACAGTGGTGGCAGTGCCGGGCGTGCAAGCGCTGCTTTGACGGGCAATGCAGGGAAGACTGAAGCGTCTGCTCTTGCGCTGACCTCTTCCGTAAGTGATTCCCTTGCGAATGCTGTAGATATGGACGCAACTGCAACTTCTAGTAGTTCGAACATTGCGAGGAGCGCAGTTGACGCAACCGAGGTAGCAAATGGTGAAGCATCGTCGGAAGAGCAAACGGCAGGAGGAGGAGAAGCTGGAGAAGACGCAGAAGATGGCCTTCGGCGTTTCCTTGAGGCTACTTTGAGTGGCAACAGCTTGCAGTTGATGGGCAACGCTGGTGACGCCAGCAGCCGCAGCAGTGGGCTTGGTGGCAGTGGCCTGGGCAACGGGGCAAGCTGTGCTAGTGAAGCAGCGCCTTCGCCGTTTCAAAGTGACGACGACGAAGAAGACGACGACGACGTGGAGTTCAACAGCGAAGCTTTTGGGTATCCAGGCACTGCTTCGAATAACAGCAGCGACGGCAAGCTAGACGTGTCCACGCTCTTTGGCGGAGCCCTAATATTCACTGGCACGGCTGGCAACCTTGACGACGAGCACGGGGAAAGTAATGGCTTGGGGCTTGGCTGCGATGGTTCACCAACTATCGGAAGAAGCCCACGCCAGGCAGTTGTCGACGGTGGAGGCGGCGGCAATGAAAAAGGCGGTGGCCTTGACGCCGCTGGACTCATGGCGGCCTTTGACTTAGCGGCTGAAGGTGGCGGAGACGGTGGCAATGAGGAAGCAGCCGCGGGATGTAATGGTGACGATGTTGATACAGCAAACGAAGGTGATGCTGCTGGCGGTGATTATGACCTGCTGGGCGCAGGAGGCAATGGTGGTGTTGATGAAGTGAGGGAGATGTGGAATTAGATGGTGACAATTTGGCGGCCGATGGAGGTAATGGGGTTGGTAATTTTCCTGCAGTCGAGGGAGATGTGGACGGTGATAATCTGGCGGCTGGAGGAGAGGTGGTAGTCTAGTTGCTGTGGAGCATGATTCAGCTGCTTATCAGGAAAATGGCAGCAGGGTACAGGTACCTCGCCACAGCAGCTCAGCAGGGAAAAAGTGAGTGGGCTAATCCCCCTCGCGGTGGGATTGTACATTGCCTTATTTCCACTATTCCACTAGAGCTATAGCTGAGTGTAATATTTGTGTCGTAGCGCGCAATACGCAGCTGGGGAATTCCGCTTTGAGGTAGCAGGTATCGGGGTAGCTCCTTAATCCTAATGCTTAAATTCTTTTGTGTAACTAGTCACAAAGCGCTGTCGCACTGCCCTGCGAATCGCGAATCGTCCTGGAGCCCTGAGTGTAACAACTCAGCAACACGCAACAAACCACAATGCACTCCTACTCATACCCGAAGTAGTAATCTTGGCACCTAGGTTTCTTAGGTTTACGAATGATTCGGAGTGGCAACAAACCGGTCCTTTCCAGCCAATCAAAATCAAACCGTGAGTAACTCCTCCTCGTTTTGTTTCGTGACCAAAATGCCGTTCGTTTGGTGAACACATTTCAAGTCTCATGGGCTATGTACATCATGCCTGGTGCTTTGAAAATGCCTAGTATTTCCTAGCATTTGCAGGTATTCGTCAATCTTTAATCGAAATAGGCGTGCTATCGGAGAGCTGCTTGTTGCGCGAACAGAACAACTGGTTTCGCAGTAAAACACCGTGCTTGTCGCTGACCACGCAATTCGCTCATTATCACTAATGAACGACGAAGAGTCCGTCGATGGCTCTGTGGTTTCATCGGCCTCGTCCCGGCAATCTCAGCGACCTCGCCCTCCGGCTCCGAAGAAGCGTGGGGCTAGGGCCAGCTCCCGTAATTCCGCTTCGTTGGAGCCAATTGCCACTGCTACACAGCCAGCTCAACAAGTCGCAAAGTCTGGAGCCGCACCGTCGACTGTGCCTAGCGCGGTGCCAGCCGCGACAGACAAACCCCAAAGAGCTAGGACGACTCAACCGGGTGCCACCGGCGGGAGATCTTCCATAAATTCGGTGCCAGCAGCTAATCTCTCCAATTCTGCTTCTAGCTCAGGCCAGAACAGCGCAAATTTGAAAGCGGTTCCACCAACACCACCAGCTAGATCGACACCCAATGAAGTGTGCGAGTGCTACCCTGGCTGCGTTAAAGACAGTTGCTTGCCGTGCGGGAGAAACCAACCTTGCGTCCGTTGCGTATATAAACCTACCGAAATGTGCGGTTGCCCAGCGTGTAGCTTTGTTCACTGCAGTATCAAGACGCGTTGTTTTGACTCCACCAAAATGCCCACGACTTGCTACCAGCTTTGGCACGGCTTGCCACCTGCGCCGAATAAATTCAGCCCGTTGAACAACGGAGACAAATGGAACTCCAGAGCTCCGCCCACGCAGGCGGGCGGGTGGAACAACAAGTGGAAAGAATATTCGCCTACAGAAGGCCTCCGCCAAGGCACTGGCGCTCCTCGAAAGCTCAGCGGGTTGCGCGAATTCAGCTCGTCGCTCGTCCTTGGTCGGGGACCAGGCCACGGCCACCCCCCAATACCGTCCTGGCACAACCCTTCCAACGTCGACGGCACGAAAACGCGCACGTACGCGTGCGTGGGCTGTGGGGACTTCAATCCACCTCGCGTGAAGCGCCGCGTCTTCCGCGAGAAAGACGACGAAGAAACCAACGCTGCTTTAAGCGTGTTAAGCCCGCGAGACCGGGCTGCTGCCGAGTTTCGGCTGCAAGTGAGCGCCAACGCCAAGCGCGTCACCATGGACGGCAAGCAAACTTTAGGCGAAGTCCTGGCGGCGGCCAACCCCCTCCGGTCGCCCGTGTGGTGGGCGCTCAAGCACCCTTTCACGCGGCTGGGCTTTGCCGTGTTCGTGCTGTGGGTGAACTTGTTCGTGTATTTGGGTGATCCCGCGAGCTACAGTGGCGCCAAAAGCTATGGGACTTTGGTGGGAGACATTTACCACGGATTCCTTCAGCCGGACGACCCTGGCTGGTAGGTGCTTGTTTTTTTTGTTGAGCTAATATGTACCGCAGTATTAGAAATGTCCACACCACGTTGTTTCTATGTACTGCCACATAGTTATGAAGGTCTCATATCTGGCATATTGGGTGTAAACATTAGGTTTACGCTGCGCATGTGCCTCATGTTGATCATGGGCGGATTGGGAGTTCAGCTCGGTGTTTACATTCAGACTCGAATCCTGCGCGACCGACTTCAGCTTGTGCTGTTTGGATTTGATCAAGGTATTTGACTTGACTTTAAATTTTCACGTCTGTTGATGAACGTTTTGAGTTGTATTGCCAACGCTTCAGACATGGATTGCATAGTGACGAAAGAAGCGAATCCTTTACCGAGGTGATTTCCTCTTACTCAATACACTGTGCACGCTTGACTCTGCGCAATGACGCGATGATAGGCTTGGACCCGACGCGCGACCCATTGATTGACACCGACGGCTGTTTCTTCGTCGTGATTTTGTCCACCGCGTGCAGTTGGTACGCCGGCCTGAAGGTGTACGCCGGCATCCTCGCCTATTGCGGCACCGACCCCAAGCACATCCCCGACGGTGGCATGGACGGCGTCGACTACGCGGGCTACAACTTTGCCCTCGGCGGTACGTTGCACGGGGAACTCACTCCTACAAGCTTTCTTTTGACTTTTCACTGCATGTGTGATCCCTTCATATGAATATTTGAATTGTATGTTCTTTGCTGCATCTTATTTTGATTTGCTGCACAATGCTCTATTTATGAACCAACCCAGGCCTCATGGCATTTGCGAGCGACTGGTACAACATCGTCATGACTTGGGATTCGATGTTGCAGTCGATTGACCACGAAGACGGCACTGGCTACTGCGCTTACGCAGCTCCCGTGCCCAATCTCGCGCCGCTGGACGCAATCCTGCGCGAGAAAATACGGCTGGTCGCAGACTGGTGGGAGCCGCGCCGCGTGCTTATCTCGCGCTTGTTGCTTCTCATTGGCTGGTGCTGTGGCCTGATTCCGATGTGGGTGAATTACAACGCCATCGAGCGAGTGCTGCACCCCGAGTGGGAGTACGGCGAGGACCCTACCCTGTGGCCGAGCCGCGCTTCGGTGGGGTGGCAGTGGGCCTGGAGCAGGGAATGGAACACCGAGCACATGCGAATGTTTGCGGGGGCCTTGGCTGCGGCCTGCAATTTGTGCATCGTAGCCCAGGACTGGGATTTTCCCGATTTCAGCGACGGCGAGTCGGTGAAGATTGTCGGCACCGACTTCAGCTCGATCAAACTTTACTTGCCCGCAACCTTGGTGCATTTCTGTTCCAAATGCACCCCCCGGTGCACCGGGCTCATTGGGATTTACATTTCGGCAAAATGGTTCTCGTTCGCGGGGATCATGCTGGGGGCAAGCTTTGATTGGGCTTATTGGTTCATGACGGCACTGGCATTCCGCCCCTGTGACTATGCTCAACTCTGGGACTCCACAACCGGGCTCATTTACTCCATCAGTGATGTGGCCTTGCAAGAGAAGTATGCGGGTCACCAATCCGCCAAAAACTGCTCTTGGTTCACGGACAATCCCGTGTTGACGTTTTGGAGCAACCGCACGGACCCCGCTACGGACCCATTATTGATTCGTATTGACACGGGCATCTTCACGGGAGCGTACACCATTGACGAAGACGAAAACTACGTGTTCAATGGCGACGGGCCCGCAGGCATGTGGTGGTTTTGTGCTTTACCCATGGTGGGCTGGTGCGCAGTGGCCTACCTCATCGTGAGCCACGACCACGTGACTTGGTTCAATTATGACGCAGTACTGGCGTGGTTTAATGAGCACGGCCATTCCCCAGAGCACTTTTATGACTTTGATCCAGAAATCGATGATGCCGCCTTGGCACAGGAAAAACGCACTCAAAAAGCCCTCAGTGAGAAATCTGCTGCTGCCGCTGTTGCTGCGGCTGCTGCTGCTGCTTCTACGGTAGACAATGACAGCAGTAGTAGCGACGACGAACGGAAAGACTACGATAGCAGCGACAGTAGCGACAACGATCTCGATCTTGAAATGTCCAAAGGTGCAAAGAAGACCACAAAAATTGGACCTGGAGACTCTCCGAAAAAACAGTCGAAGTCGTCCGTTGAGGCCAATTCTAAAGCGGCAACGCTGGCGGCAGAAGCGGCGGCGGCGGCGATGCAAGCGTCGATGCGAGCAGGGGCCGCGAAAGACACGACCTGGTGCCCGTGCAGCCGCCGCAAAAACAAAGCCAAACGGCTCGTGGGCGCGGCACGCGCCGCCGCGCGCGACATCCGGCGGCAAGAATTCGTGAGCCGCAACTCGAGTTTGCGGGCGTTGACCCGCCGCGCGCCCCCGCCGCCGCCCTTGCCGCCGTTGCAGCGCCATGCCGTGCCGCCGCCGACGTTGGCGGCCGCGGCAGCGTGGGTGCACGACACCGACTACGCGGGCGGCGAAGCCCCAGTGTTGCGCGCGAATTTGAATGCTGCGCAGCTCACGTGGGAGCAACTGGTGGCGGAAGCGTCGGCGTCAGGGGACACCGTGCTGGAATTCAATGAAGTGGTGAGGTTGAATTGATGAAATCATTAGACAGTAAGGAAAGATTAAAGTACGAAAGAAGTGTTTGCATTTCTTGTCAAGTAGTTTAACTGTATATTCAGTTGAAGTTCACTAAATTGATTACATTTTATAACGCAAACATTTCGCTTCTTTATACTGAATTGGTCGCGATTCAACTTCTTTTTGTTCTTGTCCTGGTACCGTTCAGGTCTGTGTGCGGCTCTTTGACGTGATTGACATTGACAAAAACGGCACCCTCTCTGTGGAAGAAGTGCAACAATCTGCGCAGTCCCCCGCCGTAGCGGCCTTCCTGAAAGCCGCGCAAGAGCCCGCTCTCAACGCGTTGGAACTCGCCAATCGCCACGGCGCAGACGCGACGAGCTTGAGCCGCGCCGACCGGTTGCGCATTCAACGCTGGAAGCGGGCACTTCTGGATGCCACTCAATCGGACGGCACGGTGTGAATGAATGCACCTAAAGAGAAACGGGTTGATTAAGATAATTCACAATTGGCACACGTCTTATTTTTGAAATAAAACCACCAAGCAATTTTGTGTAAGCTGCCAAGAAAGCATGCTGGAAGTATTTTACATGAAATTGTGCATTTAACTTACCGTCAAACGCTGCTTCATTAACAACAGGTGAGTCGCTCGGATTGGGCGGTGGTTATTGCGCTCCTGCGCGACGAGCGGCTGCGGTTCTTGAAGCAGTTCATGCTCATTCGGCGCAAGTGCTACTTCGGCCGGGGGCTCACTGCCTTGCGAGAATCAACGGCCGACCTGCATGCGTCCGAGGCAAGGCAAGCCCAAAAGATGCAGCGAGCGGCTGAATCGGGCGCCAGCGGAAGTGGCGACACGTCGATCTGTCAATCAATTGTAGTCTGGATATCCAACCTATGCACTAGCAACAACAGTAGCAACAGTAGCACCAGCAGAAGCAGCAGCAGCGGCGGGAATAACACTGGAAACGAAAGCACTCCTTTCGCTGGATGTTTGGACCCTCTAGGCCTGGTGACATACTGGCATGTTTTGCCGAGAGGCTGGCTCGAAGACTTAGGCTACTATCTTGCCAACCACCATCCTCTCTTGGCGCTGTGGTTGTATGACCCAGAATCCCCCTTTTCGGAATGGGAGCGACGAGTGGACTTTGCGCTGTCGTTCAGCGTGACCGCCTTCTTTGCTGCCCTGTACGTGGCCGTAGTTGCCCCCGCTTTCGAACACAACCACCATTTTCTGCTGCATTTCATCTTCGTGGTGTGGCCAGTGATGGCGACTCGCTTGATTGCGTACGGGTGCGTTTGTCGACGTGCTATTTCCCTCAAACCTTTGAACAGATATTGCTTTCGGTGTGGGCTCTAACCCTCTTTTTTACTTTATTTTTTCATTGTACATCGAGTCTCTCTCTTCGTTTACCTCTTTTAAAACCTGCCTTAGAATTCAATCAGGTCTTGTGTATTTGTTTTTGGCTTTGCTTTCTAGGGCTTTGGGCTGCCCATGCTTGCTTGTTGATGCCGCTAAATCTCGCCGAATCTCCGAAGAAAGCAACAATATCAGCAATGGAGGCAAGAGCGCCAACATAGTACCCCATTCCAGGGCAAGCTCAACCAACAGTGGCCATCGCAGCAACAATTACAAGCCTCCTCCTAAGACTGCCTGGGAAGCGTGGCAGCTTCAGATGCGGCAAAATGCCCGAACTTTTTGCCAATCCCACTTCATGTGTGCAGAAGCTCTGGCAGTTGACTTGCTTGCTGGAGTGGCCTTCGTCCTGATGCTGGCAGCGCTGGCGATTTGGGTGAAACTCCCTCCTGGGGGCTATTCGGTATGCGACGACGGCAGCGACGATGACGTTCACTGCGGTGAAGGTGATAATGCTGATGACGTCAGCATCAACGGCGACGATACTCCCCAACGGCAGAACCCGGGCATCGGGACGGTGTTGGCGTTTTTTCCGCTGACGTGGGGCTACTGGATCATGCACACGGCCCTCTGGGAGTTCCACCCGTGGTGCCTGGGCGCGCCACCGCCGCCGTCAGGCCAGCAACACCTGAAGAAGAACAGCAACAGTAGCAAGAACAAGAACGTCAAAGCCTCGGACAATAGCAGCAACAGCTGTTGCGCTGCGAGTGCGAGTAGCAGTGGTAGTCCCTCAGATGTATGCAGCCAGACTTGGCAGTGTTTTGCGAGTGTTGCCCGCAAGCTGTGGGGCCCTTTCGGGTTTGGGCAGTGGCAACGCGAACGCGCGAAGGTGAGGGTGTGTTCTCGTGACGGGATGAAGACAGACTTTTCTTTTCTTTTGTTTGATTTCATACTTGTTAAGTTGCTGACGAGCTGAATGTGAGAGTAAAGCGCTCGATTCGTTTTAAAAAAAACCTTTTAATGCTTGAACAACACGCCCTGACTCACTTGCGCGTTTTCTTTGTGGATATTATCGATTTTCACTCACTATATTCCTGCATTCCATCTGCATACCCACCCGTGTGCCACGAAGATTTTGGGCGTGGTGCGGTCGCGCATTCGAGAGCGCGGCGAAGCCAATTTTGCGACGCCTGGAGGGGGGCATTACGACCCTACGCACGTGAGACGAAACAACGCACTCGCTTTGGACGCTATTGGCTTTATCTTTCATCCCAATGCATCCTATTTTGAATTGTAGCCATGATTGACGAGACCTGCATTCTCTTTATCTTTCACTTCGCACCCTCTTTTGAATCTCCGCTCTTATACCACTTTTTTGTTTCTAGCCTTTCTTTTCTGTTTTCCCTTTTCTTGTACTTCTTGATTCAATATCCTCTCTTCCCTTGTCATCGTGCGCTCAACCAACCCAAACCTCCCCCCCCTTCATATAAAGGGAGACCCCGTTACCAGGTCTTCTCGTGTGGAAGCTCTTCAATCAGCCGTGGCAGCCGAAGTGACCAGAGGCACCGTACCTCGCAAACTGCACATTTACCTGAAGAGCCGCACATTCAAAGCAGAGGTCAATAATTAAAAGCTGAATTCTAAAGCAAAGCGCACGAGTCTGCTCGTGGCTTAAAAAATAAAAGATCTGGTTCTCTTTCTCTGACTTCTCGTACTATCCCTTGACGCGCTCACCTCTTTCCATCCGCTACCTAGGTGGCAGCCCAGCTCGGTCGACGAGGCCGCCACGTGCTCCCACCACCCCCGAAACTAGCTGCCTTGGTGCACGGCATGAGCCGACGCGTCTTTTACGAGTCAGCCAATGAGCAACCGCCAACGCAGCAAGATCCTCATCGAGTGCATTGCTTTACCACCGAAGGTACGCTAGATTGCGCAGACGGTGCCGAGATGGATCCTTTGAATAAAAGGAGCGACTGCTTCTCCTACATGCTACGACATTTCATTAATATGCCCCCCTTTATGCATTTTGTTTTCTTTGATCATAGGTTGGGTCGAAGCGTGTGTTCAAGCAGAAGGACTGCGCGATCACACCAGTAACAGCAGCAGCAACAGTGTTAAAAGTGCCAGTAGTGTTAGTAGTAGTAATAGTGTTGATAGTACCAACACTAGCAAAGACCTCACAACTGCTCCAGGAAGCGATAAGGCTTCATCGCAAGGCGACGCAAAAGATGAAGGGCATCTAAATGCTGTAGTGGAGCTAATTAAACTCCTTATTTCTGCGGAGGTAAGAAATCAAGAGCGGATTCGACCTATTCTCGATTATCGTTTTTCACCGTGCATTTGCGGCATTGTGTGTTTGAGTGCTGAGCTGATATCAGGTACAAAGAAAGTTGTCCATGTGTTTGGCCTTGAATTGTTTGTGTTTGTTTGCACAATCTGTTTCGTATTACATGTGCGCCTACCGCCACCATCCGTCAAAACGACCACTGCATTACAAACAGGCGGCCTCCCTCATGCGGCGCTTGTCCGACGAAAAGCCGTTGGCGTCTGACCCCTGGGGGCCTCGGGGTTTGCATCCACCACTTGCCTCGCGCATTAGCATCAACAACGACAACAGCAAGAATTGTAGCCAAGGACACAAGGACAGCAAGCAAGAAGCAGTCGAGGATTTGGGCGCCACTCTGTGGGTTTTTGCATTCATGCACCGGTGGGACGGCTCTTCTTCAGAATCGTCCTCTGATGATGGTGGCGAGAACGAAATAGGACACGGCAAGAACCACAAGGATGGCGGCGCCATCAAGAGGAGCAACAGCTTGAGGCCAAGCACTGCCAAAAAACTCGACGAGGTTCTGTTTTTTTTGCTTTTCAGTTCATAGAAGAACAATATCAATTCAAATACTGTTCAACACCTCAGAATATGTGTTTGCTCCTGTTCACTGCTCGCAAACTTCTCCTGATCTCACCTGCTTTGTTTTGATTATGTACGCTTACGCAACAGCGAGCGCGCGTGCTTCAGCTGCACAAAGACCGACTCGCGGGCAAATTGGACGAAAATTACGACGTCGAAGAAGCTTGGAACGGCCATGAAGAAGAAGCTGAAGAGCAAGACGTGAAGCAAGACTTGTGGAACTCGGGCATGCTCGACTCAGACTCATTTTCGGACGACTCGGTTTCGGACTCGGAGTTGGAAGACCCTGAACTTGCCATTGTCATGAAGGGTTTGTCGGCGAATGCGCCTGTGCTGGCCTCATCTCAACCGTCGCTTGCTGTGGCGAACCAGGAAGCTGACGAAGAAGATTCGATATCCGCTTCGTTTTGCAGTGAAAACTCGTTTGACAGCAGCACTGGCAAGAACAGCACAGCCAGCAGCGGCAGCGTTCAATCTGAGCTCCCGCCGCCACCGCCTCAAGTCGAAACCCCGGGCTCTGGCCAGGGAAGCTTACCCTGTCCTTCGTCGTCCTTAGCGTCGTCGCCCGCGCCCGGTGCTGCCGCATCACCCGAGGAAGACTTCTTGCAAGTGGTGGCAGGACCGCCGGGATCGTCATCGAAGCAGCACCCTCCGCTGGTATAATTACCCCCCTCTTTTGCTCTTGATTTAACCTTGATCCATGTATCCTAGGATTCACTTTGCATTTGCCATATTTTAAATTTCGAATATATTGTCACGTGTAATCCATTGCTTAATTCTCTTCTCTCCTACGGCAAAAGGTGCTGGAAGTCTTGAACGCGAGCCATAACGTTGAAGGTGCCGTGGTACTCTCCCTGCAAAGTGGCGGCAACCACCAGCGGTGGACCCTCGAAAGCGACGGCCAAGTGTGCCCGCGGCACCAGCACGCGCAGCTGGCGCTCAACGCAAGCGGAGGGCGGGCCAAGGCCGGCGTGCCTCTGATCGTGTGGCACCGCGCCCCTGCGTACAAAGCGGAGTCCACGCAGCGGTGGGCGTTGTCGCCGAAAGGCCACTTGGCCAGTTTAGGAGATCCTGGCCTTGTAGTAGGGCTCGCCGCGCGCGAATCTCTCAAGCCCGGTGCGATGCTCTCATTGGTGCATGCCGACAAACCCGAAGCGCTGAAATGGCAATGGGTCACGCACACAGGTGGTGTACCGCGTGTCTAGCTAAGGCACCAAGATAGCAAGTAGCAGTAGGGAAATTTGGGAATGAAATTGACCAGTGCACGTCGGCACGTCGCATGCGTGTTCTCTTCTGCTCGTGGCATTTGTGTCTTTAAGAGCTCTGTAAATTCAAAAGGCAAATTTTCTGCCGTCGATCATATAACGTCCCAATTATTTAACCAACTGAAAGGACCAGGCGCGAGGCAGATGGGACTACATGGTCTTGGTAAACCAAGTAATTCAGAACGGGCATCTTGCGGCCGCGGCCGAACTGAGCACTTATAACCTGATGATAAGTAAGCAATCGAAATGGCGGCGAGGCCTTTGCGTGTGGCATGCGCATCCCGCTTGGTGTTGTGGATATAGCACATTCGAATATAATTCACCTAGCAACGGTATAAACTTGGGGGTTGGTCCCTCTTGTGTCTTGTGTCACTGTGCCATGCGCCATTTGGGTCGTACTTTCATTGTCCGTGCGTGGTAAGTTACGCTCGTAACAGTGGTTTGCCCTAATATAATCAAGTGGATAAAATGGTAGCGCCGAGCGACTCGAACTCAGCGCAGCGCTTCTTCGACACTGCTGCAGCTATACTTCCCAAAACTCAGTACAACATGGCGCCTACCGAGGCTATCTAGATTCCTATATTGAACCAATCGTAATTTTGTCGTTGTATTATTATTGTCCGTATATTTAGCGGAAGCTGTGGCTCTAGGTACTGTCTCTTCGTTTTCTATTTGCGGATTGCCCGCGAGGGAACTTTTGCTACAATATGCAGCGAACTAACGTGCCAATCAATAACTACAATGGGAGTGTCAGCAACGCTAAATCCCACTTTGACGCCTATGCTGCGATGCGAGAAAAGCAGGGTAACCCTGTGCGACACTACTCCAAGAAAGGCGTTCCCGAAGGCTTTCACCACGAGTGCCTCGCGTCTACCAATGGTGTTGGCAAACCTATTGCGCATTCTCACAAACATTTAGCGGCGAGCATACGCGACGCAGCACCTAAGCATGTGTATGACAAGTCAGCGGCAGTGCCAGCTTCTCACGGCACCCTCTGCCACCACAATCCGCCTCGCGTAGACTATCGGCACATGCCACCGTTTAAGCCTGTGGATAAAGGCAATCCTTACGGCTCGTCGGACTACGGCTACCAATTCCGAGGCCAGCGAGCTTCTTTCAATTATGCAGACCAAAGAGTCCCTGCGCCTTCCGATAACCGTGCCATTACTTTGCCAGCGAGCCAGCATAATGCTCCATGTCGCTCGACACCAGGGCATGCTCTACCACCCGCAGGTCGCAAAACGTCTGTGTACGAGCGCAGTGTGCGATCGGCCACTGTTCATACTGGCACTTACCCGGCCCCATCAGATGTGCAATGACTCTTGTAGTGATAAGCCTATGGAAATAACTTTTAGATTTATTTTCCGTCACTGAATTAGAATGAAGCAATTCACACCTATTACGTCTTAGTTAATTCAACTGACATCAAAAATTATAATACAATTACACTACTCAAATAAAAGACCAAGACCGAAGTACAAAGGAGACGTCATCATCACGGCAGCTAAAGTGAGCCAAAAATTTTTTGTAGAGACCTTGCGCTGGTAACGTATTTCTTAATAGCTAATAGTAGTAAATATATTTATAAATTGTAGCCCCGGAGCCCGGGAGGTCGGAGCATTTCGTTTTTTTTTTCAAAAGCATTTTTACACGCACACGAAGCGACAAGTCTGTCTGCAGCTCAAAACCTTCCCAACTATTCCCCTCTCTCCTCGCCCTCGTCGTCGCCGTGCGCTGAAGGCATGAATTTGGGGTCTTCAAAAACCTTGGCGCGGTGCATTTCTTCGAACAGCTGCGCCGTTAATTCTTCGGAATTGAACGCCAAGTACTTCCGGGCCTGTTTCCGGTTGTAGTGCACCGTACAGTGGAGCATAAAGCTGGTGTGGTGGTCGAAGGTGATTTCCACGGCGGGCGCGAAGCCCCCCCACGCTTCCGGCGCGGGTTCGGTCCAGCACACTTTCACCACGTGGTTTCCGTCCTGGACACGGTGGTGCTCGTCGTCGAGCACCTTGGTGGAAATGTACTCCTGCAAGTTTTTCAACACCACTCTTTTGTGAATTTTCAGCTCCAATTCTACGGTGCCCTTGGACAGCCTCTGCCAGCGGTGGAGCATGAGCAAGAACCCACCCGCGAAAGTTGTCCAAAACAACAGCGACACCAGGAACCACAACGCGGGGGCACCAGTAATTAAATTGCTCAAGCTAGTGGCCCACGAGGAGTCCAACACCGTCCACTCGCCCGTCAAGCGGTCCAAGAACGCAAACGCCAGGAGCCCGCCGAGGGACACCTGCATCACTTCCAGGGCATTGGCCGACTTGCGGTTTTCTTCCTGCAAGTCGCACATGGTTTTGGTGTTTTCTTGGATCCGTTCGTTGAGCCGGTACCAAATTTCGTCCCGAGCGTTGTTGGTCACCTCCCGCAAGATTTGGAACTCTTCCCAGGCCCCACGCATAATTTTCTGTAAGTCGCGCACGCGATCAGTGAGCTCGGCTTTGGTACGCGGAATATCGAGCCGGGTGTAAAGCTGCCGGCCAGTGGACTCTGAGAAAAAGGTTAAAAGGATGACGATGGTATAGAATAAGAAAAGTACAGGTATAAGGTCAGGTAAGCTTAAAAAGCAGAAATCGGTGAGAATACTTTACGCAAGAAGACAAGCAAGGACTTATAAAAAGAGTCGTACTGAAAAAGCTGACTTGGGGAATCATCCGGACAACAAGCTTCTGGAGGTTCAAACGAAGTAGATAAGCACTAACGCCACGCCCTTGTTGTTACCTGGCGGCTCCGGTGGGATGTGCACGTGCTCGAGGGCCTCCTGCATGTAACCCAACACCTCTTCGAGCATGGTCAAGTGCACCGACGCCAGCGCCATTTCTCGCCTGGTTCTCGGGACCGTGTCGGGATCGGCGTCGGCATTGAAGACTCGGCTCTTCATTTGCCGCACGAAATCGACTTCATAGAAAAGCCGCTGGTAGAAGGTGCGGGTGTAAATGTCAATGTTCATGACTTCCAAGAAAGAGCACAGCAGAGGCTCGTGGTGCCTTGAATTCGGCCCCACTAACATCAGACCCTCTTCGCCGAAAATCAACACGTCGTGCTCCGAAATGTCGTACGCCGTTTTGGTGTCACCAATCACCTGCCGGAGCTCGTTTTCGTACTCCCCCTTGTCCATGTACTCTTCCGCCAGCAAGTGCGGCACAATCTCGTTGGCCACGATGAGCTTGACCTTGGACCGGTTTTCTTCGTCGTCGCGAAAGATGAGCTTTTCCAAGTCCAGCTGGTGCTTGGTGATGATGGTGTCCACCACCACCGACGAATCCGACTGCACGTCCACCAAAACCCGAGACAGCTGGTCCAGCGAAATCCCGTCCCGGATTCTCTCCTGCACCGCTTCAATCTGCATCCCATAAAAGCAAGCCCCGCTGGAGTTTAAGCTGATGCCGAACTGCTCGATTTGCACTACGCCGCCCTCTTCCGGCTCGTTGATTTCCGCTTCGAAGTTCACATGGTTCGACAAGCTGTAGTCCAAAATGTCCACTTTGGTCATGCCCGGCTTGATGTACAGCTTGGTGGCGACCTTGTCGATTTCCACCGAGGGGGTAAACAGACCCCCCTGCACGCGCTGCTGGCTGCCCAAGTTGTCGTTGGTGGTGACCATGTTGTTGGCCCCGTACGGCATGAACTCCGACACGATCACCGAAACCGAGTTGAGGGTAATTACTTCGTCCAGCACGTCTTTGATTTGCACTTCCCCTGCGGCCGACTCGTGGGCGCGGTGGGCGTTGGACAGGGTGGGGCGCCCCCCTTGCCGCAAGCACAGGGGGATGTACGCTGACGAGACGTAGCTCACGTCTTCGGTTTCCGTAATGCTCGACCGGTACTCGTAGCCCCCGGGCGCCGACTGGTCTTCCAAATGAAAGGTCCCGCCGGTGCCGTCGGTCACCGCGTGGTCGAATTTCCAGGCAACCATCATGGTGTTTTTGGTGCCCGGCGCGTACACCAGCTCGTTCACCGGCCCCTTGTCGATTTTGGACAGCCGGTCCACGATTTGCTGGCCCTTGTCGGTGACCTGGTAGGCGGTGATGGACGCGTGCAAGTCCGACGCCATTTTCAGGACCTGAACCAGGCCTTCTTCGCACAGGTAGTCCACATCGCTGATGCCTTCGTGGGGCACGTTGAGCCACACGCGGCGCCCCTCAATCAACTGCGACGACGGCGCGTAGTCGTACTCCAACACCTGTTGCACAGAGGACGAGAGTGGAAGGAAGGAAAAGAAAGGGAAGGTAAGATGGAAAGCAAGCCCACGACGAAGCTTAATGACGTCGACGCAAGGAGCAAGGAAGCTGGTGCAGACGGCGCGGGATTTGGATCAGCGATTGGGGTGGAAAATGCAGCATAGAAACCATACCTACATGAGAAAGTCTACTGCACCATATTGGAATTTGAACAGATAAACAAAACGAAACACTCGCTGGACAGAGGTATAGTACAAGCATATCTTTTTCAAAAATAACATCAAAGCAAAATGCCATATATTTTAGCGCTAGATTGTCAACTCGAGAGGAGCGGGCGGTGTAGAATTCCCTGGCTAGTGGGAAGGTAAATTACCGGCGGCTTTCTGTTGTCTGGGTCGCCGCCCACGATAGCTTCGTAAATGAGCACGATGAGCGCGTTGCGCCGAATCCATTCAGACTTGTCTTGGTCGGCTAGGGAGGGCTTGGTGTAGCACGAGATAATGTACAGTAACCGACTGTATTCGCAAATCGCAGCGCGGAGTTGACATATTATTGACGCCGAAACGAAGGAAGAAAAGACTAACACTACTTCGATGGGTGTCGGGCTAATAAATATCTTGATGAAAATAGAATCAATGATAATGCAATCCATAACAGCTTTAGTGCACACGCACCGCTGATTTTCTGTAAGCGCGCTAACGTCCTCGTCCTCCGCATCCTCTTCGTCGTCCTCGGAATCCTCCTGCACACAACAAAGAAGAAATCTTTAAAACTCTCTGCAGGAGAAGACTTCGGTACGATGCGCTATATGCTAAGATATACAGTAATTTCAGTCTACTCATGTAATTGATGCTATTCACCTCTTCCTCGGATTCGCTTTCCGTGAGTTCTTCCTCGTCTCCCTGTGAGCAAGCAGAGCATCGATTCAGTTAGCGAAGAAACGTGTAATGAGGACGAGCGTAGAAGGGTGTATAGAGGGCAAAGCACTGGAATTTCTTTCGGGTGCTACCTTCGCTAAGGCATCATCTTCTGGAGAGACAGACATGGCACCCGGCAGAGCTGTTAGCGTGTTAGCGTTACTAACAAGCCAAGACGACCAACGAGCCAACGAGGGCAACGGGCGGAGCAGCTCAACGCACACTTATCGACGACTACGACTACTGAGTATTGCCAATTTAGGTAAAATTTTATTCTAATTCCGTTTATAGCAAAAAAAAGGGGAAAGTGCAGACCCTCATCCCTTCTGTTAACTTTCTTGTTTCCTGTCATTTCACGACGACGCAACGACTCTCGCGATCTCGCGATCTCGCGATCCGATAACCCGATGATAGGAAAGTGGGGCTTCGAGTGACTTGCACCTCAATAGCCAGGGCAGCCCAAGAGAGAGCAGTGCTTGCACTGTGGCACAATAAAAATTCATAGAGACCTTCCCATGTTCAGTAAATTAGTTGGATCTAAAGCCAGTAGCTATGCCTTGAAGTCGAAAGAGGATACCTGGAATGCTACAGTCAAGAACAAAGCACTCCCGCGTAGCAGTGTCGCGGACTTGGATACGACCGGCATCCGGGAGACACTCGGGGGGGCGAACGATGATGCAGCTGAGCAAAGTATTGATGTCAATCCGACTTTATCAAAAGATCATTTGGGGGCAGTTCGAGTCACAACAGATGCATCTCACTCAGCCACCCACGCAGCATCTGAGCCTGAAAATGTGTCGAGTAAATTAGGCACTGGCAACGAGCACGGTGCCAAGGCTGGGAATTGCGATAGCCCTGAAACCGCACCCATGCCTATAAAAGCTAGTGCAGCAGACGCGAGCGCAGTTGCCAGCTTCTTAGATTCAGACGACGAGGACGACAGTGCCACTGGCGATGGTGGGTTCGTGGAAGCCGCCCCTCCCACCCAAACCCACGCCGTCACAGAGCACGCAAAAATGGCGAGTTTCCTGGATTCAGATGATGACGATGATGATGATGATGATGATGGTGCCAAGGAAGGCCACGATCATGGCACCTTCGCCGCTGCGTCAGAGACCTCCAAGGCTTTGGCGCCGGGTGTAAAGGGCAAGGATACTGATGTAACGGGCAGCCTGAAATTGGAGAATGACAACGGCGCTGGCGACACTAGCCTCGCGTTACCAGGAGCTCAGGTTTCGGCTAAAAATCCAGCTACACGACCAGCTACTGGTGACGCAGTGGCGAACTTTTTGAATGATTCGGATGACGATGATGCCGACATGCAGGATCGGCTGATGCCTGCCGCAAAGCCGGCAGCCTCAGGGAAGACAAACAGTGAACAAAAGAAGATTGCAAACTTTCTTGACAATTCGGACGACGATGAAGACGACGAGCCTCACTCTACGCTTCAGCAAAGAGTATCTTCCTCTTCGTCTAGTCGAGTGATGCGGGCGAGTCCGGCGAAGAACACGCGGCTCAAGAAAATCACCCACGCGGATGCAGATGACCTTCTTTGCACTCTGGATGCCGCTGGTTTAGCATTAGCTCCGCCCGCTGCAAAGTCAAAGTCTAAATCAGGAAAAGGTGCTGCAGCTCTAGGGCGGCCAGGCATTGGAGCCAGCGACAAGCCGCCGTCGATATTGAAGCTGAACCAGTTCAACAAAGAGGCTGGCCAAACGTTATTTCAAAATCTCTTTCGGAAGCGGTATGGTGCTGAAACTTGCATTCGTATTTTAGCTGCTTTCAGCGTTTGCCTTTCTTCTTTCTTCTCTGTGGTTACGTTTTGATCTCTTACATTCACTTGAGTGTATCTATAGAGGGTATTTGTTGACCTGATTAATAATTGATTATATCATGAATGTACAGTGCGGAGGCAAATACACCGCTGGCCGCGCCCGTGGATGGATACATGTACAAACAATCACGGCGCGGAAATTGGCAGCAACGCTGGTTCACTTTTCGAAGTCCCTCGATGGTGTACTGGAAACACCGCCCCGTGCAAAACACGGAAGAAGCACCAGATGCTGTCATTGACTTGCGGCGTGTACGTAACCTCGCCATTGACAACCTCGTCATGGCGCTGACGTTTTCGACGCGAACCTACAACATCAAGTAAGCCGTAGAATGCTACCATTAGGAGAGACGCTGTGATAAAATTCATGTTTGGTATGCTTCTTTCATAAGCACGCAACTCACAAGAGATATTTTACATCCAACTCATTGTTGGTATTAGGGCCATGGATCGGGAGCAGCTGAAGATGTGGACCGCTGTGATTCGACGCACCATTCAGCAGGCTGCAGCTGCCAAGAATCGTGAAGCCAAAAATGATCCTGATTCGATGGTGATTTCTGGCCCCATGCACGGTGGAAAAACTCGCAGCGGGAGCAAGAGCGGCCGAAGTCGGAGCATTACTGGGTTGCGCGAATCGATCATTAAAACAGCGAAGCCCATGCGGTTGCCCAACGGCGACCTCGTCCCTGGTCAACAAGTCACTTTTGACTCTTCAGACGAAGAAGACGGGGATGCGTTGATTGCGAACCAGCACGAGCACAGTTTCCAAGACCTCGCGATCGCTCAGGAATCAGCGAAGCGCAAGTTTTTGTCCGGAGTGCTGACCAGTGCGGAGTACGTTGACATCACGAATCGTCACACAAGCCTCATCAAATCGAACCGAAGCAACAGCAACACGCCTCCACCAAAAAGCAGCACTGCGCTCTGGCAGTCCATTTTGCCCTCGGGAAGCAATATCAACAACCGCAATCCTCGTGGCAACGACGGTGACAATGTAGCGACGACGATGTTTGGAGGCAACAAAAAGAGCAGTTTTAATTTTAACCCTTGGGGGAGCGCTGCCCCTCAATCTGTGGCATCTCCTGCACCACCATCAGAAGAAAACGATGGCGAAGATTCTTCTATCTCTGATGCAATGGCAACGGTGCAGGCGTCTGCGCGAGCTAAATTAGAAAAGGGCATCATTTCTTCAGAAGAGTAAGAACTAAGAACTTGATGCTTACACTAGATGTGCCTATTTCTTAACATTCATATAAGCACGAGTATACCTTATGCCTAGCGAAGAACGGCATTGTTCATTCTCTGTGTGTCTTCTTGCATTTGACTTTTACACTGGTGCAAATCGCGGTAGGTACAAAATGATCATCAAGCAAAACAAGGCACTTTTCAAAGCAATGGCTAAACCTGGTGTGAAGATGCCCCGCACGGCAGTAGTGTTTGGTGGAGAAGAAGGCCCAAGCCCAGGCCTCCGCACAGGGCAGGAGCCACTGCCATCTAAGAAGAGCGAGTCGCAGCGAGCCGTGTCAAGTTTCTTGGCGGATTCAGATGAGGAAGCTGGCAGCGACGATGGCTTTGGGTCTTTTCGCACAGCGCCTCGAAAAGTGTCTTTTCAGCCACCACCTCCGCTGCAAGGCGTCTTGAAAAAAAATAGTGCCAGCAGCGCTGATGACGCAAGCGCTGTCGCGAGTTTTTTGAACGATTCTGACGAAAGCAACGAGTTTGAAGACGGCGCACCGGAGGGGCGGCTGAGAGGCGTGTCGAGATTGGGAAAGGAACCGATGCCGCCACCAAAACTAACGCCACCACCACTACCACCGCCACCCCCATCGGTGGTGTCGACAACAGGGTCAAAGACAACTGCACCCGTTGGCAACTTGGGCTGGAAACCCAAGAAGAAACAAGAATCTGCTGCTGAACTCGCAGCTTCGTTCTTGGATGCTGGATCCGACGAGGACGAAGACGACGACGATTTTGGCTCAATAAAGGGTGATTCAAAGAGTACATCAGCGAAAGCAAGCAATGCTGCTCCGAGCGCATCACAACCGAAGAGCCCAGAAAGACCGACTCCTAAAGCTAAGAAACCACCGCCAAAAGTACGCTTCAAGTCCAAATTCGCTGATCCTCGCGCTGAAGTTGCGGGCGCTACTGCAGTTGAAGACAGCGACGATAACGACGATGACGACAGCAACAACAGTACTAGTAGCGATGATGGTGCTGGCGAAGATGAAGGCGAATCGGAAGACTTTTTGGCTGGTCACGACGACCATGATGGTGATGATGCTGGAGCAAAGACTGGATCCGACGACAGCAATACCAACAGTAGCAGTCAACCTGGAATTCCATGGCAGCCATTCACCGTAGTCCCACCGAAGCGAGGGATGCCAAATTCTGCGTCTCGAAAAGTGATCCGAGCCAACGTGCCAGCTGAGTTTGCGTCGAACGAGCAGCTTTACTATGCTTTGAGCCTGGTGCGGGGCCTTCGCTTCACGATGCTTCCTTTGGATATGCAGCGCGCCATGGTCAATTCCGTCACGCTTCGCTCTTGCAGTCCTCGAGACGGCCCTATTGTAAAGCAGGGGGACTGGGACGACGTCAATTTTTACGTCGTAGTTGGTCCCGACGAGGACAGTGAAGTGGTTGTGACGGCACGTCCGGACGAGATCAATGGATTAGCCGCTGGTGATAGCACAAGTAGCACCAACCTCGACGACGACAGTAAAGCAGAAGAAGAGGAGCGCGAAATCACACACCTTGGTGTGGGCGCATGCTTTGGCGAACGGCCGCTCATCAATCCTCCTGGCTCCTCTGGGTTCATGCCGCGTGCTTCAACTGTGAGGCCTTACGGCGACGAGCCTATTGTCGTCGCGCAAGTTCAAGTTGAAGACTTCCATCTTTGGCAGCCGCTTCGGCTTGCACTCATCTTGGGCGATGTGCCTCTGTTGCAGAAGCTTCCGGACTTGAGCCGAGGGATCTTGCAAGAAAGGCTCCATTTCGCGCGCTATGCGCCTGGGGAGTTTGTCTTCCATGAAGGGGACACCGGGGACCGTTTTTACATGTTGACGCGAGGTGAAGTCCAGGTGACCGACCAAGGCTACGGACCTGTGCCTCCGAATCCTCCTCGCGTTTTGGTCAATCTGGGCGAAGGCAGCTGCTTCGGCGAATCGTCACTGGTCCTCGATGTTCCGCGCAACGCTTCTGTCCAGGTTATGAATTAGATTATGGTGGATTTCAACGGAGTATCATTTGCGTTTCGAAGACTCGTATTAGTACTTCACCTTCACTGCATTGCTCTCTTTCTCGCTTCATAATGGATATTTTTTCAACCCAATAAAATATAGGTGATTGGCAAGGCAGCAGTAGAATTGTGCTACTTGGAACGGGAAGACTTTAAGTCATGCATGCATGCTTCGGAGTTCCAATCCATCGTGAATGAACTTATGCTCGACCGTGAAATCATGCGGGAAAAGCGGTATAGACGGAGGCTAAAAGATTTTTCAATTCTGATTTTAGTTTGTTGACTGCATGCATATGTTATGAAATTTGCAAGCACACATCATATGTATTGCTTTTTTTTTGTAGAATTGTGTCATGGTTTTAACTCACTTATTACAATTTTCACAACCTTGTATTGAATTATAGGGACGCCCAAATCGAGCGTGAGTTGAAGATGCACAAGTCCCGACGCAGAAGCCTAGTCCCTAACCACTCGTTATCGCTTGACGACGATGGTGATGATAACGGCAGTGACGCAGAGGATTCAAAAAGCGGAGGGAGCGGTGGCAGCTCCAGCCGTTCGAAGGACCGAAGATTGATGAACCAAGACCAAAATGGCTTTAAAGAAGGTGTCGTGCGCAGCGTAAAGAAGCGTCGGTCGCCAGGTGGTGATGTGTGGGTCAACGAATTCAAACGAGTTGGAAGATTGGGCAAAGGTTCCTATGGAGAAGTCTTCAAGGTATTATTTTTGGCCCAGTTCTTGTTCTTGTTCTTTTTGTTGTTTTCTCTTTTGAAATACGTTCAGGCAAATTCTTAAGAACATATATTTAAGGTTTTTGGAGCTCGCGTGTGTACAACTTGTGTTGATCAAATGACCACTAACGCACGTACCTCTTTGACATCAACTGCAATGTAGGTTGAAGACTCACGAAACAAAAAGTGCTACGCTCTCAAAGTACTAGACTCTAAGAAGAGTAACGCCCTTTCTATTCAGCGCGAAATCGCAGTGCTGCAGCGCCTCAAGCATGCCAATTTAGTGAAACTTCACGAAGTGCTCGATGACCCAAAGGACTCCAAAGTGTACCTCATCATGGAGCTGGTTGAGCGTGGGGAATTGATCGGAGACGTGATGTCCGTGAAGCCATTCAGCAATTCGACAGCTCGGCGATACTTTCGAGACGTGCTCTGTGGTTTAGCATACTTGCATGTGCATGGCGTAGTTCATTGCGACCTCAAGGTGCGCATGACGTACTTTGTTTCAGATGCTAATGAGCTATCGCGGTGCCTTCATGTTTTCCATGCTTAGCAATCCCGCCTTAACAACGAACCCTAACCTTCCTCTGACCCTAACCCTAACCCTGCCTTTTGGCTTCCTTCTATTTATTTTTTCTCTCAGCCTCAGAACTTGTTTGTAACGGCTCACGATCGCATCAAAATTGCGGATTTTGGCAGTGCTACATTTGCAGAAGTTACAGGCAGCCAGGAAGCTCCTAAAAGCGAAACTGCAGCCGATGGCGTTATTCAAACAGAGTCTATGCGGCGCAGCATGGATCTCGAGGAAGGTCGAAACCGGTCACGAACTACTACTGGCGAACTGCCTGCGCAGACATTGAGTGAAAAACCCGAAGTACGGCGCTTTGGGCCTCGAAAAGGGCAATCAGCTGCTGCTGCTCCTGGAACATCAGGGGTAGCAGGGAACGGTAACATGGCTGCACAAGCTGCTCTAGGGACTCCTTTGTTTATGGCCCCTGAACTCTTTAAGTGTTCCTCGAGTCAAAACAAGGCCAATGGGCCACAATTTGTGCAGCCATCTGTAGATATTTGGTCCCTTGGTGCCACCCTCTTCATGATGGTTTGCGGGAAACCTCCTTGGGTTGGGCGCAACGAGCTCGAGTTGAGCCATCGCATTCAGCATCTAGAGCTGGAATTTCCAAATCACGCCGTTCTCAGCACCCACTTGCGGAATGTGATTCGAAAGATGCTGGTGAAAGAGCCTATTGACCGAATTGAAATGCACGAACTTTTCGAGGATGCCTGGGTTACGCAAGAAGGCTGTGATCCGATTGAACTCAATGTCGAAGACTTTGCAGGGTTGTCCTCACTTGACGAAGAAAACGAAGACGAAGACGACGATGAAGATGGTTCTGAAGAAGGCGACAATCTTCAGTGGGAAGATGACGGACATTCTGAGACTGGGAACAGCAGCGATGGAATCATTGACAACGATGACAGCGAAGAGGAAGGCGACGATGAAGGCTTCGGCCGGGATTCTTCTCGCCAAAGTCGCAGTAGGAGCAACAGTCGCCAACGAGACGGAAGCAAAGGTCGTGGCAAATCGCCTTCTTCGCCACCGAGGAAACAGCAGCTACCAGCAGTGGCGCGGGCTGCAGCATTGGTAGAAGCTCAGGAAATGATTGAGTTGACGAGCTTATTGAAGCAGCAAGCAGCTCTGTCGCCAAGCGATACAGCGAGGGTCCGGGAATTAATGCAACGCCAAGCGCTTGGTTCTCTGGCAATGCAAAGCAAGGAGCCAATAACGTCAACTTCACCATCAGCAGGTGGCTCAGAAGGAAATTCGGCATCTACTGAAGTGCGCGAAAGAGCATCGAGTAATGGAGATAGCAGCAAGGAGCGGTTGTCTTCCCGGGCTCGGTCTGCTTCACAAGAAGGCACCAGGAAGCGAGCAGGCAGCAACAGCGGTCAAAACAAAAGCAAGTCGCCTGGACGAGTCGAAGACACGCCGAACCCGACTCGCGGATCCGTGGCCGCTGAGTTGGAGAACATTGACATGAGCCAAATTTCGTCTGAATTTCGGGACTTGGCTCTGGAGCGTTTACGCGTGGACGCTCGTGCAAGTGCGCACTTCTTCAGCAGCGGCGACGCGAGTAGCGGGTCTGAGAACAACACTCGGCGCCGGGGATCAGTGCAAGTGGATGGAGCAGCTCAATACTTAGAAGTCTCAATGTTGTCGTCGCCAACGAGCCATCAAGCCGTGGCAGCAGCAGAAGCGGAGGCAGCTGCCAGCCGCCGCAGTACAGCGTCCTCGATAGCGGATCAATCGTTGCAGACCAGTGGTAGTAGTAGCAGTGACAACAGTAACGTAACCAGCAACAGTCCAGGTAGCAGTTTTCACACCTCCTTTGAAAACAAACGCGAACTTCGGAAGTCTACAGCCAACTTTACCTTCATGGCAGCCAGTATTGAAGTCGTGGAAGATCATGAAGAGAATGATGTCGATGACAACCAAATTCGTGACCTCAACAGTGTTGTCGAAGAAGGTAATAGCCCCGACACCGGTAACAGCACTGTCAATAGTGGAGGTGGTGGTAATAACAGCAGTGGCAACAGTAACCGTGATCTCCGTTTTCAAACCAGGGGCGTGCTGAAATTAGCGACGCGAGATGGGCTGAGCTCGCTGCGAGTTAATAATGCACAACTCGGAGACAGTCAAGGCAGTAGCAACGGCAGCATCGTCAGCAATAGCGCTAACGGACAGAAAAATCCTGACGCCTTTAACGATCTCCTTGAAGCTGGGTCTGACTCTGAAGACAGCGACCACAGTGACGATGACTACGATGTCAGTGGAACTGGCAATGACACCAGGAGCTCAGATGTCGCGTCGCGTAGTGGAGATTGCGACAAGCAAACGAGCAGTGACGACGCCATGGCCTTCTTGGATGACGTAATTAAAGAATCGGGAACGCGGAAGGCCTCGTGTGTGGGCGGCAACAATTACGGCGGCACCAGCGATGGAATTGATTTGCCGGAGCATGTAGCACTCTTGAGCACAGGCCCAGAGCAGTTCCAACCGTTGCAAGCCTCTGAAGACCCCTGGCTGCAAGACTTTGACCTTGGAGGTGGCCCCGAAAGGCAGTCAGTTTGTGACCCACGCGAGAGGAGTACAGTTGCCGAACGGGCTTGCGTGTCCTTTTCGTTTGCTCCTGAAGACAACAGTCATAGCAGCGGCGATGGCAGCAGTGGCAGCGGCAGTGCGCTCAAGAGCTCGCTTGCGACCCGGCCTCGTGCGTCGTCGTCGCCCGTTGAAGCCGCTCCCATTCACTCTTTGCGCACCTCCACCTCCCCGGGCCGTAAATCGCCTCCTAGGGTTGCGTCGCCTTCTCGCCGTGCTTCGCCTCCTCGTCGACCGTCGCCTCCCCGCATTCCGATGCCACCGCCGCCGCCCCGGCGCACCCTTAGCCCCTCCACCACCGCCGCCAAGGACCGAGGAGCTGCACGCGCTTCGACCAGCCCGTCGCCACCTCGCCGAGCGCAAGCGCATGACGACCAGGCACCGCCAAGCGATGCTTTGGCGTTAGCAGCTGCCGCCAAGGCTACAACCGTCGCTGGCTGCAAGTATTCTCCCCTGGCAGTGAGTCCAGTGCAAGTTCGGAACTGGGGTGCCCAAAGCAACCTCGCCACCACCTTCGTGCGTTTCGGCCTCCAAGCTGGACAAGGCCCCTGCAAATACATGGAAGATCGCATTGTGTGCTTGCCAACTTTGCTCCTGCCGCCGTCGCAGCTGCCTACGCCCCCAAAAAGCAGCGGCGTTTTAGGCTCAGGCGCACTTCCTGCAGCGGCAGCAGCAGCAGCAGCCATGGTTGCCTCGGTCGATGAAAGTGAGCTTCTGGACACAAACAAAATCGCGATGGTGCCTTCTCCTATGGTGGCGACTACCTCCACCTTAGCAGGGTCGCTGCTGTTGTCGGGGTCATTCTTTGCGGTGTACGACGGCCACGGCGGCAGCGAATCGGCGGACTACTTGAAAGAGCATTTGCACGCGGCCATTGCTCGTCGCCTCGCTGACGCCCATCGAAGCACTGTGGCTAGTGCTGCTCGTGCACGGCCTAGTAGCGGAGGTGTCAGCCAGTGCAGCCTCAGTAGTCACTCGAGTAAAGATGAGCCACCGATTTCTGCTCCAATCAACGCTACTCGGCTAGGAGATCGGCGAAGCGTGGCAGCGTCAGCACTCACGTCCAAATTTCGTGGGCCTGTTCCCAGGGCCAGGAACGGCAGCACTAATACCAGCACTAATACCAGCACTAATACCAGCACTAATACCAGCACTAATACCAGCAGCACCAGCGCCAGCACGAGCAGCAGCAGCCGTAAGTCTCCGTCACCGCCGCCGCGGCCGGCACGCAGATCGGTGTCGCCGGTGTCGGCTGCTTCGCCACGGCGGCCAGCGAAAGCGCAGTCCTTGTCGTCAGCCCCGGCCGCTACCAAGGAGGTGACTTCGATGCCGGCAACCCACGATCCAGCAAAGCACGCAACGCCGGTGGTGACCCCCGAGGCTTGGTTACCCGTAGAGCAAGCCATATCGCAGGCGTTTCTGGAAGTGGACGCAGCTGTCGTATTGGCAGAGCGGCAGAGGCTAGCGTCAGCGAAGAAACAGCTCCAAGGCAATGGCTTGAGTCACCCGAGCCGCTCGACGGGCTCCACTGCACTAGTGTTGCTGCTCTTTCGGGCTCCTGCCGCTGCACCTGCCTCGACTTCTGCTGCTGTTGCGGTCGATATCGATGTCGATCTTGATGTTGATGCTGATGGTCCCGCCACTACTAGTACTGATGGTCTTATGTTAGACGCCCCTGAAGAAGTGCACATGACCAATCCAATGCTCAAGCGAGTAGCCAAGAGTCCAGGCAGTGTTTCACCACAACCGCCAGGCCCTGCCATTCGAAATCC
>Ga0307982_1000525_pt1 | contig 30267 bp, 18 predicted proteins | sample OrgLakmetagen989_FD_201847 | JGI IMG/M metagenome (GOLD analysis project Ga0307982, IMG submission 201847) | Saline water microbial communities from Organic Lake, Antarctica - #989 | ecosystem: Environmental > Aquatic > Non-marine Saline and Alkaline > Saline | place: Antarctica: Organic Lake...
CCCCGGGGGGGGGGGGGGCTGCGCACAAGGGGGAGTCACCCCATGGCAAGCCACTGCTGCCGCGCTGCGATACATGTGGACAGCAGGCTCATGGCTATGCTCACGACGGGGGGCAGACCGATGCCACGGGGCAGGGCGAAGTGCAGGGTGACCAGCCAATCCAAGGCGTAACGCACCAGGGAGGCCGTGGCGTCGCTGATTTGGGTGTCCACGGCAGCCAGCTGCGCGTGCAGCCCCAGCAGTGCCTGCTGTCGTGCCTGCAGTGTAGATGGATTAGGGGGGGGCTGTGTGGTCCCATGCGAGGGGGGGGGGGTCCCTTGGGCAGACAGGCACCCGCTGTCCAAGCTGCTGTCGACACTTCGGGGGAGAGGTGCAAAGCGTTTCTCCGGGCTAGGGCTGCCAGCAGAGGGGGAGGAATCGTAGAACGCTGTTCTGGGCACAGGCAATTCGTCGCTTTGGAGGCGCTGCAGTGCTTGCATGATGTGAGCGCGGGCACGGCTGGCAGCACGCAGCTGCAGCAGCTTGAGCAGCAGCTGGCACAGCAAAAATACATTTGCTGCGCGGGTGCCGAAACGCTGGAGCTGAAGAACGGTGCGATTTGGAACTAAATCAGGGGCGGCCTTGCCCAGCCACACTGTGTGGTCAGCTGGGTGAAACAGCAGCATGCATGCGGCTGAGGCCTGGTGCAGTGCAGCTTCCAACGGCTGCGAGCTCAAGGAGTACGGATTACGTACAAACCTGACTGCCCAGTCAACCGTCCCGAAAAAACGCAAAATATATCGAGCCGTGCTGATGTTGTCAGAGACTTTGCTGGACATGCTCTGCAGTGCAAAAGCTGCCAACTGCACTCTGACATCTGCTTCTTGAAACGTGGGCATGTCTTGAGCATGCTCCAAACCCATACCCAACAGCCTGGCGGAGTACATCATGACCTTATAAACCTTATCAGCACCCCATATGTTTGTCGTAAAGGCCGAAAACTTGGCGAGAGTGTCAAGAGGTGACCCATGGTCGACCTCGAGTGTTGCCACCTTGTGAGATTCCTCCGCAGGCGTACTTGAATCATGCGTGCCAGGAGCAAATCCCTGGCCTTGGTGACATACATCCACTGCATGCGTGTCCATGGTGTGAGTTAGTTGTAATTGCTGCGTGTACAGTACTGTGGACAGCACGCGAGGTTTGCAAATCCGTTTCAGGAAATTGCTTCCTTGTGAGTGCTGCCAGTTTTCAGCACCTCCCAAAAGCACAACAGGTGTTAAGATCAGACTGTGTTCACAACGTTAACAGCACTTGCTACTTTGCATGACTGGTCGTCGCTCCACTCAGTTTGCGGCTGCACATGGAACCGGAATCCGAGAAATGCAGCCCCTTGTGTGGGGCCTTCAAAAACAGCGCGCCCCTCTGCCAAGACTGCCCACTTTCAGGAAACACAGGCAACCCGCGTGTCTCGTGCAGAGAGTCAATCATATGTTGGCCTGTCACATTCGATCGTTCAATGATCCGCTTCAAAGGTAGAAGCAGTCCAACTGCTGGCACTTGTTTCATTGACGGCTGCACTCAAATTCCGCGACTATGCTTCGCCCATTCAAGTATACCCACGTGTTGTATGATCCAGAGGATGCATTAGGGAATATCATGGCACTTGTGTCACTGATGCCAGTGTGCGTCGTTTTTCCAAGCATGTGACTTTCTGCGTGTACACGCCTTGTCACACGTGTCTGCAGAATTGTGCTCATAGGATTATTCTTCATGTTTTTGTCAAGGCGGGACCTGAGGACTGTGGCGCTGGTCACTGGGCTGCTTGGGTCTGAATCTGTGAATTATGTGCTCAAGAAAATCATCAAACAGCCCCGCCCTGACCGTGAGTTGCTTGCCTTCGAGCAGACCTGCCTTGCAACCGACTTGACCATCACCACCCAAGCAACGCAGATGTCGTGAACCAACTGCACATCGCGGACGGCGTGACAGTATCCGGCATTGCTCCTGGCTACGGCATGCCTTCTGCACATGCCCAATTCATGGCGTTTCTGGGCGTGGCCTGTGTGCTGTGGGCGCGGGACAGGTGGCACGTGGCGCCCATTGCCAAGCAGTTCCTTGCTGGCGTCATGGCGGCGCTGTGGGCAGTGACGATATATTCAAGGCTGCACTTGGTGTACCACACGTTTGCCCAGGTGGCTGTGGGCAGCTTGGTCGGGGCCGTGCTTGGTGCGCAGTACCACGCAGTGACGGAGCGTTTTGTGGTGCCGTACTTGTTTCCGTGGATCATGCGGCTCCGCCTCGCCAAAGCATGCATGCTGAAAGACACGAGCCTGGTCAGGAATGTGTTGAAAGTGGAGCACGATGCGTATGAGGCGGCGTGCAGTGCGCTTCGATCGAAACGGGAGCGCCCATCCCCCGTGCAGCAGCAGACGGCCTGTTGAAGCTGGACCAGGTGCAGCGTGCAGCTGCTATGTGAGCTGTTATGTGTCTCTCGAATATGTTTCACCAGTTGCCTCTAGCCCTGTGCCACATGCGCCGCGATGATCACCGCAAACAGCAAGAAGATGGCGTCCAGGCGGCTGAGCACCCCTGCACCATCGATGCTGGGGGTGCACACAGTCAAGGGCTGCCCCTCCCCGTCAAATGCATTGGGCCGAAATGGGGCCCCTGGAAACGGCGCCCTCCAAAACAGGGGCCTCCCATCAGCAGTCAAGTCCACTTCCGGCTCGGGGCCGTCGCCTCCAAAGTACGCTGGATCCCCGCACCGCCACATGTCCTCATCGTACTGCGCAAGAGTGAGCAGGTAATAGTAATTCGATGCATACTGCAGTATGACTGTGCATACATTACAAGCTTTGAAGAAGTTCTCGCAGACACTCTTGCACAGCACTAAGCTCTTTTGCTCTTGATCGCAGCGGGGAAAATTTAGGAAGCAGGCAAAATTTGTGAATGCATTCTCGCAGTCCTTATTGCCATTGAATCTTTCCTCAACATCACCTGGAATGCCGTAGGAGTTTTCGCCTGCATTGTCGATCCAAAATTCAAATGTAAAAGGGTATGTTGAGCGTACTTTTGTAGCACGAACCTGTGCCTTGCAATGTGTCACTCGTTTCTGCTGAGATGCGTTCTGATACCACACGCGAAACCATGTTTTGTACCCATGAGTCCTTGGCCTGAGCTGTATGGTTTGTGTAGGGCTCCTGCAAGCTGGCTGCTCAGGAGGTTTGCAGACGGAGTTTCAGTGCGAAACGCACAGTATATCTTGGAAGGCATGCTTTGTACTGAACGACCTTTGAGCAAAAGGGTATCTCGGTGGCCAAATTATCGTTATTGATGCACTCTCCACTGTCATAGTGATTCAGAACGCATGCTTTGATCGGAAGTAGAACGAGCAACGTGCCGACGATGCCAGCTGCAGCAAGCTTTTGACCCTGCAGCATGTTATTTGGAAGTCAGGACTGTGGAGCCAATAACCATGGATCGCAACGGAAAAGAAATGCATGTGTCTATATCAATGTTTTGCAGGCCTCAACGTGTGCATCAATGCTTGTCAATGCTGGTGCTTGAGCCAAGTGAGTAGCATTCGATGCTTTGTGCGATGTGAAGAAATGTCCCCCCGTAAGCACGCTTTGCAATTGCTGCACGACTCCGTGTCCCTTGAAAGGATATCGCAAAGCACACGAGCATCAATTATCAATTTAATTTTTTGTCCATGACCGGTAAAAGAATGCTAGGATTGCAATGCATTCCTTTGGATTTGGCCTTTGGCAAGTCAAATATATTGAATTACAAAAATACTCTTTCCAAGAACCCCCACGACGATGCCACGTGGCAAATATTAACATGTGGAGTTGCTCACAACACTGTGCTGGACCTTTCCCGCTGATTGTGTTACATTTATGCAAAGCCTGCACATTGGTTGTCGGGGGCATGGATGCTCTCAGGAGCTGTTTTGTGCTTTACGCCCAAGACATGTAATAAAAATATTCAACTACGATCGAAATGCGCAAGCTTCTGCCGAACTATTTTATACGTGCAGGCTGTGAATCCGTAGCACGAAGTCAAAAGAGCTCAGCCAAGCTGACATTTTGCCGTTTATTTTGCTTTGAGACTTGCAATTATGAGCTGCTGTGCCTGTGGCAGCAAGACAAAGGAGGATAACAAAGAAAGACCCCTTCAGGATGCTAGTGAACGGCGTAAATGCACAGATGTGCTTGTACTTGTCATATTTGGAGGTGATCCACGTGACTCGCTAAGTGCGGAAATTGGCAAGCTCAACGCTTTGTGCGATCGCAGTTTTTCTTATTGGCATGATTATCATTATGTTCACATCCTTTGTAAATGGTGACCCACAAAAACTTGTAAATGGTATTGATTCTCGTGGATGTAAGAAGTTTGCAAACTGGGCACTATCAATGAGCGCTCAAAACTCTTTCAACCTTGAGCAGGCATATGTGGCACAACTGCATTGTACGATTCGTCGAAGCAAACATGCTCAATTGATTCATCTGGAGCTACCCTCGGCCCAAAGAGCATGTTGGCTGCAGAGTTTTCACTCACAGCACTTCCAACTATTGACAATGTGTTTGTGGTAAGTGGACAAGTGCAAGCGCAAACAGAGCCCCCACTTCATACGAGGATACCACCCATTTAAAGCACCTTGTCACCTGCAGGTTTGTACCGAGTCATGCCCATTAGCAACCGGTGGCGGCACTCGGCTCTTTTGCCACAATTTTGCGACTGGGGCGAGTTCTTTCAGCAATGAAACAACTACTGCCGCGGCGTACTTGCAACTCAGGTCGAGTTGCACCGGGAACACATCTTCCATTCTCCTGACGTCCGCATCAAAGAGTACATTTGGATACTGCGTGCCCAGTTCTCAAGATGGCAACAACACTTCTGTTCTGGACCAGGCCTTTGCAAAGCTGCAATCTAACAACAACTTCAATGACAGCATTGCCTCCATCTCCGCGTCATCTGGCATCATGGTTGTTGGTGCCGTACTTGCCATACTGCTTGGCTTTGCATTCTTACACCTGCTCTCTTGCTTTGCCAGTATCGTGGTGTATTCCTCCATGGTGCTACTGAACTTGGGCTTTCTGCTGTGCGGTATCATGCTGTTGCAGAGCGCCAACAGCTACAAGGAGAACTTCCCCGACACATACGAAGACATGGATGATTATAACACCGCTTACTATGGAGCCATTGCCATGCTTGTGGTCACCTTTGTGTCAGTGTTGGTCACACTTGTGCTGATTCCCCGGGTGCGCCTGGCCATCAAAGTGATGAAAATGACGGGCAAAGCCATTGCTGCAGCTCGCATGGTCATGCTTGTGCCAATCGTTGCAACAATTCTGCTTCTCATTGTCTATGCCATGTGGTCTGTTGTGTCAGTCTACCTGTTCTCAGTGGGGACAGTCAAGGCGGTCGAGAATGCAAACTTGCCAGGCGGTGTGGCCCGCTCAATTGAATTCGACGATACCCAGCGATATGCATTCTTGTACCATCTTTTTGGACTGTTCTGGCTGGGTGGCTTCATTGGAGCACTCACGCAGTTGATTGTGGGGTTTGTGGGTGTTTCGTGGTACTTTGCCCCACAGGAGGACGGAAAGCGAAAACCCCAGGATCACCTGACCTGGAGCATGACCAAAACGGTGCTGTGGTACCACATGGGCTCTGCTGCGTTCGGCTCTTTTCTCATTGCAGTGGTGCAGTTCATTCGGGCCATGTTCGAGTACTATGTTCGCCAGACCAAGAAGTACCAGAACAACCCTGTGATCAAGCTCACCATTTGCTGTGTGCGCTGTTGCCTGTGGTGCGTTGAGTGCTGCCTGCGCTTCATCAACAAGATGGCGTACATCTTCATTGGCATCACTGGCAAGCCGTTCCTGACGTCTGCTTGCACCGGCATTAGCTACGTGGGCACAAACGTCCTGCGGGTGGGCACGCTCATTGTGCTGAAGCAGGTGTTCCTCACCATTGGCAAGCTGTTCACTGCTGCAGTGCCTGCAGGGATTGTGTACCTCATTCTGTCCAGTGGTGATTATGCAGATCCCACCAGCGATTCAGCGGTGGCCAATCCCTTCGTCCCAGCTACGCTCATATTGCTGTTCGGATACATGGTGGGAGGCACGTTTGCCAGTGTGTACGACACCATGTCTGACGCCATCATCATGTCCTTCTGCTACAATGACGTGCATGCTATCTTCGTGGAAGGCGCCAACGATCCTGGGGCAGACATCAAAGGCATCACCGCGGAGATGGAGGCAGAGGATGCAGGGGCGAGTAAGGGGGGAAGAACAGATCCGAGTACCGCCGGGGCAACCCCTACAGTAGCACCCTCAGAAGCTGCAGAGGCGAAGTAGCGCCCGACAGCGCTGCTTCCCAATAAGCGAAATGCATTGTACTGATGTTGCCCAGTCGTGATAGTGCAGATCTCGGAAGGGCGCACTTGGCGTTAGTGCGGGGTGTCAGGCTGAGGGTTTCTGCAGGCTAGAGGTCTGGGCAGGCACTGACTGTGGAGGCCGGGCGCGGTCCGGGACGCTACACTGGTGCACCCTGTGCTACAAACAATGCAAGCGTTCGGCACGTTTATCTTGTTCCTCACCGACAGGGTGGGGCCCACTGCACCCCTCCCGCAGGCTGAAGGCATGTATGGCCGCCTGCGGGAGGAAGCATGCGTGCTCACAGGTTGGCATATGCAGATGAGCCCTGATAGCCCCCCCCTGCGCCGCCTCCGTCGCCTCTCAGGATTGCAGCTCGCTCGTCTGCTGTCAGCTTGCTGTAGCTGCTCTTGGAGCCCGCACCAGCACTCCCACTGCTCCCCGATGCAGCTGCTTCCAGCCCGGCTGTGTGAGGATCATCCCGTGCAGCCAGGTCGCTGCTGCTCAGCTGGGCTGCCGCCGCCATCATGCCCCCGGAGGAGGAGTCCCCAGCCCCCAAATCCAGGAAGTACTGCGCCACGTGTTCCAAATCAGCGGCAAATACGAATACGAGGGCGGTTTCCAGCAGTGAGAACACGATGGCAGCCACAGCGCAGCCATAACCGTCACCGTACCACACCACAGCGTTGACGTCATGCTCGAAGCCGCTGCGCAGAGCATCCTTGTAGCCAGATGCACCAAAGGCACCAACAGCAGCAATGATGAAAACAGTCACCATGGCCTTGCAGACACGAGGTCGCCACTGGCACTCCCGGGAGTCCGACAGGAAGCCGAAACGTTTCTGGGCAAACGCAAGCAACACGAAGGTCTGCAGCACGATGCAGGTGATGAGCAGACCCAGCACTGCAGAGAGAGTGCCCAGCGCTACTGGCGCTGCCCGCCCGGCGTTGTTTTCGTTGGCTAGTCTCAGCGCATCGTCAGCTGCAGAAGGGAAGCCCTGTGTGTGGGACGGGGCGAGACGCCAGTCGTGTCCCCAAGAACTCACAGGGAAAGTAAGACGTTGTCACAGTGTGCACATTCTTGCCCAAAGTGACTTTCTCAAAGTAGCGATAGTTTTGTAGACCTGCGTACAATTTGTATGGTCTGGACAGTGCCCTACACTTGCTTCAGCGCGCCTGCGCACCGAAATGAAAGTCCGTGCCAGTCGTGGTGGGGTTTGCTGTGCGTTTTCCATTTCCATCAATCCATCCGGTGTGACCAACAGCAATGATGATCAGTATCCAATTCAGAATCGAAACAAAGGAGACTGCGTTGTATGCGACATACTTGCGGAAATCGTGGAAGGAATCTAGGAGCTGTCTCACTCAGTCTGAACCGGCCTTGAGCAAGTTGCATGGAGCCTGTTGGGCCCCGAATACCAATGAATGTCAGAAGTCTGTCCATATTTGCTGCTTTCCCGGGCTGGACAATAGTTTCGCGGACCACCAGACTCGCGTTGTCTAGCTCAAACGCGGTGCAGCTGCAGACAGGGCAAGCTTTCCAGGAGCGCAAGTTCAGCAGGGTGAAGTGAATTCACGCATTCAAATTGTGTGCAATTTTGCTCATGCAGGCGTGCATGCACTAGCTCCCGCTGGTTGCCGCCTGTGGGGACCGAGAGAGGGGGCATCAATTGCTTTGTAGTAACTAGTAGTCTATGCTCAATCCAGAAACAGCATTCTGGTAACAAAGCTTGCACAGAAAGCAGCCTAAAACCAAAGACAAACTACTGCAAGTTGTGCCGTGTATGCTTTTGTCAGGCTTTTTCGTGCGAGCGATCAGCGAGAGGTTTCTTGTTGATGCTCACATTGCAGCAAGCTGACAAGCTAGCACTCTGCAAGCAGCTGAGCAACACAGTACAACTCAGCACCCAGCTCATTGTTAATTTCAGTTTTCATCTCTGCTTGTTTGCAGCTGTCCCAAGCCATGGGCAAAGTACGTGCCGCGCAGGCTGAAATGACAACTGCTTTGTCCACCTCCAACACGCCAACTTTACTTTGCAGAAACGACGCTCCAAATCCACAAATGGGGGCACCCACCACAAACCTACACCTTTGGAGCAACCTGCACCCCAACCTACTTGTGAATTTCTGCGCATATTGCATGAGCACTTGTTCGAACAATCAGCGGGCAAGTGCGCCATTGAGGATAGCCCAGACACATCATACCTCTGCCCTTTGTGCTTTCGCTTTGGCAATCTCGACGTCAAGCATCCTGGGGAGTACATGAGGGGCCTGCTACAGAAGCGGGCGGCGCGCCTGTTGACTGCGCTGGACCAAGTGCCCCCTGATGCGCTGAAGCAAGTGTGCGCCGACGCCCTGCGCAGCTGCCACATGTACTTCCCTAGCGACGTGAGTGTTCTGGGTGCACTGTTGGAAGGGGCAGGGGACGATGGCAGCAGCGGGGGGAAGTACACCGTGCTGCGGCGCATCCTGGCCCACCCAGCCAGAGGGGCATCTGCGTGGCTGCTGCTGCAGACATGCGAGTGGGGGGCACTGCGTGAATGGGTAGGGGGGCTGCACTGCCATGAGTCTGGCTGCGTGGCGTGGCCCGCTGCACCCGGGGGTGCGCTGCTTGGCCTGCGTAGTGATGAAGACCGGGGGTGGGAACGGGGGGAGTTAGCCCAGCGGGACATGGTGGGGTACACGGCCCTTGCACTATGCGCAGCGGAGCCTGCGTGTGACGCCTGGGCTGCCGTGGCGGGGCTGCTGGGGGCGACATCAGCGCAAGGGGTGCAGGGGGGGGTTGCAGGCGCCAGTGGAGGGGGGGGTGCAGGAGGTGATGCATGGGGACTGTACACTTGGGAGCCCACTGGCCAGTGTTATGGTGGGGCCCTGCTGCGTGAATTGAGCGGTGCGCAGCTGGCACGCATCGTTGCGCCTTTGCTGCGGCCGGAGCTGATGTCGGAGATGGGTGCTTTCCTGGCTAGGCTGGACTACGAGGAAGATGATTACAGACAAGCGCGGGCATGGGAGAGCGACGATGGTCTGGCAGCGTACCGTCAGTGGGACATGCTGGCTGAGATGTGCGAGGAGGATGCAGCGCTCACCGCAGCGCACTGCGACGATAGCCACGTGGGGGCAGCGCTGTGGGCTGTGGCGGCGGCACTGGTGCAGCTGCATGGGGGGGCAGCAGTGGAGGCGCTGATGCAGTGGGGGGATGAGAAGGTGAGGGCAGCCCCCCTGTACAAGGATCACCTCCGCTCAGTGCTGTGGCGGCTTGCGAACATGATGGGGGAAGCCATGCCGCAGTGCCCTGAGGTGACGGCAGCAGCCAAGTAGTCGAAGGGGCGGCCAGTGTGGGACGACTTCCATTGTGAGTACTGCGGGGGCGGGCCTTCGCTCATGCCAAGGGCACGGATGTTGTCCCCCCTGGCTGTGTATCATGTCATGGCAAGCCGGCACAGCTGTGCACAGCTGGCAGAGCAGCAATACATTTGCTACTCATTCAAACCCCACTCTGCGAAACGCATACACTGCGTGCATGGGCGCAGAGGGGTTGGCTTTTTCTGCAAGCACACTCGTTGGCCTGCGGCGGCAAGCACATTCTTTCATTGAGGCTTAAAATGCAAACCTTGCAGCAAGTAAAGTCACACTTTGGCATCGGTTCAGATCATAGAAGTGTTTCCGGTGTCCAAGGCCGGCTTGAACGCGGTTAGTAGCGTTGCGTGGCGGCGATTAAAATGCAGAGCTGTGCTGCAGTGCATTTGCCCCACGCTGCCTTTACCTTGAGCCTATCGTGTGAAGGCTTTAGCTGAATTGAAATTCACCCAATTATTACTTGGTATACAGTGAAATGCATTATGCTGGCAAGTCTCGTGCTGTGCGTTTCAAGCGCAGCATCGTTTCGCTGGGTGACGGCTGTGATCACAGGTGCAGGCGACGGGTCAGGCGGGGATACCGTGTCTGAGTGGCACGGCCTGGGCTTGCAGTGGTACCAGCACATGCAAGTGCAGCCCAACTACTACACTGGGGGCTCCCAGGTGGTGTATTCATACATCGCTGTGGACAGCAAGCTGGCCACAGTGAATGACGTGAGCCGCCTCTCCGGCGCTGCCACCGCGGACCCCGGCGTCACGCACACCAGCGCAGGCCTCATCATCGCTGCAGCAGTGCTGGACGCAGTGGCGGCACTGGCTCTGCTTGGGCTGCAGCGGGGCGTGCCCCAGTACCGCTGGCGCCGTGTGCTGTTTCTGGGGGCACCCCTGCTGTCCGCTGTGGCTGCAGTCCTGTGTGTGGGGGCAGTGACACACTGGGCCTCCAGCAACATCAAGGAGGTCGCATGCGATTTCTTCGCGGGCCCTGGCGCCCTGGTGCCTAATCAGCACGCCGCCTGTGGATTCGGCGCCAGCTTTCACGCAGGCATCGCTGCCGTGCCCCTACTCCTGCTGCAGGCGGCCTGCTTCGCTGTGTGGCTGCAGGGGGACACGGCAGCGCTGCTGTGCGGCGGTGCAGTGCCGGCAGCTGGCTCCAGCGCACGGGGGGGGGGGTCTGCTGTACCGCACACACCCCCACCGCACGAGGCCTCAGGCTTGCTGCGGAATGCCGGGGGACGGTGATGGCCTCCGCATGAAGGTGGGCAGCATGTTCTGATGGGGCGTCACGAAGCAGGGCGCCGCTGGGGCGTGGGGCGGGGCGTGCTGCTCGCTCGAGTACGCCGGCAGTGCGGAGGGTGGGAGGGGGGTGGGTGGAGCAAAGCTTGCGCAGAGGCAACCCAGGGGTGTGCTGTTTGCTCGGATCATGATTTGTAGGGGTGCTTGTACTCCTGCTTGCGCAGCTTTTCGAGGCACACTTGATGCGCAAGCGGATCGTGTCAGGTCAGGGGGTCATGCATGCATAATTGCAGAGCGATGTCAGGCTGCGCCCTCACTGACCCTGTTGGGAGATAATCGAGTGAATTTCCAGGAGCAGTGGCACTTTGCTGTATTATTGTATTGGGTAAAGATATTATTCGCGCCTACTGCAGCTTTGCCTGCGACGATTTTTCTTGAGTAGCAAGCAAGCTGTGCTGAACTGCCGAGGTTGTGGTTCAATTTCTGTCAACCACGTATCTACTCACCCATCCATCCAGAAGCAATGTCTTCCAAATTAGATGTGCTGTCCCGCTACACAAGCGGTCCTGGAGGCGATGGTATGATTTCAAGCACAAGCTCGCTGTGCGGATTTTGTCAAACTCAGTTTTGTGCAGACTTCACGGGAAAAAAGAAGAAGAAGAAGAAGAAGAAACCACAAGACCACACAAATGGGATTCACTCATCCGGTACTCGCATTATAGATGATGTTGCCGCCTCATGGGCTGGTACAGACTCCAGCCTGGCGACCGGGGGAGCTGCCATGCCAGGCCGTGCACACAAACGCTCTCGCTCGCCCCCCAGGCCGCGACACGTTGGTGCTGCAGCCCGGCATGACTCTGACTCCGATGCGTCTGTTCCCCGGCGTGGTGCTGCCTCCTCCCCCCGTGCTTCCCGGCGGCGGCACGATTCCGACATTGACGCCTCCCCAGGTGCCAGGCCTCGCGCTGACAGCGGCGGCAGCTCCTCCGACAGTGACGCATCTGTGCAGCGCGCCCCCCCTGCAACGGCCACCCTGGATGGGCAGGGGGCGGCAGTAGTGCACCGCGATGCCCAGGGCCGTGTGATTGACCACGCTGCAGAGGCTGAACGCCGATTCGCTGAGATGAAACGCACCGTAGCACACGAGGAACGCCTCAAACGGGAGTGGAACACAGGAGCTGCGGACATGCAGCGTGCTGCAGACAGGGCTGCCTACGTGGAACACGAAGCTGCCAAGGGTGTGACACGGTATGCTGACGATGCGGACTTGCAGGAACACCTCAAAGCGCGTGTTCGGGCTGACGATCCCATGTTGCAGGTGGCTCAACGTGCAGCTGCTGCAGCTGGTGTGCGTCTTGAGGCTGCCGCTGCCCCCGCCTCCAGGGGGGGCAAGCCGCTGTACAAGGGGCCCCCTCCTCCCCCCAACCGATTCAACATCCCCCCTGGGTACCGATGGGACGGGGTGGATCGCGGCAATGGCTGGGAGCGGCGAGTACTACTGGCAGCGGCTGCCGCCCAGGACAACAGCACATCCGCTTACAGGGCCCGCACTGCAGATATGTGAGGGGGGGGGAGGGGGGGTGTCACCGCACCAGGAATATATTATGTGTACTTGTGTGTTTCAGGCCAGGGGGCTGTGCTGCTGCTCATTGTTGCGCCCCTGCTAGTTCCGCCAGTTCCGCTTTGATGGCGAACAGCTTGGCAGCCCACTTCTCCTGGCGGCGGGCCTCTGCAGCACGCACCATCTTGGGCAGAGAGAGGGTGAAGGGGGGGTACGCGATGCCCTCCTCCGTGATGATGCCGCTGATGTACTTGGCGGGGGTGACGTCAAAGGCGGGGTTAAACACCGGAACACCCTCGGGGGCGATGCGTGTTCCAAATACGGTGGAGACCTCCTCTTCGCCGCGTTCTTCAATGGGGATGTCCTTCCCCGTGGGCACGGTGAGGTCGATGGTGCTGGTGGGCACCACGGGATACACTGGGATGCCATTCTCACGGCCCACAACACTGATCTTATACGTGCCGATCTTGTTGGCTGTGTCTCCATTAGCAGCCACGCGGTCGGCACCATACAGGATGATGTCCACTTTGCCGTTCTGCATGAGGTGTCCCGCCGCGTTGTCCGCGATCAGGTGCAGCGGCACGCCCCCCTGCTGCAGCTCCCATGCCGTCAAGCGGCTACCCTGCAGGCGGGGGCGTGTCTCGTCTACCCACACATGGATGCCCTTGCCCTGGGCGTGGCAGGTGTAGATGACACCCAGGGCAGTGCCTACATCCACTGTGGCCAGTGCTCCCGTGTTGCAGTGGTGCAGGATATTGGCGCCGGGAGCCACCAGCTGTGCGCCCAGCTCACCCATGGCGCGGTTGGCCGCTACGTCTTCTTCGCAAAGCACGTGGGCCTCCTCCAGTATTTTCCAACGGATAAAGTCGACGCTGGCGTCGTTCTCTTGCAGCACTTGCGCGATGTCCAGGAGGATCTTTGTGGCCTGCAATGCACGCAATGTTTTCAAGTTCCGTGCACAGAAAGGAGGCAGCAGTCTACTCACCCAGCTCAGGTTCACAGCAGTTGGCCGCGAAGCATCCAGCTGTTGCTTGACTACAGTCAAATCCTTCACCAAGGCCACACTGCAAAACAGGCTGCTTGAGATGAACATTGCACAGGTGTCACATGCGCACTCACGCATCGGCGGCAGAGCTTTCTCGGGCTCCACAGAACATTCCGTATGCTCCTGCAGCGCCAATGGCAGGCGCACCGCGGACTGTCATAGCAGTAATTGCAGCAGCAATCTCAGCAACAGTGTCCATGGTGACAATTTCAAACTTCTCTGGCAGTGCGGGCTGGTTCACGAGGTGCAGCTTGCCGTCAGCCCAAAACACTGGGCGCTCTCGCTTAGTGCAGCTGGACATGCGGTCGGCAGTGTCGCTTCCCTTCATGAGGGATCCAGAGGCAGCCATGGCGATAGGAATTTACAACTGCTCAATAGGGTAATCGATGCGATTTCATGCAAAGATAATAGTGATCCACCTGGCAACACCGAGCCACAGCTGCGCTGGCTGGGTCGGCGGGCCTCGGCACGGGGGCTGCGGTGAATCTGTGGGTGCACATCAGTAGTCCCGGGCAACGGGCAGGATATGCAAAAGTATACGGTTCGACAAAGAATGAGATCTTTGACAGCGCTTCCACTACTATCGGCTGTCCACCCTGCTGGCGCTCGTGCTGCTGCGCTTGCAGAAATTGTTTTCTACACAAGCCAGTCTTGAGCAGACCAAGGCTGCTCGAGAGCGCCAGGCCGTGCATGCTGGAGCACCTGAATGTTACAATCACAGGTTCATCATGAATGAAGCATTGCTGCAGCACACGCTGAAGATGATGCCCATGGATGAATTCATGAGCGCCAGTTCTGCTGCGGGGCTTGGCAATATATTCTTCGACGACGATGAAGAAGATGCTGACCATTCGTATTAGACCAGGTTTCCCTGGCCTGCGCCTGCTATCAAACACAGTGGTACACTGCGAGAAGACCGCTACGAGCGGTTTGAGCTGGGCAGCTTCAATATGGCCGGGGCACCGCACACGGGCTCGGCGCTGCAGGCGTGGATGGCTCCGGGGGCCCAGTGTGTGAATGCCAGCCGCCGCCTGCCACACCCGGTGCTGCATAAAGCAAGCATCAAAGGCATCATCGCGTGTGGCCCCTTTGCGGTGGAGTACCCCGCTCTGCACGACCGCTGCGGGGCGGGGGCCGGGGTGCCCCCCCGGCCCACTGCTGGTCGCGTGGGCAGTGTGATGCCCCTGCCCGTCTCTTCTGCCTGCAGAGCCCACCCACCTGCACACAGGAGACAGCTGGGGGGCAGCGGTGCAGGGGGCGGTGCGCAGGGCGTGTGGGGACCTGCCCCCTCTTGGCGAGCAGGCTGCATATACCCCCGCCAGTGATGCATCAAGGGATGATCTGCTCCGCGGGGCTTCGCCCAAGCTGCCCTTCGCTGTGCGGCATGCCCGGGCAGCGCAGCACTGCCCTGGAGGGGGGGTGCCGAACGTGTCTGCGGGGGGGAGTGCAGCCGCCACAGCCGAGGACGCCGAGTCCACTGTGCAGTGCAGCACGGCGGTTACATCACCCCCGGGTGCTGCGCTGGACGCGGCTGCTGTGGCTGAGGTGTGGTGGGGTTCACTGAGCAGCCACTGGCAGCTCACAGTGGACATTGAGCACGCCAGGGAACGCACCTCATTTGAGTGCCACAACGAGCGGGAACGCGATGTGGCGTTCTGCACTGCAGCGGAGCACCAGCGCGCCTTTTCTCCTGTGTTTGCACAGGGCGTGGGCTTCACTGGTCTGCTATCCGTGCGCCTGTCGGGTTGGTGGTGTCCGGAACACGGCAGCTTTTCCAACGACTGGGAAGATGCATTCCAGGTGCACATGTACTGGCTGGACAACGCTGCTGGGCGCGATCTCATTTACTCCCGCCTGCGGTGCGGGGCGTTTTGACACTATACCTTCGAATAGAGTATCGATTACATCGCACTTGGTCAAAGCAGTTTAGTTGGTAGCCACCCTTGACTCGATCTGGTTAGCATTTGGTTACCTAAGGTTACATCGAGTAGCACCCAATCACGGCAGCATAATACGTGTCAAAATGATTTCTTACTGTGTAATATTTTACTTTGTTTACACCTTGGTTACACTTTTTGTAACCTTGGTTACACCTTGGTTACACCTTGGTTACACTTGGAATACATATCCAGAAATCCAATTGAGATATTTGATTTTATCGTAACAAGCCCTCATACCCCTACCTTGATAAATGTGAGCAGTCAGTCACAGATGAGTAGTTTTTCTGTTTTTAGTTTGGTTTTGAATTTCTTGTAGAGCTACATTTTTTTGTTGTTATAGAAGGAAAAATAGAAATCAATCATATAAAAGGATCCATTCTTGGAGTATCCATATTTGGTGGATGGTTGTATATTGGTTCATGTCTTTTCTTATAATTTAATTGTATATTTTTGGGAAGAACAAGGAGTAAGTAGAGAGAAGAGTGAAAAGAAAGATTTGCGTGGGCGTATGGTGGTTAATCTTGCGAGGTAGTTTCTTATATTTATGAAGAAATAGAAATAGTGTAAGAAAGGTATTGATAGTCAAGGCGTACCCTTTGTGAAGCGGTTGTAATTGTGGGAAGTGTAAGCTTAAGGTACCGGTGTGAGTTCTGCGTAAAATCTGTGCTGAATTGAGAGCGAATGAGGTGTTGAAATTGCCGAGGTGTATGCGAAGTAGAACGGCGTGATTGTAAAAAATGAATTGAGATGAATTGTGACTGGTTGTGGTGTGGAGTGGTGTGGCACCACATGGCACAGGCGAGATGAAGGAGGAGGAGGACGATGGCCCACTGGCAGAGCAAAAGGTGCCACACGAGCCCAAAACTACTGGTTCTTGCCTGTCTGAGACAGTGTTTTGGGGAGCATGGTGTCTCTGAGTTCACCCTGCAACAACTCCCTGGATGCCTGCAGCTGCGCAATGACTGCGTGCAAGCGTGCAACTTCACCAACCTTTACCGAATGCAGCTGCTTGATGCTTTCATGCAGCCGTTGTGCCATGGTGTCCCGCTCCCGCGAGATAGCCGCCAGCTGCGTCTCCAGCCCAGCCTTTGCGTCTAGCACTTCTGCAAAACGGCCCCCCATGACATCTACAGCTGCTCTGGCGTCTCTGGCTGCTTGCTGTACACTTGCAACTTCGCCCTCAAGTGCCTCAAGCCTGGGCTTGTACCACGTATTTGTCACGGCCAACTCACGAGTGGCATCTACCAGTTTGTCGTGCAGTGAAGTATTGGCATCACGCAGCATGCCAACCTGACTCTGCAATGCCGCTTCACGATCGTGTGTTGCGAGTAGCTCATCATTGCAAGACCGTAAGCGCAGCATGGCTTCGTCCAGCCGCACTCCCAACGTGAACAGCTGGCTTGCCGAGGTAGAGGCCACAGCAGCTGATGCTGGCGTGGGGCCGGTGAACTCCACCTGTCGGTCTGGTGACAATTTTGGTTGTAGTAAGCCGCCATAGGGCGCGCCGGAGTCCATTTCGGCGGGGGCACTGTTGCTCGAGGTGGTGTGCGAGCCCCGTGCATGTGGCACACGCATGGCACCCAGGGAGCCCCGCAGCAGCGAAAGCTGGGCCTGCAGTTCTGTATTTGCTGCACGCGTTTGCTGCAGCTGGCGTTTAGTTTCCCTCAGCTCGGCTTGCATCTCGAGCACGCTGTCCATGTCGGCGCCGCTCTCGTTGGTGAGAGAAGCGGTCAAACGGGCCCGCCTCAACAGGGCCTCCAAGTCCAGAAACGACGATGCAAGCGACATGAACCTGCGGGTGCCAGCAGATGCGTTATGGCTCACTGCTTGTTGCACGCTACTGTGCGCCCGCACAATGTGCGTCGTGCTGGGCACTGCTTGCTGCTCCAGCAGCTGTTGGATCGTGCCCTGCACCACCGCAGCAGGCGTGTCCACACCGCGATATGCCAGGCGATTAGTGCGACGGTGAGGAGCACTAACATCATTCTTCACGCCAATGCTGCTGCCGCTGGCGTGCTGGGGGTTGGACGAGCTGGCAGCAGCAGCCTCCCCCCCGCCGCCGCCGCTTCCCCCTGCGTTCATGCTCAGGGCCCGTAGCAACTCGCCTTTGCGCACCTGCAGGAAGCGACACACTTCTACAGTGAGGTGCTCTTTCAGGGCAACGAGCTGCGTGATGGCCGAGAAGTCAAATGCGATGCTGCTGCCTGTGCCGCCGCTGGGGGCTTCAGCACCCAAGCCTGCCGATAGGCGCTCCGCTGGAAGCAGCGCCGTGCTTTCACGCATTCGGGCAAGCAGCACCTCATCGCGCGCCGACTGGCTCTGGTTGTGTGCGGTGTTGGACATGCTCGATACCTTGAGCAGCCTGGTGCGGTTCCCTGCAGTGCGCAGCGCAGCCACCCGTTTGGAGGGCTGGAGCAGCATTTGCCGTCCCATGGCAGCGCTGCTGACCGCGTGCCGCACTCTGGGGGCGCCAAGGGAGGCCCCACCCGTCTGTGATGCAACAGCAGTGAGTGATGGTAGCTCTGCTCTGGATGCTTGTTGGTACTGTGCTGAGACACGCGCCGCGGAAGTGGCGGTGTGCCGCACGGCAGGCGCGGCAGGCGCGGAGGGATGAAGGCCGCCCGGCGAACCAAACTGCCCAGGGGATGTGCTCTCCACAGACACTGCTTGTAGCTGCTGCTCTAGCTGTAGAGTGAAGGCTGCCCACTGGCGAATGGGGTTGAACACCTCTTGTGCGCCCACTTGGTAGGGAAACGCCGCCGCCGCTGCAGCGATGTCCCCGGAGGCCCCGGCGGCCGCGATGACATCTGCACGGCGAGCCTCTTCCTGGCGTTGCGCCTCTTCCTTACCGGGTATCAGCACATGTTTGGACAGTAGCAAATGTAGGCATCGGATGTCTGCTTTTGTGCTCTCCAGAAACGCTCCCAGGTACTGCGCCCATCGTGCAGTGCTGTAGGCGCATGCAAATTTGCGCCAGCAGCGTTGAGAACTTACCTTGCGTTGGCGAGTGGTTTGGCTTTCTTGCAGCAGCTGTTTGACATCTGGCCGTGTTCGCAGAGTGCGAGAGTACTCCAATAGCTTGGCGATATTTTGTGTCAATGTTTCCACATCGCCCTGGAATGACTTCACTTGGCGACGCAAAGATGCATCAGAGCTAGCACCAAAAGAGCCATCTTCCAATGCTTTGCGTGCACGTCGAATTTTGTGAGACAGTGGTCCTGAAGCTGCCAGATGGATCACACTGCTTCCGTTGCCAGCGGCTTGGTCGCTGTGCGACATAGCAAGCTTTGCCTTTTGCTGGACATGCACTCAGCAAATCAATGTTGAAATCCGCAAATGTGCAAACTTACGTACTGAATCATTTGACTACAGACAGGTTGCTGAATCAGTGAACACATAAAGCACCCCCCCCCCTCCTCAGCAACAGCGACCCAAAAATCTTCATCAGCCTGCTGAGGTTGGCCAATGCGCACAAAACCGCCGTGGACAATGGGGCAGCTGGCACTCAACGGTAGCCCACGACTTGCTGTCAGCCAGTGTGTGCGCATTCGACACAGGGGACCCGTGTGCGCCTCATCGGACCAGGGCGGCGGCCACAGCTGCACGAAATGCTCCCAGTTGTGTACCAAGGGCATCTGGCAGTGTCTTGGTGGGTTCTTGTGCAGCAAGCCCAGGCAGTGCGGCCATCCTAGCAGCCAGTGTCGCACCGCGAGCGTGGCTTGCGCTGGCCATAGCGGCAGATAGTGCTTGCCGCATCGGCAGCACACTGCAGTTTGCTTGATGAACAGCTGCCAGCAGCGCCGTCACGCCACTGTCAGTGTCGGCATCCGCAGCCTGAGGGCTGTCGCCTGCAGCGGCAGCCACATCCAGCTGCATCCGCTGCAGCTTGGCGAAGGTGCCCCGGCTGGCTTGCTTCAGCGCCACCACAGCAGCGGCGTGCTGTCTCTCCTGGGCTGCATTGCGCTGACGCAGAGTGCTGAGCAGCTCCTGGGCACGGGCCAAGGAATCAGCCTGTTTGTGGGAGGCCGCCAGTTGCGTGGCTTGCTGCTGCAGCCGACGCTCCAACTGCCCAACCTGCTGCTCGGCCACCTTGAGCGCAGTGGCTGTGTCGGCGTGCGCGGCGTGGGCGCTGCGCAGGGCCTGCACCGCCGCGGCGCAGTCGGCGCCCTCTGCGGCCGCCGCGGCGAGGCTGCTAGCCCAGGGCGGAAGCGGAAGCTGCAGCAGCTGCTCATCGGTGCAGCACAAACTGCGCAATACAGGCGACGCCCCCTCCACCGCAGAGTGCAGCTGTCTGCAGGCCTGGTCCAGCGGCACTGCCTCCACTGCGCCCAGCAGCGCCAGACAGGAGCCCCAAGCATCTGCCACAGCCTCTGTGCTGTCCACATGCTCCGATACAGCTGAAGGAATGGTGTCTTCCCCAGCTTGCCCCCCGTCTGGGGTGGCTGCTTGCGTATCCAGCAGCTTCCTGTGTGCACCCAGGGCTGCTGCTAAAGACCCCGAGGCAATGGCGCTGGTACAACCCGCGTTACTGACTGCAGACCACGCACTGGCAGCAGCAGCCGAGGCTTCTGCTACTGCAGCTTGCAGTGCGGCGGCCCCGGCGTTGTCCAGCAGCAGCCTGGCGGGGGGCAGGGCTTGAGCTTGCAGCTTAGCACCAGCAGCGGCTTGCACACAGTGCAGCGCCCCGTGAGCGGGGGCGCACACACTCACACAGTGCAATAACTCGCCGTGCTCGGCAATGATCGTGGGCAGTCCAAACAAGGCTGTGGGGGCCGGTGGTGCGTGACCCCACGCCTTGGTGGCTTGCTGAGCCAGCAATCTACAGCTGCTGTGTAGGTGAGTGTGGGCCTCTTGCAGTGGAGCCATGGCCACCAGCAGCTGTTGCTGCACCTTGCTACTGTGTCCCAGCTCCACGGCCCGTGCCTGTGCTCGCACCAGCGCCACCCACGCTCCCAGCACGTCTCTTGCTAGATCCCCCAGCACTGCACCACAAGAGGCAGCCGAGATGCTGCCACCGCCCTCCTGCAGCGCAGCGGCCCCAGGTGCCTGCATCACAAGCGCCTGCAGGAATGCTTGCGGCAGGTCTTGCTTGGCGCGCTGCATGGCCAGCTGGGGCGTACCCTCGCGCTTGCCGGGTGCCAGCACTGCACAGTACCCCACGGCAAGGGCAGTGTGCAGCTGCTGCCCTCCCAGCACCAGCTGCACCACACAGGCCCATGCGGGGTCGGTGGAGGCATCCACCAGCTGCTGGCGCTGAGCAGCCTCTAGGTGTCCCCCCCGCCCAACCGTGGCCAGCAGGTCATGCACCCCCGCCCAAGCGGCTGCCAATGCCTGCCACATAACACCGGGGGATGCTGTCTTGCTGTTGGCAGACAGCAGGTCTCCCAATTCCTGCATGGCCTCCTGTACGTGCACCAGGGTGCCCGACACGCTAGCTGTGAGGTCCTCCTGGGCGGTGAGCAGGTGTGCCGCAGCGCCGCAGGAAGCACAGCCCCCCACAAACAAGCCCTCCGCGACAGCAGAAGAGGCGCAGCCCACCACACACGACACCCAGCTGAGCAGGGATGACACATGCCTGGCGTGCAGCAGGGCACCGTAGGCATCTGAGGCCGCAGCCCACCCTACTCTGTCGGCGGCTGCAGCAAGCCCCTCAGTGTGGGGGCCAGCTGCTACAGCTGCCGCACCTGCGCACTGCATGTGCACTTGAGCACCACTACCAGCACAGTGCCGTAGTATCCATCCCTGCAGTTGGCTGGCCCACTGCGTGACACCCATCGCTGCCAGCACTACGTCTCGCAGCGGAGACAGGCCTGCCTGCGCTGCGGGCGGCAACAGCGGCAGCACCCACGAAGCAAGCCTGCCCTCCCCGGACCCACTGCTGGCGACCAACTCACACGCCTGCAGTGCCCCAGCAGTGCGCTGAAGGAACAGGCGGACACCCTCGGCGGCCGCAAGGGCAGTGCGGGCAGACGCCTGTCGTGTGCCTTCATCAGCTGTGAGGGCACGCAGCTCGCCTGCCACCTGTCGCAGACGCTCCCGGGTTGTGCCCAATGCACTGCTGTACTTGTGCACCTTCTGTAACGCCGCATCTCGGGCACCCTCTGCCTCTCGCAGGGCCTGCTGCAGCGCCGTGGCGCCAGCAGTCGCGTCGCCTGCCAAGTCAGCCTGCGCTTGTAGCTGTGCAGTCAGCTCCCGCTCCACTTCATCACTGACAGTCTGTAGTTCCACTGCGGCCTTAAGGGCGTCCTTGAGCTCCTGCAGTCGTTCCCCCAGGGCCATGTTCTGCTCCGTCAAGCGCTCCACCATGTCCTCGTAGGACCCAGCGGCATCCACGTACGCGTGCAATTCCGACATTTCCGCCCGCAGGGATGTTACTTCGGCTTGCAGTTCTGCATGCTCTATCAGTGTGTCCTGTGCCTGCCGCATCTGTGCACGTGCCGCTGCCAGCTCGGTGGCGGCGGCACCCCGCTGCTCCCGGGCCGAAGCGCCAAGTGTGGCCAGCGCCTCGCGCAGTTGAATGTTTTGCCGGCGTAGCTCCTCCAGCTGCGCTGCGGATGCCTCGCCGTCGCCTGCACTGGTGACTGCTGCCAGCTCCGCTTTGGTTTGCGCCAGCTCTAGCCGTACCCCCTCCAACTGACCAGTGGCGGCTGCAGCAGAAGCAGCGGCCACCAAGGACTCCTCACGGGCAATGTCCCGCTCCAACACCGCCTCCTCCGCATCTAGTTCAGCAGCCTCCACGTCTGCCTGCAGCTGCTGCACTTCCTCCAAGGACTCCTCCAGCCGTCGCCGCAGGCCCTTTTCAGCTGTAGCAGCCCGCAGCTCCGCAGCTGCCACTGCCTTGCTGGGCGTGCGCAGGGCGCTGTCAGCTACCTCGCGCTCGGCAGCAGCGGCGGCCGCCTGCGCGCTCTCCAGTTCAGCTGTGCTGGCAACGGTGTCGCTGGCAGCAGCTGCCAGTTGCTCACGCAGCGCATCCAGGCTGCGCTGGCACTCGGCGGCGGCATTCTTTGCGGCGCTTGCAGCAGCCGCTTCGTCCGCCAGCTCCACTCGCAAGCCCTCCGCCGCCTCCTCGGCAGCGACAAGGGCAGCAGTGGCCTCAGCTGCCTCTGCTTTGGCAGCTGCTGCAGCTGCCTCTGCCGCCTGCAGCTGTTCCTGTGCGGCGGCAGTGGCTGCCTGGGCACTGTGCTCACCCGCCTGCAGCTGTGCCTGCAGTGTCTTGTGCTGCTCTACGGCATCCTGCAGTTGGGCCTGTAGCTGCAGCACTTCCTCCTGCAATCTCTCCTGCGCGTTACCGCTGCTGCTGCTGCTGCTGCTGCTGCTAGCAGGGGCTGTTTCCGCCTGTATGTCCGACTCCTCCGCACTCGACGGGACGCAAGCTGGAGCTGCCGTTGCTGCCTGCAGCGCTGTCTTTGCAGCCGCTAGCTGCGTTGCCAGCTCTGCTGCTTCGTCTTGCACTGCCTGCTTGGCAGCATCAGCCTCTTCTTTTGCTACTGTAGCAGCAGCAGCAGCGGCAGCTGCAGCCGTTGTGTCTTCCTCAGCCTGCTTCTGGGCTGCCTGCAGCTGCCCTTGCAGCTGGGCCAGCTGTGACGCGGCAGCAGCTGCATCAGACTCCAGCTGGGCAGCAGAGGCTGCGATTTGCTTCTTATGCGCCTTCTTTAGCTGCTCTATTTCCTTGCGCGCTACCTTGGCTGCAGTTTGTGCCTCGTCAGCTGCTGCCTGCGCAGACACCAGCTCCACGCTTTGCTCCGCCAGGGTGGAGCGCAGGGAGGCCACCTGCTGGGCGGCGCGCTGGGTGAGGGAAGTGCCCCCCGATGCTGAAGGGGTGCGCAGCTCTGCTTCAGGCTCGTCGCCGGCCCTGGAGCTGCCCCCCCGTCCACCTGCTGTGGGTGGGGGGGTGCTGGGTCGGGAGGAGGCAGCCGTGGAGGGTGGGCCTGAGGGGGGCTTGGACACATCCTTTGATGCAGGGGTGCGGCTAGCTGCCAGCTGGCGGCGAGGGCGAGTACCAGGCAGGCGCGAGGATCCACTACCAGCAGCAGCGCTGCCAGCAGCGGCACTGCTCTGGGCCGAGCCGGTAGGGCGCGGCAGCGCAGAGGCGGGCGTGGAAGAGACTGGGGTCTCTGCACCCTGAGTAGAAGACAGCGTCTCTGCTACACTGCTTGAGGCTGCTGCTTTCATGCTACGGCCCGTGGCAGCCTTCTTCTTGCGCAGTGCCTCGAGCCGTGCTGTCGTGCTGCTGGGCGCCGGGGCAGGGCTTGCAGTTGTGCCCGATGCATCGTCAGTGGAAAGTTTGAAAACGCTGTTTGGTTTCATGAAAACACCATGTTTGTCTGCCACTTGAAAGTACTGCACATAGATGGCAGTGTGAGAGCATGCACTTCACCTCGCTGGCGTTACGCAATTCTCTCAAACCGCCAAACTCACCCTTTCACCGTCCACTTCGCCGTCATTTTTGCCATCGGCCTCATCAAGCTCCACACCGATCCACACGCCTTTGGCAAACTGCAGAAGAATGTGTGGGTGTGTTGCGGTAACATTGGGCTTGTCGCGAATTTGAGGCAGTCATGGTCGACGCACCTTCGTCTCGCCAATGAAGCGCACGTAGCCGGGGCGGGTTCCAGCAGTGACGCGGTCCCCAACCTCAAAAAGATTTTTCTGTCGAACAGATTGACGAGTGGATCTGGTTGATGCCATTCTGCGTAGCTGTGAGAAGCGTTGCTACACCTCGCTGACTGCCGCGAGCAACACAAACTTTGCTGGTAGCTAGCTGTACAGGCTGCCTCAGGCCAGGCCGACAACCACCTGGAACTGGAGCACAGTTCAAGGCACAGGTCTATATCTACGTAAAGCCCCACATGTCATTCTGGTGCCAGTCAAATCTGATGAAGCTGGGTGGTTTGGTAAAGTTGTGCATTGGAGCTGTTGGGGGGGGAAGAGGGGGGGATGCCGGAGGGGGGGGGCGAGGTCTGCAGCCTCTACGCCCGTGCAGGCTGCGCCGCCTGGCCAGCAAGCAACGCAACCTTTTCCATGGGCAGGTTGCTGCCGCAGCAGATAATGCCGACAGTGCAGCCTTGGAAGCGGGCTGCGTTGCACTCAAAAGCAGCCAGGGCGACCCCAGCACTGCCCTCGATAATTTTGTGCTGCTCCTGCATGAAACGCACCATGGCGCCCTGAATGTCATCCTCCTCCACAAGCAGCCAGTCATCCACGCATTCCCTGCATGCCTGCATGGTGATGGAGCCCCCTTCGATGCCCCCTGCTGTGCCGTCGCTCCATGTGGCCCCGTTTTCGAATTCGCCGTCCCCCAGGATACGACCAGCCTGCAGACTGGCATACATGCAGGCATTATGCACAGGCTGGCAGCCGATCACTTGCACGTGCGGCGCTACGTGTTTGATGTACGCAGCGATCCCAGCGATCATGCCGCCGCCTCCCACAGGCACCAGCACGCACTGCAGACCCCGCACCTGCTCCAGAAGCTCCACAGCGATGGTGCCCTGCCCAGCAGCCACCTGCAAGTCGTTGTAGGGGCTGATGAACACACCTCCCATGGCCTCTGCGGCCTGGCGGGCTTCCGTCTCGGCTCGCTCGCAGTCACTTGAGGCAGACTTGGTCACTTTGGCGCCTGCAGCTGCCAGAGCTTGCAGCTTTGCAGAACTCGCATTGGCAGGAACAAAGATTTCAAATGAGCTCTCTGGTGCTAATAAGCGCACCGCTCGAGTTACCGCCAGTGCATGATTGCCAGTGGACGCAGTCACAATGTGAGGCAATTTCGCGGACTTGGAGTCAGCCACGAGACAGTGCACCTTGTTCACAGCCCCACGTGCCTTGAAGGAGCCAGTGACCTGCTCTGATTCAAGTTTGATAAACACGTTCCCTTTGTTTGCTTTGGACAGCTGCGGTGAGTGAGCAACAGGCGTGCGGAGAGTGTATTGGGCAACAGGCTGGATAGCCTTCAGCACTTCCTGAGCAATCGTACTCCCCACTGTCTCACTAGCAGCTACAGTGTTTAGTGCACATGTTGATTGTGATAGTAGCCGTTTGCGAAGTGCGTGCACGGCTGCGCTGCACAGCACAGTGGCTGTTGCTGCTCGCAAGAAGCTCAGCATAGCGCCAGAAGTGGCTTGATTTGGCGCGTGCACTGGGAGACCTTGCCAACAAGCACAATCGAGGCATTTACATTGCAACGGCCGCTTGCTTCGCCAGGCGCTTGGGCTGGAGCAGGCGCCGAGCGTGCAGCCCCCCTGCACTACACAGCCACAGGGGCGCACCAAGGCTCAGAAAACACACAATCCCAACCGTTGGAGCCGTCTGCCAGTGCCCAGCCGTCCGGTACCCCAGCAGTGCGCAAGATGCTGTCTGGCATCAGCGCCCCCACTGCTGCCAAGCCGCGTGCGGCGGACACCCCCCCCACAGCATGTGTGGCTGCGCCGTGGCTGTGGAGGCTCTCTGCATTTCCCTTGCCGTGGTGTGACAGCCCCCACGCAGCCCCCAGGTCTCGCTGTGCCACATCTATCGTGTCCCCCGCCACCCGGTGCATGAGCAGCCCCAGGCGGCCCATGTTCAGAGCCATGTCTGGCCCTGGGTTGAACTCCAGCAGGTGCGGCTGCATGCCCTCCGTCACCAGGAAGTCCACCCCAAACAACTCAAAGCCGCTGGCGAATGGGGCAAGTGCCCCGAAGGCCCCTTTGTATGAAGCCAGCACATGTGCTGTGCACGTCCGCATGCGCTCCCACAACAGCGCTGCGTCCGTGGCACCACCAGGCAGCACCTCGGGCAGTTCCGACATGAGGCGCAAGTGATCCCCCTCGCTGTACTCTGAGTGCTGCAGTGCAAGGTATGTGTTGGTGATGTGTGCGAAGTGTGCCTCCTCCCCTGTGCTGTGGGCTGCAGGCTTGTAAGGCTTGACGGCGCTGAGCACCTGCCCCTCCCGGTACAAATACACATTCAAACAGCTGGTGAGCAGCACATAGACCCGCAAGTGGAACTTGCAACCCTTGAGCAGCAGCGGACGAGGAAGGTATCGCTGCAGCACCCACTCGGCGATGTCCGTGGCGGCACTCACACAGCGCACCACCTCTGCCATTTTCGACAGCACAGTGACCTCTGCGCCCTTGTTGGCGATACTCGGCTTCAGTATCCACAGCGGAGCCACTTCTCCCGCGGCTGTGGCGGTGGCGCCGGCTGTATCCACGGCGTCCTCCGCCTCCCACAGGGCGTCCGCCAGGGCCGAGGCACGGTCAATGCGCAGGGCGCCGCCGGGGGGGTTGAACACCTGCAGTGTGTTGATGACAATGCTTTGTGGCAGCCAGCCCTGCGTGGCCAGGGGGGAGGTGGGGTGGGACCCCACAAACGCGTTCAAGTGCTTGGCCAGGTGGGCCTTGCGCGAGAGCCCTTTGCGGGTGAAAAAGAAGTTTCCACTGCGCAGCTCACTGTTGGCCAGTGCGACTGGCATGGCCTCGCTGCTGCTGCCTGCATTGGCTTTGCTGGGGGCAGCTCGCTTCTGCACTGCCTGGTGCAGTGCCAAGTGCGAATCCCAGTCGTGCGTTTCGTACTCTGTGAGCCAAACCCGGGCACACGGAGGGCCGAATACGGTTTCCTCAGAGAGGGCAGCGCTTGCTGCAAGGGACAGGGCGGCAGCATTTGGGCCGGTGGGTGGCGCCAGCGGCCACACACTTCTCGGGGTGCCCGCACTTTGAACAATGGGCAGGAGTGTGCCCGGGTGCCGTGCCACGGCAGCAGCGTACAATCCGTGCATTGAAGGGCATTCCATATCAATAAACACAGCTGCTTGGCTCCCGTTGTAGGCCCAGTATGCTGTAGCTGTGGCAAGCTCGTCAGCAGCTGCTGCGCATACAGCAGTGCTTGGCGACACTTTGAAAGGGGGGTTGCTCAATGTGGACGACATATTTTTATAACTGGGCACAAAGATGCAGCTTGATCGTCCCGATAAATTCGAATTCTCGATCCAAATAAGGTGTTTATTGCAGAAAGGCACCCAAGAATCGTGATTTCAAATTGTGCGGAATTTGACCCTGTGATATTTCTTTGGTTAGCTGGTAAGAAGCTAGTGCTTTCTGCGGGTTTCCCCCCCAGCAGTTTGCCTGCTTGCACAAAATCAATCATTGTATCAAGTTGGAGTGTACATTTGGTCATTGCACAGCTTAACATACTTTGCGTGTCGAGGGTGCTTGTTTTGACGGTCGCCCCTTCGTTTTCGAATGCTCCGTGATGCGACAATAAGGCACACGAGAAATACTCAAAGCTCGAGGCCATAGCATCCATCATGCAAACTACAGCTTCAAAGGAGACTTGCCTGTCCACGTTGTTCAGCTGTCGTCCATGGCTTCATCCAAGTCCTTGAACTGGTCCCCCACGGTGTAGGACACTGGCTGCCGCGTGGCCCGCCGCTTGTTCCGAGCTGGAACAGCGGAGCCCATGTATGCGAATGCCGCCAGCGAGTCCACATTCAGACTGCGCTTGCTGCCCCTGCTGCGTCGCTGCTTCAGGGGGCGGGGGGCCGCCCCCTCCGCGTCGCTGCCTTCGCTGCTGCTGCTGCTGGCGCTGCTGGCGCTGCTGGAGTCAAAAATGAGCCCCCCCTCAGCCCCCCCAGCCGCCGACTCAACGCTGCCACTAGACGATTGCTCACTCTGGCTGTCGCTGCTGCCGTCTGCAGCCGCACGCCTGGAGACCCCCCCCCCACGTCGGGAGCTACGGGGGGCCCCTAGCATTGCCATAGTGCGCGCAATGCGCTCAGCCTTTGCCTCAGCCCGGGCCACAGCCTCCGCCTGCTCCTCCTGGGACTCTTCGATTTGCAGAAGGTGCACACGCAGCGCTGTTCCCAGTTGCACACGTTCGTCCGGACTCAAGTGCAACAGCTGAGCCAGCAGTGCAGTCACAGCTGCATCCTGCAGCTCTGGTTTCTGCGCGGGCTCGCTTGCCTCATCGCCGCTGGAGCCTTCCTCTTGCTCGAACACGGCCTCCTCTGCAGGGGGCGCCAGTGTTCCGGCCAGTGCCCGCAGCTGCTGCAGACTGTGGCACAACATCTCCGCCTGGGCCGACCCCAGGCCATACAGCGACGTGGGCACCTCGCCAGCTAATTCCGCTTGCAGCCACGCAGGGAGCTGCGGGCGGAACTGCACGTGCATTTGGCCCAGGATGGCCTCCACCTCCCCCTCCTCGTATGGCGCCGCTGAGGCGGAGCCCCCCCCTGCACCCCCTAGCTCCGGCAGCCGGTCGGCGTCTGCAACACCGCAGGCCACTGCTGAACGCAGAAGGCTCATCCGCACCACGGAAGTACGTGATTGCTCGATGCGTGTGGCCACTGCCGCCTCAGCCGGTACGAATGCAATTGGGAGTGTGGGCAGCTTGGCCGGTTTGGGCTCTGCACGGCCCTCCTCAGAATCCGACCCCCCCCCGAGCAGCATACTTGTGCGCAAGGACAGTGACGCTTGAGCTTTGCTTGCCTTGGACGTTTTATGCTTGAAGAATGCCGTGAGGGTGCCCCCGCCGCCCCCGCCGCCGCCGCTGTCACCACTGCTGTCGTCGTCCACGATGCCGGCCGCCTCAGTGGCTGCAGCAGCTGCTGCAGCTGCAGCTGCCTCGTGTGCCTGTTGGTACACCTGCTGCAGGGCAGCCATCTGCGCCTCCCGCAGTGGGGACAGCTGCCCCTTGCACATACGGTGGCGCCACCGCCCAAAGCGGACGCCCCCTGCGCTGTCACTCAACAGCACATACCGCCAGCCAGCATTGTCCTTCAGCAGTGCCGCATCTGCGCTCTGCAGCTGCTTCCGACTCCACTCCGCCATGGGGAGGTGGGGGGTGCGGCGGCTGCCAGGGGGGATGGGCCATTCGAAGCCGAACACTCCCCAGCCCTCATCGGGGCCAGATGGCGCAACCACTGCAAAGGCTTCTTCGTGCTCTTGCTGCGCTTTGTCCAGTGCCTTCAGTGCCGACGCTACCCGCACATTCCCCTTGAGCGCGTCCTGTCGAGCGGTGGCGGCAGCTGCCTCGTCACCCTCCTGGGCACTGGCGGACGGTGGCTTGATCTTGGCCTGTACAGCACTCAAAGCTGCTTCCACCGCTTCATCGTGATCGGCCTGTGCTTCCTGCAGCGCCAGGAGGGCTGCTAGCTGGCACTGCACTGTGGCATTCACCAGCAGCTGGCTCTCAAGCAGCGCCCGCAGGATATGCAGACGCAACAGCAGGGAGCACTTGTGCCAGTCGAAAGAGGGGCTGTCCAGCTGCACGTTGAACTGCTCTTCTATGCCCTGGAACAGCCAGTCGTGTTCGTCGTTAGCCATGATCCGCCCCAAAGAGCGAAACCAAGTTTTATCACTGCGCGCACACACGCATACTGTACGAGATGCAGTGCAGTGTGTAGGACTGTCATGACGTACCTCCACGACCTTGCGTTCTTGGTGAACGGCTTCGCTAAACGTTGGGCCATGATCCGCCACAGCACGTTGTGGCGGTGTGTGTCGATCAAGGCGTTCTCCAGGCGCTGCGAACACGGAACAGTGCACACGGAACAGGCACTTGGTTCCAGAAGCTGAGCTTACAACGAGGTCCAGCTTGGGCAGGCGGCAGGTGCGCTGCAGCGCCTGCATGAGCGCCGCTGTGGCCCAGAAGTCCACTAGCCCGCAGCATGTGGCGGAGTGAGGGGAGGTGTGCTGCGCCTGCTGCGAGGCTTGCGCTGGGCTGGCATCAGCATCATCTCCTGCAGCGCTAGCAGGGCCCTCTTTGCTGCCGTCCATGCTGCCTGAATGCATCGCCGG
>Ga0307982_1000526_pt1 | contig 30129 bp, 39 predicted proteins | sample OrgLakmetagen989_FD_201847 | JGI IMG/M metagenome (GOLD analysis project Ga0307982, IMG submission 201847) | Saline water microbial communities from Organic Lake, Antarctica - #989 | ecosystem: Environmental > Aquatic > Non-marine Saline and Alkaline > Saline | place: Antarctica: Organic Lake...
CCCCCCCCCCCTTGCGCCGCAGTATCTTCTTGAAGCGCTTCCTTGCAACAGGCCTAATTCGTTTTCCTTAATGCGCCGTTTTGCAACGAGCCTTGGATTGTCGCGCATGGGCCTCGTTGCTCGTCGCTAATATTATCGCTGTCGCTGTCGTCGTCGCTGTCGTCGCTGTCGTCGTCGCTCTTGTCGTCGCCAGCTGCTGACTCAACAGTCAACAGGTCAGGAGGAGTATGAAGCCGTAATATGGCGAAATCGAGCTAAGGACCGAGCTTCGTTCAATCAGGGAGCCGCAACGAAATTTCGTTGATTTCGGCCAATTTAGACGAAACGAAATCCCGTAAAAAGCAGCCAAGCTCCTGTCTCCACTTCGCACTTCGGCCTCTTCGGCCTATCCTTGTCCTTGGCAATGGCAATTCACTCATCACTCATCGAACTCCGAACTCTTTACCCTCCTTTGGACTTTAAGACTTCCATTTCTGAAGATTTCTTCCGAGCGCGTTCTCGTTCTCCCACGTGATTCTCCAAGTCACTTGTGTACCTATATCTATACCATAATACTATATACTATATGGTTAGTGTTTCTGCTTATGGTTTATATAATTTGTGGAAACTGAGAAGGATAGAGTTAGAGAAAGAGGGAACTCGGAGTATAATGAGATATTTTAATATACTTTCATATAAACACAGCAACGTATGATGCGAGGCCACTCGCAGCGGCTTAGAATATTTCTTTCAAGGCGCCAATCAGGCTAGTCAGCGGATCATTTGGTCTTTATAGCACCACCCCCGAAGCCGTTCGGGAATTTATTTGTACTTGTTCTTAGCGAGCGAGTAGAGAAGGGTCCTGCAGCACACGTAAAAAGGCACGAGCAAGCAATGTGAGGGATCTATAAAGAGAGGCAAGTAAATTCACAAAAAAAAAGTGGTATTTCAGGTTGACGCACCCGCCGACGGCGATGGCGGAGCCGAGAGCCCCGAGAGGTGAGAGCGGGTTCTGGAAGACGATAACCGACGCGAGGATAATCACTACGCGCTTGATGGTGTTGCCCACTGCGTGCGTCACAGGCGCCACTTCGCTTAGCGCCAAGAACGCCACTTCATTGTACCTGCCAAATACATAAAGGTGCGCAAAGTGAGGTACTGATGGAGCTGGCTGATGCATATGTTGAAAGCTCGCATGCATGAATACAGGGAATACTATCTATTAACAGCAACTAGCAGCTTCAGAATAAGCGAAACAAGGGCAGTTCTTACAAGTAGTAGAAGATGCCGGAAAGGCCGATCATTTTGCTGAGCTCAGCAGCGGATGAGCCCGCAGCGATGGCAGCGTCCCAGGAGGCCTTGATGGCCGCAGGGGATTCAAGCGCGAGCGACAAGGGCGCAAGCATGACGAACGCAATGATCGTCAGCACTGCATACCTGACACATAAAGAAAGAGGCAACGCAGGAAGTCAACAGGCAACAATGTTCGCTGTGAATTAGCAGCTGTGCAAGAGGAAATAAAAGAATGACCATCATTCTGTTTTTTTTGCCACTCACAGGTTCGGTGCGTTCAGGTTTTCGCCGATGGATTTGTTGAGGAGGCCCTTGGAGAGAATCGCGCGCGAGGCCGACGCCACGTTGGACAGCATAGCCGTTGAAAAGGCCAGCCAGCTGAATGAGAGCTCCTTGAGCGAGGCGAGGCCCACGCCGCCAATCACAGGAATCAGGGAAAGGTACACGGGGAGAGGCATGAACTGCTTGAGGAGCAAGGCGGAAAGCCCGGCTGACACCACCGGCTCCGAGGCCTTCACAATGTGCGTAAACGACACCGCGCCAGCGCCCAGGGAAAGCACAGCACCAACGTGGGTGCCCAAGTGACAGAGCGCAGAGGGGGCTAAGTTTTTCACGTTTTCAGTCGACAGTTTGGGCGCCACACGCAGGCCAGTGCCCCACAGGAGAGCGACGTAAGGAATGCCGGCGAAGAGCTGGAAGGTCGCCAGAGTCCACGGCAATGGCATGGCATTCAGCGCCATTTTGTTGTAGATGTTGTAGCCAATGTTCAACGCATACCAGAGCGCGAAATATGAGCCCACTTTCAGCGTGTGCTGCATGCCTTTCGAGCCCTCAGCTTCACCGCCGGTCTGCAAACGATCAAAATAAAAATAGTGATCATACATTCAATACACATGACGCTCACAAAGACTACCACATCATTATGCACTGCCCATGGCAATTGAAACCTATTGCATGTGTACATAAAATAAGTACTCACCGTAGCCATGGCGGCCTCTAGAGCCGTGGGCTTCAACTGCGGGCAAGATCCACGGCCCAAAGCCATTTGCTGAGAAGACCAACGAAATAAAGAGAAGGGTAAGAACTCGGAAGAACAAACACCACACGCCTATGCACTAGTGGATAAAAGATGAAACACACCTTTTCAACCGGCGAGGCGACTGGGCTCCGCACGTTTGAGTGCTGTAGGATGTCAAAGATAGGGAAGGTGTCAAAGTTTCAATTGTCAACTTCAGTATCTTGAGAAGCAAAACTATGCAACAGCGGCAGCTAACCACTTAAAATGACCGACCGCAAGCCGAGGGGTAGGCAGCGCGAATGCAACAGTGCTGCCCATGCAGAGCATGAGAACGAGAGGCCGAAGGGATGGCATGGTCGCGACTATCTTTTTGATGTACAAGCTTTGCGCCTTGCTGTAGTTCAACCTTGATTCGTGCTGTCGTCAGATGATCAGATGATTCATTCAAGAGAGGGAAGATTCTAAACCAAATGTACTATATTGGAGAACAACAGATCGCAACAAAGAAGCAAAAATAGCACAGCCAGAAGACCAGAACTACCAGAACCAGAACAACGTCTATCTTAACAATAAGATACGTCGAGCAGCTGAAGTTGTAAGCGTGCGGGTCTTGCCCACATAAAGCAGACATGCATAGCTGCTGCCGAGATGATACTCATGCAATCATTTCCGCTAGGAACGACGAATCATTTATTCTAGGCTAAGTGCGCAGTACACACCACTCCGTTTTCTTCCGGGTGGTCACTTGACAAGCCTCGCGTGGCAAGGTGGTCTCCAAAAATGTCAGTGCTCATTGATTTGCCCTCCGTGCTGCCTATATATGCAGCCGTAGGCTACTTCGCCCTATACTGTGCAACATATCTCTGCTTTCCCTCGTTGACGCACGCAAAACGCGTGGATGCACGGTCGCGGATCCCATCCTTCATCAATGTCGCCGTATGTCTTACTGCGTGCGTGGCTTTGCGCGAAGAGTTGTGGTTAACTTTCTGGGACCCATTCAGAGCTGCCTTCGAAAAGACCACCTCGCGAGACACCTATTTACACTTGGTAGCCGGATACATGCTTCATGATTTGTGTTTGATGGCGTTTGAGCCTTCCCTTCGTGAATGGGCCATGGCGGCTCACCACATCGTCGTAATAGTGGCGCTCGAAGCAGGCTGTTACTTTCAGGTAGATTGAAGTTGTCGCCCTCGATTCATGCTTCATGTACTCTTTTCATCTCGTTACCTCTGTTGCTTGTTTCTCAGGCTGCGACGTTTTACATGTGCGTACTTTTCATAAATGAAGTGAGCACCGTTTTTCTGAACGTTCGGTTTTTACTATTGCACTTCGACGCATCCTCGTCACTGCTTTACATTTACAACGGCGTGGCCTTAGCTGTGTCGTATCTAGTATTTCGAGTGCTTGCCATTTCAATTATGGTTGCTCATGCTTTTTACTCTTGGTATGTCCTCGCCATTCAACAAGGCCTATACTGGTCGCGCCCGCCGTTCGATCGGATCCTCTTTGGAGGCTTGACTACTCTACTTGTTGTCCACTGGGCTATTAACATGTTTTGGTCTCAAAAAGTATTCAGCAGCGTGCGAAGAGCTCTCAGAAAACAAGCTGATAGCAGGTCAAAAAGTCTATGATTTTGTAAGGCCAGCTGTCCGTCGCATGAAGTGAAAAAACACACGGAAGATACCCATCGTGAACAAATTTAGAATTTCTACCAATGGCACTCGACCGACCTGACCTCACGCAGCGCTTCTACGCCAACGAAACTTTCAGTTGTGAGGAGAATGCAGAATTTGTGAAGCTATCAAGAAGGTCGAGAACAAGTGCTCAAGCTCTGGTGCTCGGTTTGAGTGAATGCTATTCTCAAGGACGAAAAAGCGCGAAATAGTGGGGGTGGCATGGCGTGGCGGCAACTCGCGCAGTGGGCCGAGATTTAAAAACGTGATTGCGATAGAGTGAGCTTAGATAGGTACAGTCGTGCGAATCCACAAGGAAATCCGCGATCGAGAGAGGCGCCATATATCTTTGTTCTCTTAGTGAAGTGTTTTGTTCTACTTCTATTTCTACTCCATTCCCACGCGCCATTTTTCAATTCCAATTCCGAATCCCAGAGCTAACCTGGTCTACTATGGCAGGAGTTTAGTAGTTCACTAAGAAGCAATTGAACACTTAGATTGCGATGTGCTAGTAGTTCCTCTACTGCTGTCCATTTATCAGCGGGTTCTTTAAAATCTAAGGTCACAGTTGATTATTAGGCATAAGTAAAGAAGTGCCCGATGATACGAATTGCGAATCTGAATACATAATAAAGCAGACTTTGTTGAACCACCCAGTGGTTTGAGTACAAGCACTTTCGCGCATTAAAAATAAACGCAATTTATGACAGCCAACCCAAGGAGCACTGGGAACGAAGTGCCCCGCACTTTCCTTACCCAGGAAGGGCCAATCTGCTCATTTTTTCTTCTTGCCACCTTTGCCTTTCTTTCCCTTGGTAGCAGCCTTGAGCAGCGCGCGCGTCGCTCGGCCTCGCGCCACCTTCTGTATTCTCGTAGCTGCACTGTCGAGTACGCCTCTTGCCTCGGACACTTTCTGACGGAACTCCAACAGCACACGCTCCTCTTCCGACCTGAGCGAATGGTGAAGGGGGGCAAACAAGCATGCAGCGTGAGTCAATTCAGGCAAATTCCAAGCCCATCTAGATTTCCTCAGCTTCACCTCTCCCAACCTAAATATTCTCCTGTTCACAACCAAGGAAAAAGAAGGCCTTTATTTTACCTTTGAGCGTTATTGGCGTCAACTTTCGCGAAGTGTTCTTCGAGGGTGTCGAGCTCTCCTTTTTCTTCGGCCATCAGCGCTTTCAGCTCCTTCAGCTCCTCGGCCTTGGCAAACATTACGGCATCGTACTCGGCAATTTTAGCGGCCAGTTCGCGTTCCGCCTGTATTGAGAGGGAGGTAGGGCGAGAGGCAAAGAGCGAGCTCAGGAGAAAGTTTGACGCGAAATATTAGCAAACGCGAAATATTAGCAAACACCAATGAATCTTGCAATTGCAGGACATCATATCATATGAATTTGAACCTTGTCTTTTTTCTTGCGGAGCCCCAGCTCAATCTCACGGTGCTTTTCGCCTGCTTCGGTTAAACTAGTTTTCAAGGCATTCAGCTTAGACGTTAAGTCTTCCGAGGTTTCGCCGTGCACTCCTTCAGCGGCGTTCCTCGCTTCCAATGACTCCTCCGCGACCGCTGCCTTTTCAGCACTGGTGCTCGCCTCCACTGAGGCCAGTTCGGCGCGCAGCTTTTCCTCGAGCTCATTCAAAGCTTCTGCTTCCTTCGTGCGCTCTTCTCGTTGCTGCGCTAAGGTTGCGCTCAAAGCATTTCGCTCGTCCTCCGCGCCGCGCTCTCGCTCCACCAGCTCGTGCATCAAGGCCTTGGAGGTGGCCTCTTCCTCCACTGTCGTGGCCAGCTTTTGGAACGCCACCTTCTTGAGGTCAGCCAGCGCCTGCACCAGTGTCGCAAACTCGGGTGACTGCGCTGACTCCGGGACCCTTGGCTCGAGGCTGTTGCTGCTCGAAATTTGTTCCAAAGCTGAGGGGTTGCGGCGCAGCTCGCGGCAGAGCGCCCGCACAGAGACGTGCACGGCCGACACGACCTCAGGGTTCACTTGTGGGGCTGCGTGGTTGCCATGATGGTGGTGGTGCCGCCGGCTGGCGAGACTTGCCAGCTGTGCTCGTGCCAACAAGTAGTTTTCTTCAGCTTTCCATTGGGCCTGAAGCGCTTCAGCGGCAGCCCCGCCGCCATTGCCGTCCTCAAGTGCAGCGAGCATGTCAGGATCAGGGTTCCCGGATGGCACGTACGACACCAATTTCATGCGCGCGAGTACATCGTCGAGGCAGTTGATCACCCGCTGGGCCTCGTTGTTCGTTAATTTCATCATGTGCGGGTTTCTCACGTGAGGCGTGAGAGGGTCGATTCAATAAAACTGCTGAGACCCAGGAGGCTAAACGCACGAAATCAACCTACCCGTCGTGAAAATTCTGTGAAAATCTTGACTCACGCTCGAATAAGGCGCTATTCACAGTTTGTAAACCTTAGCCCTTGAAGGAAACACTCTACACTGTCACCACTACCAAGTAGCTGTTAGCTGTTAGACCCGAAGTGATAACGCGGGCGGGCAAGCCTCAAGCACGCCTCCCAGTAGATAGTAGCTCGTAAAAAAATACGTTCGAATCTGACATACATACGATTGAGATATCACATTAGTGTAAAAACCAACTGGCGTTTAGAGACGTTGGCGTGATTTCGTGATTTCGTGATTTCGTGTCTACTGGCGTGGGTTACAGCGCTTTGGACTTGCCGAGACTTCATTAAAGCACAAACCAATAGTGAGAAGGCGTTCGCGGCAAGGCTTCCAATTTTTCAAGTGCTCCGTACTTACGCTCTATCACTAGTCACTAGCTATCTATTGACTTTGACGAGGACGTAAGAGTCAATGGCAAGTTCGCCCAGAACTCCGGGCTCACCTCGAGCTTCACCTCGGACGGGGGACAAAAATCCACCCTCCTTTTTCAACCAAGCTACAGATAATACCTATGAAGTGTTCGACCTGGTTGAGATTTTATGCGATGACGAAGAAACGGGCGCGGCGTCGTGGCTGCCGGCACGAGTCACGCAGGTCATGGATAGCTCCCTTGAAGTTCTTATGCTGGGCGAGCGCGATTCCTTCGAGGTCTAACCAGCAATCCTGACCCATAACCTTGTCTTCTTGAAAAGATCAAATATTTTTCGCTTTCTCACTAGCGATTACTTACTTCTTGGGCCTCTATTGTGTTGTGGCCTAGGTTCACGAGAGTTCTGTTCGCGCAATCGCAGAACTCGACGGAGAGGCAGTGCCACCTGTCGACGTGGTGCCTGGTCTCATCTGCTCCGTCTGGTACGCCCAAGGCGGCGACTATTACGATGCCCAAGTCGATGGTAGCGATGAACCAGGCACTGCAGTTGTGACTTACTTGGCGGCCGACGAACAGGTTTCTTAGTTGTGCCACTCATGAACTTCAAACACTATAGATGCCTCGTAAAAAGGATTCTAAACCTCTTCCAATCCCTTGCCATTTCCTTTAATAACTTTCCAATTTCGTGCATGTTCAGGAGGAAGTACCTTTGCGGTATTTGCGGCAGCAGCCATCAATTGAGGAGCACCATCGCAAGCATGAAACGCATGCCCAGTTCATGGCCAGGCAGCTGCTCAAGATCGAGAATGACGCCGCCAAGCCTACGCGATTTCAAGAATTTAATCTCAGGTAAAACTTCACCCAATGCATTGTATTGGATCTTCTTACCTATACGCGCCTTCTAAGATTTTCAACCAACTTTGACACTCCTTCCTCACTTCAGTGACAGCAAGAAGGGTCACACGACTTCATCGTCGGCTTCTACGAAGCGGCGCTTGCCACTCGAACCTCACGCAGCCATGCAGCTTTTGAGAGCAGAGTCCACGCGCGTGTTCCGTCGGCTCAAAATGGGCCCAAAAGAATTCTACAACAAAGCAAACCGGTATGTGAAGTACCATGAACGCCATGATCGCTTCCACAAGACCGTACTCGACTATACACTACTCGTATTAAATAATTATGCTTATTCATCTTGTTACTTTCAATGTTCAGATATCACGCCATGGCGGTCTTGCCACATGAGATCGCAGACACCCTCGCAACGCTCACCAATTTCGACGTGGCTTCTGATGATCCGGTGCACATACAACACTCCCTCGCTCGTCTTGCCAAAATCCTTCATAATCTGCATACTTTCCCGATTTTACTGCAATCCTAAATTTTACATCAAAGTAGCCCTGTTCCCTCTTTCAATTCCGCATGTGATAAGCTTCTCTTAACGTAGCCCAAGATACTCCATGAAGTGCTTGTTTTTTAGATGTGTCTTGTTTTCCCGCTTTTAACCCCTTCCGCGTTGACCCTTACATGTGCCTCAGGTCATGGACTTAGTGATGGCCGAGCTCGATCCAACTGGAGTTGGCGAATGCACCCTTGCGATGCTCAAGAAAAACTGGCCCCAAGACTGGAAAGAAGCCATGCACCTTTACTTTCACGCAGCAGCGGTGCGGCAACTGCATACGCGTCCATTTTGATACTTCCTCTTCCTCATTCGCTCTAGTTGTTTGATGCTTGCTCCCATACACGAGTGTGCGATTGGATTTGGGAAGCGTGCGGAGAGCAATAACGATGGTTCGAAAGTAGAAAAAGGGAGACGAGAAATTAAGCCGTCTTACTCCAATTTGCCTTCATTTGTGATTGCAGGTGAAACCGGATGACAAGGAACAGTGGACTCTCGGCAAGAAAGAGAAGGCCTTCGGGGGCTGGCTCTACAAGAGCAAAGGAACAACGGGCTCCCCTCGAGGCATGTCTTACGCGCAACAAGCAGCAGCTGGTGGAAAAAATGCCGAAAAAGCACTCTCAACTAACACCTTTTCTTACGGTGATGCATTAGCTGAGAGAAATCCCGGTGCTGTCTTTTCTTTTACGCTGTGACGTAGGATATTGTCCTTTCATGTTCGAAGTCTTTCTTGCTGACTCTTTCTCCCCATTCCTCAACGATGATGGTTGCAGGCTACACGGAAGGCATGACCAAGGAAGACCTTTTAGAGGAGCGTAAAGCAGCAGCAAGCAAGGGGTCGTCTCGCGTGCAAGCCCCGAGGTCTCGCGCCGGATGGGGCAACAGTCACATCCGGCGGAAAGCACTGGTGAGTGGAATCATTGGAATCCTTGTGTGCCTGTCACTTCCTCACGAATTGTCTTACATGTAACAGGCGCATTTTTCGAGCTTGTCCCTGAATTCATACTCCTGCCTTGCTTGATGCAGCAACTCCACACCTCTTTTACTCCTCACCCAAACTTCCCACTCTACTTTCTATATCTCATATCATCATGTCCTCATGTCAAGGACGAGTGGCAAGCTACGCTTTTAGTCGACAACGAAATCGGTTGGGGTGTCTATGGGTACAAAGGGTACACTCCAAAAGCACCTCGTATGTCTGGGGTTCTGCCTGAAGACAAACAAACCAAAAACCAATCCAAAGGTACTAGAAATCGAGCTATGAAAGGTCGGCTTCGGTTATACGCAAACATGGTTTATGTTTGCACACTCCTGTCTTGTTTCGCCGCGCCGCGGGATAATGGCACCTAAAACCTTGCTTCAAATTTCTTTTCTTGGGAATACTATATGTGTACATCGCGGTCAACGTTTTCTTCCTCAATTTTCTCTCCCGCTTTTACATCACACCTCTTCACAGCTTTGCCACTCGACCCCGAACAAGCGTGTGCCATGGTGCAATCGAAGCTCGTCTCTTCGGTGCAGCGCCTAAACATGAAGCCTCGGCATTTTTTCAATGCGATGCACCTGTCATCGAAGGAGAAAACTCTGTCACGAGAGGCCATGCGAAACGGCCTTCATCGTTTCACCAAATATACCATCACCGATCCTGTGTTGGATCACATCCTAGAGGTATCCATGCTCCTCTTGAAATCGCTGCAACCATTTGTCTTGAACTGCACCTGCAGAAATAGCGCTTTTCTCATTTTTTTCTGTTGAAGATAGAATCACTGCATTTCACTTCTACAATGAACCATTTGTGTGTACCCATGTTGCGTTTTCTACCCTCGCTTGAGATTAGATTTTGAACCCGGAGAAAGAGGACGGCGACACCATCAGCTTCAAGACAATGCACGAAAACTTCAATAAACTCGTGCCCGACCCCAAAGCGGTAAATTTACGACACAGTCTCTTCAATTTTAAACAAAAACCAACACGTCATTCTCTAACATGTTATCAGGCCGCGAAAGCGAAAGCTGACGCGGAAAAGAGCGCAAAAGCGGAGCTGAAAAAGCAGGAAAAAGTCGCGGCTGAAAAAGTGGGCGCTAAAGCTGCTCGAGCCGAAGCTAGGAAGAGTCGAAACGCGGAGCGCGCAGTACGCCGCGAACAAAAAGTCGAGAAACAAAATGCCAAGGTCTGCACCGCCTCCTTCATCCATAATTTTTCCAGATCTTTCCGTCTGGCTACGTTCAAGTTGCCTCAACTCATGAACACTCTAATACGGTAGTTATCTTTACTTCTTTATTTTATTAACTCTATTAAATCTGTAATTGCCTTCTACATATCATTTACTGGAGGCCCAAGCCAAATTAGCGGCTAAGGAAGCCAAGGAGAAGCGCAAGTTAGCGAAGCAGAGTTCACAAGTGAAGCGCCCCTCCGAGCCTCAGCGTATCGATTACGACTACGAAATGGTCTCTATTGAATGAATAGAAGATAATGTATTGAATTGTATACTCCTCAATGGTGCAACATAAAATGATACTCCCAATTCTTCAAAACACGTTTTCGGTGTTTATTCTTCCGTTCAGACCGTCTTTTCGGACGGAGATTTAGTTGAAGTGAAAGTGAGCGCTGACGAGGACGCCGACGACGATACCCCGGAACAGTGGTTGCCTGCGAGGGTGCTCGGGGATTTCAATGCTGACGAGAACTCGTACAAGGTGTGGTTTTCATGAAATGACACGGCGCCAATCACGTGTCTACTTTGTGAAAGGAGTCTCGATTGTTATCTAGATGCTCGAATAATCGTCCTCCGTTTCCTCATCTTAATATTCTTGAAGCTGACCGATATGCCTCATTAGTTCAATGTTTGTGACTTTACTTTATTACTCCCTCATCCACTCCTCATCTACTCCAGGTGGTGATGCTGGTTGGCTACGACGACGACGATGCCACTTTTGACGTTGAAGCTGAGTGCGTCAGAGCCATCGTCAAGAAAGATGGCACCGATGTGAACCCGAGCAAAATCGACGAAGGCACCAAAGTGCTTGCTTGGAACCCTCTCGAAGGGTAAACCACAACATCATATAGGATAGTAGTCTGCATCCGATGTATGCTATATCTGATATGTCTGTTTTTCCTTCAACCATTCAAAAAAAAGCGCCGACCTAATCCATCTACGGTACGTGTGCGAATGAAAACAGGGATTTCTACGATTGCACTGTTGCGTCGGTCTTAACGGAAGGAACGGTGACAGTAAGCTGGGACAATCACGACGACGACGACGAGAGCAGTGAAGACGAAGACGATGACGAGCTCCCCATGGTGTACTTGCGAAGCAGCAATGGAGCTGAAGACGAAGGAGGCCCTAGTTCTCAAGGAGGGCCACAGTACAGCGTGTGCGCCATCTTCAACATGAAAGATTTGACCCCCGATGCCTTCACGGAACCCCTTCAGGATCGTTTCCGAGACGATCTCGCAGAAGCACTGGACATGAACGAAAGCCAGGTAAAAGTACATTAGCCGTTTGGACTGCCATGGTCTACTTTCTCATCCACTTCTCTAGTATGAACTCTCCAATTATTGCTCTTGCTCTCGTTTTATCTATCTCTGTTGGGCTGTCGTCAATTCATTTCTTGGTCACCCACCATTCACCACCACTATGTAATCAGATAACGATTCAAGACTTCGCCGCAGGCTCACTCATTGTCGATGTGCGCTTTTCCGGCCTCGAAGACAAATCCGCATCTGCCGCGCTCGCGACTCGACTGGCACTTGAATGCGCGACTTTGCTCGACGCACATGTATTTGGCAAGGTGAAGGTCCTCCGCGGCGAGATCAAAGAGCTCGTCGAAGAAGCCGATGGGGGTGACGAGGAGGCTGATTGGACTGATGATGAAGACGAAGACTTTCACATTGACACCGAATCTGAGGTACTTGCTTTTGATTTACATCTTGTGGTGGTCTTCCTTTTTTTGCATGCCAGACCAATTTAGCATCATGAGATATCAATCTCACCATGCACCTCTCTCCACTTCATCAGGACGTCTCTGAGGACTCGGTCGACAGCGTTGCGTCGGATATCAAATTAGGGGGCACCTCCTTACCCGGCACAGATCCACTGCGGCCACCGAACCAACAAGAACTGATCGAAATCAACGTAGCTGACAAGGTTTGATGAAGAGGGGTATCACTCTTAGAAGAAATAAACTCTTCATTCAGCAGAAAATTCCCTAGGTTACCACTCCTAATTTTGAAGTTTTTCATTGGTTATGCTCATGCTGCTGTGGCAACTTTCTATCGCCTTCTTCTTGTTGTGAAAATAGACCAACGACGAAGACGATTATTGGCTACCTGCAGAAGTGCTCAGCGATCCGCTTCCCGACGGCAGCTTCAAAATACGAGCGCTGATTGGGTAAGAGCCACTCATATTTCCGTGTTTGATCTGCCCCATTCGTTTGTGATTTCCCTCGTTCTGAGCACTCCTTGTTGTTTGCCCAGTTACGATGCCGAAGATGCGTGCTTTGAAGTTGACACGTCGTACATGCGGGCGATTCCAACTCGCACTGGCAACGCTATCGATCCAACCAAAGTAAACAATCTTACGATTTTGAGGACCAGGAGTGCTCTGCACCCTTTTCTAGCTATTTTCTTATAGAAGTCTCCTAAATCTTCTTAATTTTCCTTTTAAACGGCGGTTTATGTGATAGTGGAATTTTGCCTTCCTGTGCATTTGATAGGTGCAGCCGGGGTTGGTTCTCAGGGCATGGGCGAGCAGTCGGTTAGACTTCTTTCGAGCCAAAGTGGTTCAAGTCAACCACAAGTTGGGATCAGCGTCTATCGTGTGGGCAGGTGATAATGACGATGACGACGACGAAGATGTATGGGAAAACGAAGAAGAAGAACTGCCGTTGGCGTATCTTCGGAGTATTTCAGGCCATGAAGATCTCACAAACGCAGAACCCTCGTCGCCGCATTCGCCCCATAGTGGTGGTAGTAAATTAGAGCAGCGCCTCTCCAAAGCCGTTGAGATTCGGCGAACAATTGGCGATGCACAAGCGATGAGCACGACCAGCGGCGATTACCACCACCATTCGCCGACAGGCAGACATGCTTCGAGCCCTCTGGCCGATACGCCATTTCCAAACGAACTCTCCGGCCTCCTCGACGAGTTTGCGGTGAGAAATCACATGGCATTACCAACACAAATTTCCGTGCACAATACTTTTTTTAATAGTAAGGCGTATTGCTTCCTTCCGCGCACAAACGAAAGCTTAAAAATAATTTCCTGCATCGCATTATTTCAAACAGTTGAGCAGTTGCTACGAGAAAGTGGCGGCGTATGCGAAAGGAACCTCGCTGGAGAGAAATTTGCGCCCCTTAGGGGAATCAGGGCTCATTGAGGCTGGGATCCCCGTCATGAAGGCTAGAAAGGTAATTGGAAATCGATGGAGATTGCAGTATTCGAATACACCCTCGTGCTCCCACTCCCACCTGCTACTCTCTTTCATGGACTCTTTCACCTCTTTCATTTTCTCAAACACTACATTAGGTGTGGCGGCGAATCAACGAGCTTAGCCCTCTGAACACCGCCTCATCTCGCGATTCGCCTCGTCGTAAAGAACTTGAAGCGGCTGAAAGGAAAGAGTTGCTCAAGAAACAAACCAATTCTGATGCGATGAGATCAAGCCCTCGGAGAAACCAAAGTGCCATTCAAGACGGCCATAACTTTCAACCTAAATGTGAGTGTGACCCCTTTCTCTTTTTATTGTTGAATGTCAGTGGCCTACATAGCTAGTGTATACAGTGCCCGCCGTCACATGTGTATGACCAAGCATCTGTGACGGATTGTGCACATGTGCATATTATTTCATGCCTTCGTGTATGCGCTTGTTTTCATTCTTTTATCACATGTAGTGGTGAGCTCAGCGAGCAAGCGCAACCGCCAAGCCACTACTACTTGGCTTTCCTCTTCGTCGGAGACCACAACGGGTGGCATGCAGGAGCTCACGGCAAAAGAACAGCGCAAAGCTGATGAAGCGAACGCTGCCTTTGAGCGAGAGCTGCGAGGTGATTTCGACCATCGAAACAACGAAAACGAAGACCAGTCGAATCAACATGCCGGAGGAGGCTCTCGTATACGGGATGAGGTAGCTCATGCGCTGGAGGAAAGTACGGGATGGGCCAACCCTTCGGCGGTGGAGGCAGAGATGGTGTGGTCGAGATTGGAAGCACACTTCGAAAGGCATCACATGGACGTGAGTGTTGCCTCAGGTTTTGACCTTCCTTTTGCCTCTCATACAAATTCGAGAGGACAACACTGCCTAAGCTTTCCTTTCTTCTACTATTCTAATAACAGAAACCCTGTGATTGTGATTGATAATACATGTATTCATGCCATTTTTCTTTTCTCTTGTTTCTTATGCACTTTCGCTAAGCCAAACTCCTTTCCTCATTGATTGAAAGGTGACGGATTTCTTGCGCCACATCGAGCGTGTTGAGGACGGGGTGCATCTCGACTCCAATGATTTCGCAAGAGCTTTGAACCGGTTCTTAAAGCTGGACCTCGGTCATGCGACCTTGCAAGCGATTATCACAGTTGCCGAAAAGAGCACCAACGGAGAGGTCGTCTTCACTCCTCTTGACCCACCCTCACCGACGCTAGAAGCTGGCCCGTTCCAACCTCGAGGCTACTTCCGGCGCGCCTCAACTTTCATGGGCAAATTCAGCGGCTATTGCTTCAAGCTCGACGATCGAGGTCTCGGGTATTACCGGGACCCTTCTCAAGGCCCTGCCTGGTATGAGCAGCTTCAACCCTCGCAACAACAAGATGACGGGAGAAACAACCCATTCGATGCATGGTCGCCTCTCCAGCCCTTGTTCGATGTCACCGGCGTTGGTGCTGTGCCTAAGCCGTACTACCAACAGACCCCAGGCCACAAGTCGCCTTCCTCTCTGAAAGCCGCGAACACCAACAACAACAGTCCTCGCGCGTCTCCGACCCACCGCCAGTCTCCGACAACACGCTTTGTGTCTGGCAGTGAGAACTTCAACTCAATGAACGCAACCCAATTCGACGAATTTGCTATAACCCAGCAGCCCAACCAACAATCCAACGGCCGTATGAGTGGCAGTTTCTCCAAGGGCACTCACGAGTACCTGCCTCTGCCAGACAACGAAGAGGAAGCCTACGACGAGTTGCTTGACAGTGCACGCAGCGCGTTTGGGCGTATGGCGTTGGGAGTAGTGCAGTTCTACAACCTCGTGAACAATAAGAAGCGATTTTTCGTGACGCCCAATGAAATCGCCGCGTAAGCTGCCATTTTCATCTTCACTCTTCGATTACCTTTTTTAAATTCCTCTCGATACACTGCCTGGTGTCCCTTTCATCTGCCCACTCATTCTTCTGCGCGCTCATGCCTGCCAATCTACAGGGGCCTGCGTCATCTCACGAGTTTGGACTTACATGTGGGCCACCCTGCGATGCAACGGCTCTTAAGGCTGCTGGACCCCGACCAAACTTTTGAGATGACCTTGCCGATGCTCAAGAAACACTGGTACTGCTCTAGTATACAAGTGACGATCTTTAGAATGGTTGAGACCGTATTATGTGCGCTCTATTTGAAAGCTCAATCTAGTTTAACCATCCTTGATAAATGTTGTGCTTCCTAGTTTAGTCGAATTCCTTTCCGCCTTTCGACCTCGTTCTCCATCACGTCCTGGTTGTTGCTCACATGTACAGGTTGCCGGAATTCAAAGCCGCTATTGCCGTAAAAGATGCCCAAAAGGAATTGAACCAGGGAATCAAAGCATCCTCGCGATTCATGGCACACCCTTCGGTGAACCCCAACCTCAAGGTGGAACGATAGATGCGTAACACATGTGTGTGTGTGCGAGTATGCGTGCACAGTATTCATTGCTCAGTCAAGGCTCAGCATTCACTTCTTCTGTGCCCCCATGTATGTGTTTATGTATATATATATATATGTGTGTATTTATATATTAGGGCACCTCGGTGAGCAACGGTGCGGCAGGAGCTCGGTCGACGGGTGGGTGGGCCAATCGCACCACGCGCCGAAAAGCACAAGGCATTTGGCAACCCTCCTTGCTGGAAGAGGGGAACGAGTTTGGGTGGGGTGCCAACGGGTGAGTTGGAAATGACACAAGAAATATGGACACGCCATAATACTTCCCTTATCCTCCTACCCGCTACATTTGATCGTTCCTTCTTCCTCTTCCTCTTGTCATCTAGATCTATTGCGTGGTTGTGTCTTCTCAATTCGTTTGCCCTCACAACCCCCCCCTCCCCCCTTCCTTCTATTCTCCAGCTACAAGCCCTACCACACGAAACCGATCAAAGTGGAAACCCCCAAGAACGCGATAGTCGGCACTGCCAAGGCGAAACGAGTCATTTTACCCGAGGATCCAGACTCTGCCAAGGTAATGTGAAGCAGGCATACTTTCGCTGTGTCGCTTTCATTTCATTTTTTTTATCATCGCGTTACTAACACCACCGGCCTCCTTTCATTGACTCCTCTTACTCGTGTATGACAATTTATATTCTTTCGTTCTCCTAGCAAGTACTCAAGGAAAAAATGAAAGTTGCGCTCAAGAAAATCAACGCGCTCACTTTTTACAATCTGGCCAACAAAAAGAAGGCTAAATTCATTACTTCGAATGAAATCAAGGTGGAGCGACAACACTATCTGCAGCATTCTCACGTTTTTCACATCATCATCATCATCATCATCGATGATCTTCAAGCTCGTTTGGGCCTTAATTTCCATCTTTTCTTGAATTTTTGAAATCCAATCCAGGAAACCTTGGAGTCTATAACCAAGATCAATTTCACGGACGAAATGACCAGTGACGTGATGAAAATCTTAGACCCCGACAGCACCGAAAAAGTGGGCGTGAAAATGCTCAAGGACAATTTACCCAAACTCTACGCTGAAGATGTTTCGTCATCCTCTCACAAGACTAAAGCATCGTCGCTGCTCGAAGCTTCAATTGAGGTACGCGTAGCTATTCTTTGCTCTCTATTATTAGTGGAGATCTACTAATTGTGCTGTTGTTGATTCTTCCATTGTCTTGAATCCTTCCACGTGTGCACATGTACATGTATTAATAGGCGCTGCCGGGCACCAAGCCGCCGCGCCCCCCACGAAAGGGCGAAATCGTTGAAATCAACGTCGCAGACCAGGAGGCCGGCGAAGACGACAACTGGCTCCCCGCTGTGGTATTGACATATGTATTGTGGTTGTGGGCATGCTTACTGTCCCTGAATCACTTCCTTTGTCTCACGCTTCACAACTCATTCAGCTCTATTTTGTCCTTCATTTTGACCGGATTGTTTTCGAGATGCTAACGCTTACTTCATCAAAATCTTGCTTTTTTCCCTATCAAGGTGATGACGGAGAAGAAGAAAACTGGCGGCTACGGCATTCGTGCCTTGTCAGGCTATGACGAAGAAGATTCACATTTCGACGTTGATGTGGACTATATGCGAGTGCTGCGCAAGAAACACGTCAAGGGTAATCCTGTAGATCCTTTGAAACTGAAACCTGGCCTCGTCTGCAAGTGCTGGGCTACTAATGCAGACGACTTTTACTCCACCAAGGTAATGAGTATCATGCAAAAAGAAAAATCAAGAACTAAAATGACTCGAGCACTTGAGAAACAATGAGGGCAAACACTTTCATTTGTTTTCCAAATGTTTCTCACTTTTTTAAATACTTGAGATGCCCAATGTCACCACTTTGGATACACTCTTCGCAGATCACTAAGGTAAACGTCAAGCAAGGCACTGCCACCATCATGTGGGACGTGGATGGTGACGGCGATTGGAATGAAGATGAAGAAGAAGTTCCCATCGCGTACATTCGGTCCCTCAAAGGAAAAGAAGACATGGATCCAATCAAAGTATCACACACATATTGTAAATCAATATAAATTTGTTTGTAGATTACTCATGCGTTTATTTGACGGAATTATAATCTGAAGCGTAGGAATACGCCACTGTATACCTGTGGACTGATAGCATGCTCCATTCATGAATTCAATTTCTATACTAGGCCAAGGAGATGGCAGCAGCAGAGAAGGAGGTCAACACGAAAGCTGCTCAACAAGCTCTAGTGCATGCTCATGAAGAGGAAGCAGCGGCGGCCAAGCACATGGCGGCCGACGAGCGAGCACAAGAAAGAGAACTCGCCAAAAATGGACCTACGTATTCGGTGAGGACATGCTTAAAAGGGGGCATGCGTGGTTATTTTGGCAAGTAACTTTCTGAAATGTCTTAATTCTTAAATCAGGAATGCTTTAATTGATTTCCACTTGTTTCCCTTTTTTATTGCCTTTCCATGATAGGTGGCTTTCATCTGCAACATCAAAGATTTGACGCCAGCGAGTTTCGATGATCATATTCAGCGCAAGTACGCCTACACCTTTTGTAAACTCATCTTTACGTCCTTGTGCTCCTCACATTATAATTATACCTGGCCGTGAATATCAAGCGCAACCTACACATCATCTACCTTCTTCTCGTATGTACACCACACACGCACATATGAACAAATGCGTTTGGCCCAGGTATAAGTGCAACATTGCGGACAATTTGTCGTTGCCTCGGGACATCCTGGAGATTCGAGGCTTCGCTGCGGGCTCTCTGATCGTCGACACCCTAATCAAGATTCAAATGCCCTCCGAGGAACGCGCCATGGTGCTGGCCAAGAAATTGAAAGGAAAGGTGAGTGGTCGCACGAAGTTATTCACTGCCAACATATTGCTCAAGTTCTGGAGTCGAATACACTCATCGAATGAATTACCCCGTACATTCCTTGCACCTTACCTTTATTCTTGTTGTGTCAACCAGGAGGAAACTTTGCTTGACAAGACTACGTTCGGCAAAATTTCCATCAACCGAGGCGAGATTAAAGTAGTGAAAGATGAGTCGCCAACCGACGAAGATTCATCATCACAAACACCGTCATCTGTGCATGTTACTCCCATCAAAGCAAGTACCAGGGAAAACTCCAAGCCAGCTAGCAATGGGGAGTCGTTGAAAGAGGTCAGCACATCATCGGCAAGAGGAAAGACAACCGATTTACATGTGAATACAACCCCAACGGAGCTGTCAACCTTTTTGGACGAATTTGGCCTGAGTAATCTTTATGCATCAATTCAGAAGGTGCGAGTACAAGAGGAAGATAAAAATATTTTATAATGTGCTTTCAGCTAGTGCTTAAAGTGCTTGAGTGCTTGTAGTCGGCGCCTGTGATGTGCAGACACGTGCTATTTCCCTCATGATCTGTGGAATATTTGTTCGTGTGTAGGTGGCAGGAGGCGATACTTTAGAAGAATTGAGGCGTTGCGAAGATGGAAGTCCAGCACTGTTTATCTCAAGAGGCGTGCCACCGCCTCTGGCAGCAAAAGTGTGGAGTCAACTCGAAGAACGGTGAGTGCGCGAAAATCATTTCCTTTATCAAACTACACAAATGACGTCTCAAGATTGCTTAAGATATTGTATTAGATTAAAATGGGAAGCATCACGTGTAGATTTGTTCGAGAATATCATCAACTTGGTTGTTATTCACAGGTGTGCAGCGGCGTCGGAAGTGAAATCACCTGCTTTTGTAGCACCAACGCCCGTGCCAGCTTTCGTAGAGCCATTACCAGTGCCAGAAGAAGCTCTTCCCAATGAATTATCATCAATCCTTGATGAATGGTGAGATCACAGCTGAGTGCGCTGATTTATAACAAATAGAGCTTGATGTTTACGATTCAAGTGATTGCGAGCGATATAAAGTAGGAATCTAACTCGTGTCTCAACCTGCCACCATCTGTGCTCATACACACAGGGGCTTGAGCAAGCACTACGAAACCCTAAAAGGCGCAGCCAATGGCGTCAGTTTACCTCATTTGAAGCAGCTAGGAGCCGCTGCCTGTGTCGGCCTCGGCGTGCCGAAGATTCGCGCAGCAAAACTCTTCAAACAAGTAACCAAGCAAAGAGTTGCACAACTTTTGCAGAATACTCTCTCTTTCTTTAGAGCTTAAGAAAGTCCTTTTGCAGTCACAAGCGCCACGGAGTTATGCCCCCTTCTCTCGTCTTCTTGACATTTCATCCATGCAAATGTGTTTGTGCTAGTATTGATAAATTCATACATGTGTGCACAATGCAGGTGGAAGAGAAATGCGTCGACCTACCTCCGCCACCGCCAACTCAACTACCGTCGAACGCATTCTTTGGAGCTACGTCACCCATTTTAGGCTCACCTCATCCACAGCACCAAGGCCCTTCTCAGTCAACGATGAACCCTCTCACCCCGCACTCGTACGCAGCTTACAATTGCGACCCGAATTCCAGTGCCTTCTTTCCCGGGAGCCCGGTGTCAGCGGTGACTGCTGCCTCCTTGGACTTTGAACCTCACCATCGTCACTCTGTCAAAGGGCACCCGAGTGTGTCTGAAGCGGGGTGGGCAGCGGTGGCAGCAGCGGGTGGAGTACCTCAAGGCAGGTTCAACACCTCCTATTACGATGACGACGACCACAAAGACGATCGAGCGTCCCTGTACGGCTGGCAGCGGATGCAAGAAGCCAACGCCAAGGCAGCAGGCAGAACTTTGAGTGGAAACTACAATGACGACCAAGACGACGAGGATTTGCCACCCCCTGTGAGCGAATGGGCTCTTCCAGCGGTGGCGACGGTGGTGCTCGCAGATGGCAGTGAAGTACAAGGCCTTCTCAAGGGCTCAAGCACGGAACTGGTGACATGAGATCTTGAACTGATATAACTTGTATGTCTCTGTCGTGAGCGTCTTTCATTTTATCCGTACCCCACCTGTGCCTCTCTTTTCCCTCTTTAGCTTTATGTGCCATCTCGATGAACCGCACATTGTTTGGTTACGTGCGTGCACTAAATAATTTTGACATCACTCACTTAGGTGGCGGTGGCTGACAACTTCGTGTTCCGCAACTTTGACATCATTCTCGAAGCACTCGACTCGATTGCAGCTTCCCTCGCCACTCGCTCCTCGGAGTTGCCTTTGACCACCATCAGCCACGCTTTACGCCGCCTCGGCGCCCCCCTCTCTGTAGTGACGGGCCCCATTTACTTGTGGAGCCACATGGACCCTAGCGAGCATCGGGCGGCTTTCGATTACGGGAACAACTCCCCCACTTCCGGCGAGGACCCTACGTACGCGAGCGAGGTACCGGAGCGCAGTGCTACAGACTACCGTCGCCTCGTGCGCAACATTGCGACCAAGCACCTCCTTGACATGCTGGTATCCGGAGGAACGAGGCTCACCACTGCGCTCGGGAAAGTTCTTGGGACTCTCCCTAGTAGCCACGGCAGTGGTAGCAGTGGCCATTTCACCGGTGCCAGTAGGGCAGAAGCCGTGCCCATGGTGGCTGCGACTGTAGCCGAGGTGCTGATGGCGGTGGCGAGAGACCATGCAACCACCACCATGGCGGGTGGGGCTGAGAAGCGGCGCGACAAAGCCGGCGGCTACGGAAACGCTTTGAACGGCAATCGAGGTCGGCACCCCCTGTGGTGGTCGACCTCTCACGCGTTTCGGGAAGCTTCGCAGGGATGGGTGAGCCTAGTGCTTGCGCCTCTGCTAGACGGTGGTAGTAACGGAGGAAGAGATGCCGTCACGCATCACTCGAGCAGGGCGAAACCTGAAACCCTCCAGGCCGAGCTCTTAGTAGCCGTTGAGCGTCATCGAAAACGCGAAGCTTTGTCAAGGCGCATCAACACCAAATTTCGCACTCCCGAAGCTGCTCAGGACATGTTCCTTCGACCAGTTGCCGATCCTTATGGGCCAAGCTTGCCTGAACCAATGACGAAAAAGGAAGCTACCGCTGCACCTCATCCTTCGTCGCCATCATCGCCTAAATCGCCCAGCGACTATAAGAGATCGTGGATGCATCCTTCGTCTCCAGCTCAGAGCAGAGCCGTCATACCTGAAGAAGACGATGCTGGCGATGAAGTCAAAGGAGACGACGCAGGCTACTTACAAGTGGTATATGTGAAATATTTTACTACCTTCTTTCTCCCGTATCTCCAATACCTCTGAATATCGATCGATGCTTTACTTTCTAACAGCTGCGAGCTTATTCGCACTCATAAGCGATTCAATGTAGTCATCGATTTGTGACTCCCTCTCTTGCTTCTTCTATAGGACCGCATGTGCTATTTCGTGATCGGCAACATGCACCGACTTCGTGCCGAGCTCCGAGATCGCGGCCTCCTCCATCGCAATGACGGTGGCGCCAGCGTTACAGTGGCGACCGTGGTGCGGGCACTTCAGGTAACGCGATTGCATTTGCAAATGTTGCGTTGCGTACACGCGATGCTAACAAGGAATAAGAGTGCAAATGACATTGCTACGCGAATAATCCGTCTTGTGGTTACAATTAGGTGGCTGCGAGCTGCTCATATCCTGCCTCCGATCTAGCCCAAATGTTGGCCCGGGCAGTGGATCCCGACGGCGCAACACACACAGCCAAGCGCATGTACGACAATGGCATCTGGGATTTGCCGGTGGATTTGAGACATTTGGAGCAGCAGCTCGATGATTTTCTTATGAGCGTTTAAATGTATCGGATAACGGATTCTAGGTTTTGGCTCTATAACCTTGTCAAAGGCCCACAGATCCGTAGGTCTAGTACATAATTTTGGAGAAAAGACAGAGGGATTTGGAGACATATAAGTGAATGCGAATGCGGAATAGAAATTCACTATAGCAGCATAATATTGCTATATTGAATTAAATACAAGCAGAAGGTTTCAAGTTTCAACAAGGAACAGGCGCTCTCCATTCTGGCTTCTGGACTTCTGGATTGTTCGCGTATTTTTACTCTATTTTATAGGGAACTCAGTGAGGATTGAACGCCAAGGTAGCCAATATACTAGCTACCTGAAACAAACTTTGCGCCTACGAATCACATCTAAATCTTCGCATAGGAAGGATCTCGAGTTCTTTATAGTTACTAATTACAGAGAAGAAAAATGTAAATACAAGAAAGTTAAGCAAGGCAACACAAATAAGAGCTCCAGTGAAATGCACACCAGGAAGCTCCTTCTGGTATCTCTCTCTCTCTAACAAGTCGGCAAAGTCTGGGTATTTGTTCGGGCAGTCCAAATAATTTCAACACAGCTAACAAAAATGTCAATGCAGTTGATGGTATGTGACACGGGGCTGCCCCGCTCTATCGCTCACGTTGGCTAGATGATACTGCGTTTGTCGGCCTGCTAATGGAATGTGAACCTATTTGGGGCACAAGAAACAACAAGTTTTGGACGCATGAACCACAAGTGCATTTGATTATTTCGATGACATTTTTTCATGAACTGCGCATTGTCCAAACTTTTGGAAGAGCATACCTGAGTATTTGGCTGGTCATTGAGCCACCCAGCCCAAAAGGAAAAGCTCCCAAGGCCTAAGATGAGAACGCCTGGGGCGGCGCGCATGAACAACACATCCGCAATCACTCCAAAGGTTGGCTCCCACTCCTGCCATGGTCCCACTTCTGCTGCTGCTCCTGTCTGCCGCAGCTGTGGGCCCCTTCTTGGGTCCATCTTAGGTGGCGTGGGACTGTGCACAAGCACCATTTTACCAGGAAATGCGCGAGAGAGTCTTCGTGCTGTGGCACCCTTGAGGCATACTGGAGGCCCCACTAGCCACGCACGCTCCCAGGGAGTGGCGTTGAGAATGGACTCGTAGTACGACGCAGGAAGTGCCGGGTAAAAGGATTTCCTGCCACAATAAAAACAAAACAGAAACAGACAATGGCTCAAGGAAAAGCTCATAGAAAGGACAGTCAAGACTGCCATGCATGTACAGTGATATTCTAGCACCTCAAATCACTGGCACTTCCACGATTTGCTTCGCAAGTGCGCAAGTGGACTACTGCATCCTTTGAGTTTGGTGCCCGCAGCGGAGATGACCCCAGCATTGGATGATGGATCCACTGATTTTGCCAAGAAGCAGCAGCACTACTTCTACCACCGCTAACACCACTAGTTGCACGGCGTGACGGTGAAGTCTTGCCTGCGGCAGTGTCAGCTGCAGGTGGAGGCAGCAATGGTCTCAGTGATGATACAGCCGTAGGCTCAGGTGTGGTCTCAATGTGAAACAAGTGCTTCACGTAAGCATGGCGTCGCTCGTAAAGCGCGGTCGACTGAAAGAACCCGTCGACTAACACACAAGCACTCGCCCGGTTGTGCGTTGCAGCATCGTCACCGTCACTGAAAACCCACGAAGCTTGGAGCTGCTCTAAGCGACCTTTGGGCCCGGGAGAATGGCCCCACGCGCGCCAAAGTCGATCCGTGTCGGTGACGCGGCCCAATGTGAAGGGTGCTGACTCGGCTGATGACGGTGTCTGTGATGAGGCGGTGTTCCAGGCACCACGCGACTGGAGGGCTCTGAGACAAGCATGCGCAGTACTGCTGTTCGATAAACTCGACACCACCTGTGCACCGAGGTTTGGAAACAGTGCCACGAGAATAGCAGCGGCGCCGGCTGATCTTTTTGCGGTTCCCTTTCCGCGCCCTTTGCCCTGATGCTTAGCTTCAGAAGCATCGAACACCACTAATTCTGCACCCAAATCGTTCGCTAAGAGTCGCCCAAACAACACTTGAAACATTTGGTTGCCTGCGCAGCGATTGTTCGTTTAGAAAATTTAAATATTAATCCAAAGGTAGGAAGAGAGTAATAATGCAGTGACCCTACACAATAAGCTGATATCTGCTGAATTCATTACCGAGGCCGTCGTGAAGCGCTACGGCTACTACCGAGGAAGGATTGCTGCTTTGGAAAGCACCCAAAGAAGGCGGGGCAGTCTTGTCACTACTGCTACAGAGCTCGGTTACAGCTTTGATTTGATTTGCTCGATGTTGTTGGGTCGCCAGTAATGGCAAAACCTCATGGCTAGAACTGCTAGCTGCTGCGCTAGATTCCAAAGCCCAATGCACAAGCACTTCGCACAGCCACGACCGCTGTGAGCCAGAAGCGGTGATTTTGGCAGATCTACGGCCTTCCAAATCTCGCCCACTAGCTTTTGCAAGGAGAGTTGGATCTATGCAGCTTCGCTGGCGTTGCCCTGGCACGCATACTACTTGAGCCCATGTCGAGAGAGCCAATGTGTCGTTTGAGGATTCTGAGTTCGTAGCAAAATCGAGCTTAGGTATAGTTTTCAAAGGTAGCTGAGGGTGCACAAAGCTAGGACTTGGCGTTGGCGCGTTCAAACTTGTTTTAGCTGCCGCCGAATAAGGTACATCTGCATGTGTTGCATGGAGAGCTGCAATGCTAGGCGTGGTGGTGGTGTCAAGAGTAAGATACGGACTAGGATCCACATATTTGCCTACTTTCGATAATTCCAAGGTGCGATAAATGCCAGCGCCCGTCAAAGTGCCGATTACTAGCAACACTAGAGCTTTCGTTGAGTTCCTTAGCATGACTTCTATCTACCGACAAGAAACCCGCTAGCTTTGAGTTTTCTGGAGTGAAATATGTCTTGACATCGAGCTACAGCAGGAAATGTACCCTTGTTTCATGGACAAATTAAAATCCTTGTAACTAGCACCGCATATTAAACGAGACAAACCAGTGGTGGCAGTTGATAGACAAGTGCACTTCTTGGTTCAAGCTGGAAGCATTCTATCGCGAATTGAATTTCAAAAGAAATGTTTCACCGTCATTAGCGTAAAGCTCTACGCAAGCAAGCAGACAAGAGCTACGAGCACAAGCCTAGGCGCTCAGCTACAGAAGCGGCATTTGATGCACGCTGGAGCTGGATCATTTAATCTACGCCACAGCTAAGGTTACGCTGTAGGACATTGACTAGGGCTGCTTCACACTGCACTCTGTTCATTGCTAGCAGATGGTGCTATAGTGATATGCTATGAGCTATGAGCATTTTGAGCTTCGATGAGCCGAAACGCCGAAACAGACGAAAACCAGACGAAAAGTAATACTTACAGCTTACAGGGAGTAATTTAACGCGCGTAAGCTGTCTAGTCTAGTCTACAGTAGTTAATACTCCCCAAAAATACAAAGAAACACGACTGTGGCATATAGCAACAGAAAAATGTAACCTTCAGAACAAGTCCAAAAGGGCACTCAGTCCAGTCAGTAAACTGTGTAAACAGCTAAAGATTGCTGATTCTGATTTCTATTGCTATTGTTGTGAAGAATACCACCCCGGCCAAAGCGAAATTGCTGGATAGCCCGGCTAGTGGAAGTGGAAGCTCGGGCCAATACAACGGGTGTAAATTGGCAGTGGCTAACAAATCTGTTGCGAAATTACCCTATCAAGAACTAGAGAGATAACAGGGTTCAGGGTTTTGTTGGGAATTCGGCTTCACTAGGACTAGTAAATTCATAGTTCTTTTGCAACAAAATACAAAATCGATTTTCACTGGTGACCCCGGAATTTTCGAGTCGAGCCAAGCGAGCCACGGCGGATTCGGAACTGGCAATTACAAACCAAGAATTAAGGGTGCAAGTGAAGTACATCGAGGCCTAAAAGTTACAAATAGAGGAGCCTCCCTTTCGCTTTTTGCACGCTATGCGCTAGTGGCGTTGGCTTGCGCCTCAGTGTCGGCGCTGTAGATCGCTTCCTTGGCTGCTTCCTTCGCATCAACGAACTCTGCGTCGGCCTCTGCCAGCGCCGTGACATCGAAGCCAAGAAGGGCCTCAGCAGTGTCGCGATCAGTGAGGTCTAAGCCAGCTGCCACGGCAAGTTCTGCGTCAGTAGCAAACACTTCTTCTTTCGCCGTTTCCTTCTCTGCCACGAACGCCTTATCGGCATCAGCCATAGCTGCCAAATCAAACCCAAACAGCATCGTGTTCGCCTCAGCACCATCCACTAAAACATCGGCTACTACTGGAGTCGAAACAACGTCTGGGTTCTTCCTGGTTTTCTTTTTGAATTCCTTGAGGGCACTTGCTGCTGTGGCGTCAGCAGCGATGGCAGTTTTGATAGCCTCAGTAGCCGCTTCCAAGTCGATTTTTGTTTGCTCGACCTTGGCTTGAATCGCGGACAAGGCTGCCTTAGCATCACTCAAAGCGGAAACAGCAGCATCGGCTTCACTTTGGGCTTGTTTGAGCTCAGCCGTGGCTTCCTCCTGGAGCGCCTCCTTGGCTTTTTGAAGAGCCTTTTCTTTCTTGGACGCCACGTCCGCCTTTTTCGCTGCGACTTTTGAGGCAGCATCGACTGCAGCTTCCGCAGGCTTAACCTCTGATTGAGCTGCCTTGAGAACTGCTTTAAGATTAACCTCAGCTTCTTTGGTTGCAATGACCTGCGCGGCTACGTAAGCTGCGTACTCGCTCTCGTTCATCGACACAGCATTAAACCTAGGTGGCCCTGCCGTGAGGAATTCCCTTGGAGGATCGACTTGAGCTATAAGATTGGCCTCGTCATTTTCTTGCTTAAACGCGTACAGATCGTCAGCAGCCGCCAGGGATTTCCTTTGAACGAGTATGGCAAAATATTAATAAGCGCACACGGGATGATAGGCGCTACTTAGTGGAGTAATCTCCGAAAACGACGCTTGAGGACTTACAAGAAGGATGATTCTGCTGACGCGCTCGCCGCTAAGGCTACTAACAACGCAATTATACGGCTCATCGCTGAAGACTCTGATGACGTTGAAGGGCTCGCTCTTAAGAACCTGTGCTGAGAAGTCGTTGCCTTCCAAGAGTTTTCTTAGGAGACGATGATGTTCAGGTTGAAATGAAGTTCATGCACGAATCTTCGAACACCATCCCGGGCACCCGGGCCAACCAATCAACAACAGCACAACAGCAAGCAGCTTGCTCGGTTTTCAGTTTTTACGACCTTTCTCAGCTCTTCAATTGATTGATTTCCCGATTCGTTCCAGGGGAGAAAAAGCCATGTTCGCCTCAACTTACGAAAAAGGGGATTTGATTAGCTAGATTTCACTCCTTAGTTAGAAAGGTACACCGGCAAATAGCACAAAGCCGCCTGTTGTCGGAACTCCTAGGGAATGTCTTACTAAGCTGAGTGCCCATTTGCACTATTCAATGGCAATCCTTCGCCCTGTTTAGCACTGTAGAATTTATTCTCAGGAGGAAGCACTTGCTTGAAATACGCCGCTTACAGTAGCTAAATGGCCCATGGGCCAGGCTTTCAGTCCGGCCTGAAATACTCCGTTGAGGCCGGCTAGATTGTGCCCTTCCTGTTATTGACTAAATCCGGTTTCCCTCGGTGGCGGGGGGAGTCAAAAAGTAAGGCACACCACGCACGACTCCAAACGGGATACAAATTTTTGCGCTTAATTTTCCGTATTAACCACGCAGTAATCATAAACTGCGACGCGAAGTCACGTTCACTAGGGCTCACCCTGCCGACTGTCCAGAAGGAACGTGCCACCCGCTCTCTTGATCTCCTCGTTAATACGGCAAGTCGAACCTCCCCTACAAAGGGGAAATTCCTCAATAACTCTATATCTCCCACGTAAATCGTACATCAACATCAGCATCAACACTCTAACCTCTCGGGTCGCAGGTCACAGTGGTTGCAATACGGAGGAAGAGGTCGATACAGACGCCAGCTATATGGCCAATCCCTCCTCGCTTCTCAGTCGCCTAGTCTAGTCTGGTGGTCTGGTTAATACTAAGTACTCTTCCAATAAGAATAAGAAAGAAAGGCAAGTACACAGTAGCCACATAAAGAATGCACTTGAGCTGCATATACTCTAACAAGTTCGCTCCAGAAGGCCAATTAAGGCTCCAACTGACGCCTGCTCTCCGGGCGTCTCGGGTGTCGGGCGCTGCTGCCGCTGTGCTGCATCTGCTGCTTGTTGCTGCATTTCCGGGGTGTGCGGGTGTTGGTGATGGTGGTAGGGAAATGCCACGCGCCAATAAAGTGAGGTCTGGGATTTGGGATTTAATTGAATTTTTAATTCACGACAAATGGCTCTTCCAACTTTATAAAATAAAGCAGAAATCTACTCTATGACTCTATAAGTCACACATTACAGGTCATTACACTATTATACTTAGGGGGAATTCAAAAGGCCTACAGGGTGGGGTTTTTGGGTGAAAAGCACAACACTCCTTTTTGAGTCCGGTTGTCAGTTTCTTTTTAGGACCTAGGAAGCCCTCAAGTAGAGGTAGCGAGGGGGCACGTAAGGACATGCCCGCAGCGAATGTAAACTCGATAGTTGGATCGAGGATGTGTTCATTATACGGGTCAGGTGTGTACGTTTTCGCCTTACGATTAAACCCGCTCATATCTCGACCTTGTTCGGAGCGGCGTCAATTTCTTGGCCCTTAAGGTTCACTCGAAGGATGCGATATGGGTGTAGCTGTTTAGTATGGCCTTCATGCCAAGCGCGTCGATCTTATCTATAAATCGTTAGTGGGGTGCTCATTTCACAGGCTTAATCCTGCTTTCCCAAATCGCCCCTATCCAGCAAATTTGGTGATGCGCTCGAAGCCTAGCTCACCCAATTTATTGAACTATCGCTTATCCTTGCAATACGACTGCTTATGTGCCAGCGAATATTGTTCGACTATTACCATTTCATTCATGTCACACTTTTATTATTGGGCTCATGGCTCTGAGATTGCCGTAATGAGCATTTCTACGTTTTCAACACTCCCTTCTAATTCCATCATAGGAGCGTTGAGAGCCTAACCTTCGCCGGAACGACCTTGCTTGCGAAAAACACATGCTAGCGTGATTTAAAGACGCAACACGTATCTACGTGGATTATTTGAGGGCGAGCTTTCTGGCGCAACGGTGTGTACCGATCTCGCACCCCTACATCCTCTCCATGCCCCCTTGCAATGTTCTTCACACTCAAGAGCGTAGTTTAACACGTGGAACTCAGAGCTCGATGTTCATTCTTTATTCATCATGAGCGCATTCTATGCATTTATTAGGTTGTATTTTGCGTGGGGATTTGGGCGCGGGCACAATGCACTTCATTCACGATTAGTGTTGAAACAGATGAGAATGGTCGCGGGCTAGCTCTCATGACGCTCTCGCCGAGG
>Ga0307982_1000527_pt1 | contig 30023 bp, 13 predicted proteins | sample OrgLakmetagen989_FD_201847 | JGI IMG/M metagenome (GOLD analysis project Ga0307982, IMG submission 201847) | Saline water microbial communities from Organic Lake, Antarctica - #989 | ecosystem: Environmental > Aquatic > Non-marine Saline and Alkaline > Saline | place: Antarctica: Organic Lake...
CGCCCCCCCCCCCCCCCCCCCGCCCGCCCCCCCCCCCCCCCCCCCCCCCCCCCCCGCCCCCCCCCCCCGCCCCCCTTCAAGGGGGCTCTGCGACGAACAAGCGCCACTGCAGGCCGGTGGAGGCACCAACCTGCGCGGTTCAAACACGTCCAGGCTGCAGTCACCTTGGCAGTGGGCTATTTGTGTTGAGATACCAACAAAGGGGGATGAGGGGGGGTGAGCAGTTTGGGAAGAATTTGAATGAATTGAATCAGAGTCTGCAATTCAAGGACAGGCACAAATGCCATCATGGGGCATGTACACATGTATAAATCATCACGGCAATTACTTGCGTGATCTCCGCCGTCCCGAGAGGCTTCCAGTAGAGCGGGTTGGCTTGAAGGTGGCCGACATGATGGCTGCCTGGGAGTCTGCCTTGCGCAGTGCAGCAGCATGGCTGTCACTGCGGGCAAGTGATGTGGGGGCGCAGTCGAAGCCAATTTTGTTGCTGTTGAAGGTATGCAGGTCTGCTGGACGCTGCACTGTGAATGTGGGCTCGTTGCCCGCAGCATTCGCCCCAACAGCAGCAGCTGCGCTCCAGCCAAGGTGCCCGGCGGAAACAACAGGGCTACGCACAGCGCGCTGCAGCGCCCGATCAAGGGCACGGGAGTGCATGTTACTGTATCCAGTGGTGCGTCTACTCATGCAGGGGCAGGCTGCGGTGCCTGCATTGCTGCTCGCCGAGTGTGGCTGTCCCAGAGTAGCTTTCGCTTGTCGCTGCAGAGTGGCTTGCAGGCTTGGCAGGGGGGCGTCACTAGTGCCACTGCGCTGTATGGCATCTCTTACACTGTGGGCAGTGCGAATAGCCAGGGCACGCCAGGCCTGGGGTCCGCTTGATGCGGCAGATGATGCGCCCTCGGCATCGGTGCCTGGTCTCAGCACACCCACTCGCACCCCCAAAGCCCGAAACACCTGCCCAAGGCTGGGCAGCTGGGATGCGTCGATGCCAGATGTTATGGCGTCCAGTCCATCGTAGGTACGACTCCTGAACTTCTTGAGCTCTGGCAGTGCAAGCTCCAGCACACCGCGGGCCCAGGCGCCCACCGAGCGAGCGCGAGCCGACACCCCGCGAGCAGCAGTGAAGGCCAGGAACAGCCACACAAATGCATGAATAACAAACAACGTCGCGCTCCAGGCCTCGATCCCGGGGAAGGACAGGGTGAGGATAAGGTGCATCAGCACGGCAGTGGTCGCAGTGGTGTCCAGGGCGTTCAACTCACCCAGCGAATACGGCTTGAGGACTTGAAGTGCAACTAGAACAGTGACGAGTGCAAACACGAACACAGGAATTCGTACAAAAGGATCCGTGCTGATCCACAATCCAGCTAGCAGCACGGCACTTTGCACAGTACGCACCAGGGCAAAGCCGTGGGAGGGAATGTACTTGGCCAGGCCACAGCAACGCGCCTCCATGCGGCGACTCATCTCGACAGACAGCGCCACAGCCACTGCAGCGGCATCATCGATACCTGTATCCTGCTTCTTCATGATTGCATGGGTCACGTGGGCAGCTTGCCCGGGGGTAAGCTGCAGTCTGTACCCTGCCGTCAGCAACGCATACGTCACCGAGGCGTGGTGGTCCTGGTCAAGCAGGCTCTCAGCCTCCAGCCGTAGCAGCACTAGGAGTGTGACAGGGAATAGCAGGCCGTGTAACACAAGCGAAACTATTGCAAACACCTCCAAGTCTGCGGGCGCCGCCGGCTGAAGACTGCCCGGCACAGAGTAGGGCAACTGCTGGGGAGTGAAGGGGGGGGCTAAAAGCTGGAAGGCCATGCTCACAGCAGCGCCCCACAAAAACAAATACACCGAGGCGATGAACCGAATCCCAACCCACGCTGCGACTGCTGTTTTGCGTGGCTGCCTTGAAGGCACAGTGTGTGCGTTGCCGGCCAGAGCAGCTCCTGCAGTGGCCTTGGAGGGCGGCCCCGTGCCCGCAGAAGGCTTGAGTGCCGAGCTGCCAAGCGACAACATTGGATTCGCTGTGAGGGCACCCCTGTGTGCAGCTTTCCTGGGGCTCGCACGGGCTGGGTATGCAGCGAAGTATCCGATGCCCAGCAACAAAAGGCCGGCAGCTGCCATGAGTAGCAGCGCCAGCAGGCCAGCCAGCAGCACCCACGCCTGTGTCTGGAAGGAGGCGTGACCGAGCATGCACAGGGACCCGGACAGAGACGACACCGGCACAGCGCCACTAGCAATGCCGGCCGTGGCAAAGACATTGCTCAGGGCTGCTCCTGCCCCAGCGCCACTTTCGTGCTGGGCAAAATACGCAGAATACAACTCGGCGTCAGATACCCAGGAGGTGTTAATTGCCTCCACAGGCACCTGTGAAGTTTCAATGACGCCCCGAAGTGCACCTGTTTGGGCTGTGTGGATATCCGCGCCTCGCTGGCAGGCGCCCTGCCACTGCCCAACAGTTACAGCCCTAGACGACAGGCCCAGCGTGGCACCGCTGCTCACGTCAGCGGTTAGGGTGGATACATAGCCCATGGCTGCAAAATACGCAGCAGCAATGCGTAAGGCGCCAATGAGCAGGTCTTGCTCCAGACTGCCTCGTTTCATTGCGCCCAAAATGGACACGCCCAGCAACACCAGCAGCACAACAGCAGCGCCAACGCCAAAAAGTGCCTCCAAGCCAACTTGCGAAGCACTGCACTGTTGACAGGGGGCACACGGACTGCCATCCTGTGGCGCCCAGCCTGACTCGCAGGACGCACACGTCGCCCCGAGGTGCCCCTCAGCGCAGCGAATTTCACCCCCCCTGAACCCCCCAGCCTCACAAGCCCCGTACCGCGGACACGCTTGCAGCACCCGATCTGGGGCACTGAACAAGTCTTCGCCGCCAGTGCATTCTTCACACCACACCCCTGGAAGGGGGCGCACCAGCGCCAGGTCGGGACGGGCAGGTAGCGGCACGCACTGCGCCCACCAGCGCTGTGTGCAGTCTTGCAGTGCAGTGATGAAACCGCGGGGTATTTGTGTGGGGGTGCCAGTCACACTGGGGGTTGGGTTGGCGGTGGCACTGGGGGTGGCTGTTGACGCAGGCGAGGCAAACGGCTCTGTACTGGGCGAGGGACTACTCGTCACAGCAGCTGCAGGCGTTAAATGGGCAACTATAGTCACTGCGACCTCCCTAGTCGCGCTTGCGCTTACACTCGTTGTTGCAGTGGTAGATCCGCTGACGGAGGGGGTCGCGGTGCCCGTGGCAGTTCCGCTGGGGGACCCTGTGCTGGTTGCTGTTTGCGAGGCACTTGCAGTTGGCGAAGTTGAACAGCGCGTATGCAGGGGTGTGCATGCCTGTGAACCTGGCACATTTGCCAAGCTACTGAGCCCAGGTACACAATGGCGATTGCTCACGGCAGCTGTCTGCACCAATGCAGCCAGCTCCAGCTCCAGAACGTGCACTGCACCTTCGGAAGCGTGCACAGAGCCAGGTGCACCTACCAGCAGTGTGGCATTTCCGCTAACTCCGCTGCGAAGTCCGAGCAGCGCTGCGCCGAAGCGGCCGCCAGCGACGAGGTCCAGTCCGGGTGACGCAGCGGACAGCACAGCCCCAGCTGTGACGTTGCCGTCAGACAAGGACAGCAGGGCCACCGACCCAGTATACGCATTTGTGCCTGGTGCCCCTACGGCAAGCACTATGGCTGGGGCACGAAGCCCCTGCAGCTGAACAGCTGGGGAAAGTAGTGCCAGAGCCCCCCCAAACATGCTTGGTCCCGGGGGCATGTGCGGCTGTAGGACAGGATGTACTGACAGCACCATGTGTACAGCCACTGGGGGGTCTTGCAGTAGCGGAAGTGTGCTGTGGATTAACACCAGCGCACCATTGCCGTCTGCGTGTCTGGGGGCTCCAACAGCTATGACCCAAACATCAGGTTGGGCTAGCTCGCCCAAGAAAGCCACGGATGCACCGAAGCCTGAGCCATCAGTCAGCGCAACATGACGCAGATCTTGCCCGAACACTGTAAAGTACACTGTAGAGGTAGTACTCTGTGCAAACGGAACAGATGCCCAGAACGCAGCGCCCGCACCAGGTGCGCCCGCCAAGAATGTGGTTGTAAAGGAGCAATCAAGATTGCCTGTCGCAACCAGCGCTGCACCAACTTGGGCATCGGATGTATCTAGTATGGGCGGCAGAAGCAGCACTGAAGTGCCCTCAGACGTGCCCGCTGCAGGCAGCAACACTGCCCCTGTGCGAGTATTGCTCGCCCCAGAGACGCTGGCAAAAGGCAAGCCCTGCAGCACAAATGCGCTATCCAAGGGCTGTGTGGGTGCCAGCGATACCACTTGTGTTGCGTTTTGCATTTCCAGGGCAGCAAGAGGGGCGTCTTGCTGCAGCCTTCCAGATGAGGTGAGGGCAATTGTGAAAACGGAGACATCAGCCGCATCAAGTACCGCATCGCCGCATCGCCGGTGCACGGCAACATCCAACAATTCAGAGCCGTTCGTGTTTGATGCCAGCGCTGACAGTCCAGTTCCCCAGCAGCGCCCCGAGGGGTCCATCAATCCGCCCCGGCCTGAAGCGATCACTGCGTGTGACTGCACAGTAGCAACGGCAGCCCCAGCTGCAGGCATACACGCATATGGTATCTGCGTACGGGCTAGACCTACTGCCCTGAGTGAAGGGGGGCATGCTGTTTGAAGTGAGGGGGGTTGCTGTAGCACGCCTTGGGGGTCGTTCACACTTCGCATGTGCATTGTCCACACAGCACCGGAGCTGTTGTCAGCGCGCCCGTCACGCCCAATGGCCAACAGCAGCCTACCATCATGCACCATTGCAGCTGCAGCTGACGCCCCAAAGCCCCGTCCTGTGGGGGCAGCTGGCGCGAAGCCCGCCTGCCCAGCCGGGTGCACAACCGTGGCTTCGCTTGGGACGCCGAATGCGCCCAGGGTGATGATCACTGCATACCCCTGACGCGGCACAGAGGCAGGCACGCTTGCATCATCACGCTGTCCATCGTCAGTAACCAGGAAGTCTGGTGTCCCGTCCCCATTCATGTCTCCCAGGGGGGCTATTGCTGCCCCCAAGCGCGCCGCGTGAGGCAGCTTTCCAAACAGCACGGGGTGAAGTGTGTGCAGTGCTTCTTTAGCCATCAGCACACCATCAGCACCAAACCTGTGCAGCCAAAGTGTTCCTCTACCAGGTGTGTTCACGTTCTCGTTACCAGGGGCAGCCACGACGAATGAAGGAACCGGATAGCTGCTCCGCAGGGGGCCGATCACAGCGATAGCGTGGCCAAGCTGTGCACCGAGCGAAATGTCGCCATTGTATGGGGCCGAGTTTTGGTTGATTTTGGTAATTGTGCTCAGTGCCAAACCAATTTCCAGCGAGATATGGAAGTATGTGCCAGCACTGTCCCCAGGGGCACCAATCAGCACACGGTGAGTGCCTGAGCTGTCTGTGTACCACGGTGCCACACACTGCCCAAATCGTCCATTTTGGACAGTGACCAGGGATGCATTTACTGAGCTCGATACCTCCACATGCCCAGAAACAGTGCCGTTAGGTGTCAAGAGCAACAGGAACGCCGCACCCAGACTCGAGTGTGCACAGGGCGCACCCACCCACATATCGACCACACCATCCCCATTCATGTCTCCTGCAGCTGCCACAGCTGCTCCCGTGCAGTGGGAGTAAAACCCATTCCGGGAAGTCAAGCTGGGCGGGGCCCCCCACAGCCCCTCCAACTCGTGCAGTTGCAGCGCAGTCCGCACAGTGCCATCTTGTCGCATGAACATGATGTGCACAGACCCCTCACGGGTGTCTGTGTACTGAGACCCTCCTGAATCATTAAAAGGGGCCCCCACTGCAGCCTCTGACACCCCATCTCCGTCCAAGTCCCCAATAAATGCAATGGCAGCGCCAAAGTGAGTGCCGTTGGGCCCCCTGGGCAGCCCCGAATGATTTTGGCCGACAATTGTGTTCCAAGTACTGACGCGGGGCGCAAAACAGGGCGGTGGGGGGGCTGGTAGCCACGGTAAGGGGGGCGGGCATGACGCTGACACACTAGGATCTGCCAACGTGTGAGCCCCATTCACCAGCGGCCACCCCCCTGCAAGCGGACTGCCCCCCAAAACAGGCGAAGCTGAAGTGAAAATCCCGAAATCTGATGTCAACCAGCCACTTGCAGCCACCACACCTGTGCTGAATCCAGGAAAACCCACCTGGTTGACCATGCTCACTACCTGCACCTGCAAATCACCGCTGCCATCAGCCGCATTTGACCGCTCCAACTTTGCGCCGAACATTGCAACTTGCATATGGCACAGAGATGGCTCCCGATGGCTCCAGCTTTGCCACAATGGCGAACGGTACTATCGCATCTGATGTATAGTACTGTGGCAGCGCAGGCAGCAGGGCTGTAGCTGGAGGCATTGCAAACAGCGGTCCAGCCTGTGTTGGCTGAATACTGAGCATGGCACCGAACTGGCCGCCAAGGTGCAGCCCAAACAGCCGTATAGTGCTGATCTGTGCATCGGCAATATCTGTTTCCAAAACGGCGATGCTGGCAATTGCTGCAGGGTCGTCGATTGGTGGAAGCAGCACTGCGGGCGACTGCGCCAACCTCCGCGTTGAGGCGTCTCCAGCCATGGGAAGGTGAAACTCAAACAGCGACGGATTCGCTACGGCTGCCTGCTGCTTGGGGTCAAAGCCAATGACTGCCAGCCCGCCGTAGTCGCCATTCATTCCGACCACCAGCTCTAACATGCCGTCACCGTCCAGGTCGCCGACCACAGCTACAGACAAACCCAGGAAGTGCGCGTTATATGTGGAGCCTGGGTACTCGGCGTCTGAGTTTGTCAATGTAAAATGCAGCTGTAGTGCACAATCACCGGCAGGCACGACAACTGCACGACCGTCGCCCGAAGACTCGCACGTTAGGCCCACAATGAACACTCGACCAAGGGATTGTACACTTGGTGTTATCGGCGCGCTAGCAATGGATCCAACTGCAAAATCAGCTTGTCCATCCCCTGACATGTCCCCTACTGCAGCTACCGAGGTTGCAAACGCGCTGCCGAGGATCGCAGCTGGGGCCACACGCACTGTACGGATCGTCACCATTTCCAGTGCGGTTTTACGCACAACAGCAATTGTCACTGTAGGAAGGGGCCCCGTGAGAAACATCAGAAGGGATGGGTTAGTGGAAAGTCCCCCTATGAATCCAAGGAGGGGTCCCGTGAACAGCCGCGAGGCGACAGGCGTAGAAGCGACCCCCGTTGCCAGCCCACGACCATTGCACATGTTCCAGGTGTTGAGCGATGCCAGAGGCAGCAGGCCCCGCAGTCCCGGCGGACAGCGGCTCATTGGACCAGTATATTCCAGCAGTGGAGAATGCACAGACACCACTTGCAGGTCCCTGTGCATTCGCAGAGATCGCGTCTCTGTGTCGCGTGGGTCGCTGGAGGCGCCGAAGCTGCCCAACATGTTTGGGCCACCGGGGTGCATCGGGTCCACACCCAGGTGCACTGCACGATTCAAATTTATGGGAGCAGGGCCCAACCGCCGCGCAACATCGGGCGTGTCTGTGGACAGTAGCTCCTGCAGAATCGTGTTCTCGGGGTCAGGAGTCAGCGACAGCAAGAACACCGCACCGCGGTACGGGGAAAATTGACTGCTGGTGGCCAAACTGGAGGACATGAGGATATCAGGGATGCCGTCGCCATTCGTGTCTCCAGCCGCTGCCAGGTTGCGTCCGAATTGCTGGTAGACACCAAGATTAGCTGGCATGGCCGCTGCAATGCCTGGGCTGTTTCCCTGGTGATACATCTGCGCAGCCTGCAAACCCAGCATGCCCGAGCCTTGGAAGTACAGCACAATTACCATGCCGTGCCTGCAGTCAGAGAAGGCTGGTTCACACGCAAAGTCGCTGCCATCGGCGCCTACGACCAGCTCGCCCAACCCATCGCCGTCGAGGTCCACGCCAAGCTGGGACGAGCCAAAGCCGGTGTAGTTATCACCAGTAGCTGAGGGATGGGCAGGATCCAATGCTGCCACCAAATTGGGCGTGATTGTCAGCGGCGGAGCCATGGCAATTGCACCTCCGGGCTGCACAGTGACGTCATAGACGCGAATGGCTGACGACTGGCCGTAATTGACTGAGTGCAAGTACGTGAATGGTGCTCGCGGTGGCGTGATCATTGCGGCAGCCAACCCCATGAATGTGTTTTCAGCGGGTTCCGTTTCTGCCAGCAGCTGTGACTGCAACTCAGTTGCATTGCTGTACCGGCCGTCTGCTGTCATGTGCAGCACGTAGGCGCCACCAACGAACTGCTCACCACCTGCTGGCTGCGCGAAGTCAGTCACCCACAAATCGTCCACACCGTCTCCATTTACATCGCCAATGGGCAGAATAACCTGCCCGAAATCCCCAGGCCGGGCTGCGGCTGGCAGCGGCGAGCCACCACCACACTCTGCAGCAAATCCGGACAAGGCAGCATCGGGCGAAATGAGCCGAAAGTGTTTTACGGTGGCGCGGTCAGCACTGAGGAAAATGATACGCACTGCTCCCCTATTATTTACATCAATCCCTACCTGTGTCGGCTCCCCGGGTGAGCTGATGGCGAGCTCTGGTACGCCGTCACCGTCCAGATCGCCCACCACCGCCAACTCACCCCCAAAGCGCGGACCGCCCGAACTGGACAAAGCCTTCACTGCCACTTCATAGGACTGAAGCGCATCATGCCCCGCCCCAATGATGCCATGTGCGCGCGCAGCAGTGACGCCTGTGCTTGGCGCACTTGGGCACACCCGGGCCACTGCAACGGGAAGTGACGCCTTGTGTCCCGCCAGCAAAGCAGCCGGACATTGGGGGATTCGCCAGGGCTGCACCGTGCTAGGCAGAGCGATGGAGCTGACGGTGCCACTTTGGGGGGCTGTGCGCAGCAGGTAAGGGGGGGGGGGCTTGCCTGCTGCGTCGCCATCAATTGCCCAGGAGGGCTGCGGCCCCACTGCCAAAAATGCAGACACCTGCTGCACAAGTGCCTGCGTAGAGCTATCATCGTCCACTGGTACAAACGGTGACAGTACTTGCACAGCATGCTTTGTGCCTGTGCTTTGCAGCTGCAGCATGTACGCCACTGGCAGCCGGAGAGCTCCAGGGGCAGCGGCCTCTAATTTCGTCCCCACAACCAACAGCACTCCACCAGCATCGGCCGCAATGCAGCCCAGAGATGCACCCAGCTGCAGGCCTGTTACGGCGGGGACGTTGCCCATTCCTTCACTCCAAGCATGCACCGTTTGGGCGAAGAGCACTATAGCCCCTGCTCCCACCCGCAGCAAATGAACGGCGCCTGCTGCATTGACGCCGACCGAGTCATCGCCAGGTGCACCCACTGCCATCAGTACGCTATATGTGGGAAGCGCCGTGTTACCAAGCTCGAGCACTGCAAGGGATGACCCAAAGCGGTGTCCGCCGCCGAGATCGGGGCCCATGCCAGTGGATGCACCGGAAGGAATGCCGCGAGTGCCACCACGCTCAGGGCAGACTGAAGGCAGACCCAGCAGTGAAATCTCAAGCGCAACGATAGTACCTGCCGCATATCGCCCGCCTGACCGCTCCGTACCGGGTGCGCCCACGACGAGAAGGGATCTGTCGTCAGCCGTTGAAGATATACCCAGTCCTGGCACGACAGCCAAAGCAGAACCAAACTCATTCGGGCCCAAGGAGACATTTGAAAAGCACGCAGGGTCACCCAGTGTCACTGCCGTGTCCAACAGTGCCGTGCCGCCCGCCTGCATGCGCAGCAGCACCACTGCGCCCAGGTGAACATGTCGATCGCTGCGAAGTGGTGCTCCCGCCAGCAGGTCAGTGGCGCCGTTGCCATCCACATCTCCCACTGTGATGAGGCTGTGGCCCAGCGCATCACCTGCAAACGAGGATGCTTGCATGGAAAACACAGGGTCATCGAACAGCCACAGCACTGTCGGAACGCCGTGGGGCGCTGTGGACGACAGCACAAGTGCTACATCGCCCCCAGTTGTTCCACCCGGGCGCCCAGTGCCAGACACAGCGAAATCCACGGCGCCGTTTCCATCCAAGTCCCCCATGTGGATGATTGCACTGCCAGTGGCTAGCGAGCCATGCCTTAAAAGCGGCTCGGGCACGCTGCCCTCGGCGCCTTGTGGACCGGGGAAGGGATGACCGCCCCTCCACAGCGGCAGGTGGGAACACAGGCGATGAAGAGCTGGTATGGATCCTGCATTGGGCAGCATGGCCAGCAAGGCTGGACAGGGAGCAGCATGAGGCACAAGCTGCTCATGCAGCGCCACGGACCAAACGGCCGCCGGAGCTGACTCTGACTCATTCTTGCCAGGCTCTGCAACCAACAGCATTGTCGAAAGTGTTCCAGCATGAACAGTGGTGCTGCTCCCAATGTGCAGCACGTGTCTCCCGAAACTGAAACTGGGCACGGTTGATTCCGAGTAAAAGCCTACAGGACTCCGCTCAACACCTGGGTTTGCAACTGCAGGTTCCGCTATCTTCAAGCGCAACTGCAGCTGCAACGTGTCGCTATCGAATCGGTATGCAAGCACAATCCCAGCATTGTTGGCGTTGCACTCAGCTGGCTGCCCTATAAACACAAGCGGGGAGCTTGGCCTGGTGTTCCAGGCAACGGTGGGCACAGCAGCAAGCGAGAACACACTGCGGCTACAAGTGCCACCTGGCAAACCGCTCATCACAATCGAGTTCAAAATCGTCGCGATCACTGTGCCGTCGCTGCCTAGCGTAGTTGTCACTGTGAACAGCTTTGCATCTCCGCCCGTGTTCGCACCCAGGACGACCATGTCGGGGGCGCCATCTCCGTCAATGTCCCCCACAGCTGTGGTGGCTGTCCCAAAGCGCACATTCGAGCACGCGGCATCTGGGCCTGCGATCACTGTGAAGGGGGCCTGGGGGTATGTAGGGGGCCTCATGGGCTGTCCGCTGTCTGATAGGCGCACAATGAGACCAATGCCGCATGCGGTGCCAGCAGGCGTGTCCGAGAAAGGTGCTCCCACAAATACCTCCGGCAAACCGTCCTTGTTAATGTCACCAATCACAGCCAGGGCTGCACCAAGGGCTCGAACCGCAGTGTTGAACCCAGTGGTCACTGCCAGCAGGTCTGTGGCCTCGTGGTCGGTGGAAAGCGACGCAGAGCTGCTCCAGCAAGAACACGCAACCACAGTGCCGTGGGGACTTAGTAGAACAGAACACAGTGCGCCCGCTTGAGCCGGACCAGAGTCACCTACGGAGCCCACAATGATGTCGGCGCCCCCGTCTGCGTTGATGTCGCCTATAGAAGCCATGGCAGTGATCGGTGCACTGCTGGATAGGAGGCTGGGCGGCAAGAATGTTGCTGCATCCAGCGCCCAAATGACGAAGTTGTCTCGTGCAGGTGCTGCAGATGAGTCTCCAAACAGCCCCACAGGCGTCTGGCTGGGCATGAATGCGTCTTGCGACAGCAGGCGCAACATGCCGTCGGAGCCTGCGACCAGTAGGGTGGCACCAGGGGCGCCGGTGGTTGCTGGCAGCGCTGCTCGGCTGGCAGGCGGCATCATTGTCATGGCTTCAATGTGGGATGTGTTGCCTCGCACCTGGGTGACTTGATTCGATGACACCGCTACGCTGGTGGCGGCTGTTGAGGACACGCCACACATTCCAGGTAGCCCCCTTGGCATAGCGTAGGGAGGAAGCAGGGACAGAGATACAGGGCAGGTGCCCAGGTAAGGAAGCGGTGCTCCGGCTGGGCTGTATGCGGTCTCGGGCAGCCCGTACATGAGCTGCAGGGGGCGCAGCGCAGCTGAAGAGTGGCTGCTCATCCACTCCATGCCCCCGTCGCCATCCAAGTCCCCCAGGGCAGCAGCAGCCAGCACAGCATCTGTGGAGGGCGATCCAAGGGGCTCGGTGCCCTGGAACACAAACTTGCTAGAAAAGTGCAATATTACGGGTACAGTGCCACCCCCTGCGTCCCACGCCAGCAGGGAGATGGCCCTTCGGCTCCCAGGGCGCAGAAGGGACCAAGGTGCAATGGAAAGAGTGCTGGCGCCGATGAGGTCCAGGCCAGCCGCCCCCAAGACTGGTTCTGTGTTGGGCTGGACAGGCGAGAATACTGCATGGGACACAACCTGGCCCATGGCTGCGCTATTCCCAGTCACTGCACAGCCAAGGTGTAGCAAATGGATTGCCCACTGCAGCTGTTCACCAGCAACCTTGGCGACACTGTCCACTGCCACTACTGTCATGTCGCCCACACCATTGCCATCCACATCTCCCAACGCAGCAATGCTGGTGCCAAAGACTTCAACATTGGCGCCAAAGACACCAGCATCAATGCGCAGGCGGCCAGCGTAACTGCCGTTTCCTGCGAGCGACACAACAGTCACACTGCCTCGAGCCGAAGTGTCAGCAGGGGCGCCTATCGCTACGCTCACGCCTTCATCCCGACTTACACCCGCACATGATGCGTACTGCAAAGCAGAGCCCAGCTGGGCGCCCGCCGACCCAAACCTGGCTGTGTTGCTCAAGTCGCCTCCGAGCTGTGCGGCGGCTGGCAATGTTGAGACACCCGGCAGCAGAACATCAGTCGCAGTGTCCACGGGAAGCACGTGTCCAGTGGGTGAGAGACGCAGTAGTACCACAGCACCTTTTGTGGCCAGTCCAGGGAAGCCTACAGCCAGTGTGCCCCCGGGATGCAGCGTTGTACTTCCCAAGTACGCCAGCGGAGTAGCTTCTTGTCCAATGCCCACACCGAATGAGTTTTGCAGCTGTTCCACGAATGTGCCGAAAGCAATGGATGATAGTACATCGCTCACAGCCAGTATGCGGGACCTTGCACCGCTGGCGACTCCGGTGCTTGCGCCTGTGCTAACATGCAGCAGCAGCACACGCCCCCAAAAGCTAGAAATTGGGTTCGGTCCTGGCACAGTGATGCATAGGGGACACCAAGTCCGCACCCCCACTGCAATGTGCACTGTGCCTGGGGGTGCTGAGAAGGCACCCCCCAATGGCACAATGCCTGCGCCAAGCTGACGAGTTGAAAATGCTGCAGTACGCTGGTCCAGCAATGCGGCGTCTGGCAGCTGGTCAAGACCAATGCTGTCTGCCCGTTGAAACGCAGTCAGCGCCTGGTCACTCAGCGAGATTCCGCAGGTGGCGGCCAGGGCGACATCGCGACCTGCAGTGGGCAGTGTGGCCAGTGCAGTGGGGCATGCTAGTATGCGCCCCGCTGCCCCCTGGGCACTGGTGCGCAGCAGCCACACACCCCCTGCACCCTCTTGACACCCCCCAAAAGTAGGTGTCCCAAGAGCAACTGTGAACTCGTTTTCGCCGTGAAGTGTGCCGATAGCTGCCAGGCTGGCTGCCTCAAAATCCGCAGATGACAACTCAGATGGCAGTCCAGGGTGCCCAGCTAGCAACGGCTGTAAACTCACTAGGTTTGCAGCTGCGTCTGTGGACAAGACAACCAAACCAGGCTGTGCAACAGCATCGATCAAGTTGAGTCGCAGGCTTCGAGCTCGAGCAATCAAGGTGATGCCGCCAGTGTGAGCGGCAGGCAACACTGCAATGGACTCTCCAAACCCCTCTACCGCCCACAGTGGGTGCGGAAATGGGAACTGCACCGCAGGGGAAACCGACAGCTCCAACATGGGGCCTGCGAGCTGGCCAAGTCTGTTCAGGGAAGCCAGGAACACTTTGCCTGTCTCGTTGTTCGTGGCTGGGGCTCCAATGGCCAGGTCAGGGGCGCCGATGCCATCCCAATTTCCCAGCGGGGCCAGGCTACTACCGAACAAACTGTCTGAAAAAAGAAGGTCTGAAGGCACATGTGGGGCTCCGTTGCCGAGGAAGTGAGTGTAACCACTCTGGGCCAAGGTTGGTGTGTTTGCAGATAAATGCAGTCGCATTGTCCACACGAGTCCGGTGCTGCTGTTCGCAGCAGGACTGCCCACAGCCAAGTCCACAATTCCGTCCCCATTTGTATCCCCCAGCGCAGCCAAGCTCAGCCCAAACATGTCCCCGGCTGCTGCGCTGAGCGCAGGTACAGTGCCTGAGGAAATCTTGTGAACAACAGACACCCCTGCGACATTCAGGCCAAACAAAAACACCGCGCCTTCATATGCTGCATTGACATGTCCTACTGCAATGTCCGGTAGTTCGTCTCCGTCCACATCTCCTAGTGCGACCACGGCCACTCCGAACCCTGATTCGCTGCTCGACACGGCAGCGGTGAAGACAGGCTGAGGAGATGCACGCAGATCCACCGCTTGCAGTACCTTTCCCCCAGTTCCCATGTACAACACAAACACAGTCCCGAACACCGGCCCCACATTCCCCGCGCCAGGTGCAGAACCGACTGCAAAATCCAAAATGCCGTCCAGGTTGACATCCCCCAGAGGCGCCACAGACCCCCCCATCAGGGGGGAGTCAACCCCCCACACATCCGCGGGGAGCCCAGAGTGACCTGGCCCAAGTTGAGAAACCTTGCGAATGTGCAGCGTGTCGGGTGTTGCTCGCAGTGGTGTTAAGTTCGGGCATCGTAACTGGGAAAACAGCGGAGACACCCCTCCCAGGACTGCAACATGGGGGGGGCACAATGAGCTGGGAGCACTCCTGGGGGAGAACTGCCCACTAGAAGCATGCTCCGTGAGCAAATGAAGAATGCTGCCTGTGTGCGGTGCGGCAGGATCGTCATCCAGGGGTGCCCCGGCGAGTAGGGCCCACTGCGCTGGATGGGCCCATGGAAGCGGCAGCAACCCCTGTGTGGAGCTGAAGGTGGGGCCACGTGTCCGCGGCATGTGCAGGGTGACATGCAGCACGCTGCCAGATGCAGTGATGAGCGAATCCAGGAGGGTGGGATTGCGGCCAGCCCCATTCACACAGCTCACCACCAGGCGAGCCGCTGGAGCCCCTGGCGATGTGGAGGGCGCTGTCCACAAGGCAGCAACACCGACCCCACAGGGAACGCCACTTGGCAGTACGCCTTGGGTATTATGTGCAGATCGCACAAGGTCAGCTGCCAGGAGTGGCGTCGCGTCCAACACGGCGCCGCTACGTGCCAGGCTGATCAGAAGCACACCTCCATTGCCAGTCAGCCCATGGGCCCCCACTGCCACCTCCAGCCGCCCATCGCCATCCAGGTCTCCCAAGGGGGCAATGCTGGTGCCAAACATGTCCGTACCCAGCACAAGTGCTGGGTTGCCTACATCCAGCGCAAACAGTGGCCGTACCGCCAGTGGGGTGCCTAGTGGTGTCAGCAGCGCCACTACCAAATGTCCAACTTGGGGAGATGCCACATTCACAGGACATCCCACGATGGCATCAGGTGTTCCGTCTTGGTTGATGTCGCCCACTGTTCCGACTGCAAAGCCACACCGAACAGAGGCAGTGGGTTGCACCGACATGACCACGCCCGGGTCGTCCCACCAGGCGGCTGCAGCCACCACGGCCTCGCCAGAGGGCGAAAACGTCACAGTCCACACGTCACCAGCATCAGCCATTGGCACTCCACTGCTGTCGAATACTGCTGAGGTGCGCGCACCGAACAAGGCAGCCTGCAGCCCCGACGGAAGCGTGCCAAATGCACACGCAGCCCGCCCAAGATCTGCCCCACTCAGGTCAGAGGCACTTTTCCCAAACATCGGCGCCAAGGTCTCAAAGGGGATGTTCCACCGCAGAACAGGGGTGCGAGAGTCGGGGGCAAAGCTCCAGAATTGCAGGGCCGCTGCCCCTGCCGGCTGCATGTTCACACTCACATCCAGCAGCCCGTCGCCGTTTAAATCCCCCACGGAGTGCAGCTCCCGCCCTGGGCGGAACAAGCCTCGATCCACAGGGTACACATCCCTGATGAGTGGATTGCTCATATCTGGGGCAACGAAGAGTGGCGGGGAAAGCGACGAGTGCTCAGGATGGAACACATGCAAACCAGAACACACGCCCTGCAAACCATTCGCCTCGCCCCCCCATCCATGCACCAGCTGTAAAGCAGGGGGGCAACCTGCAGCCTGTTCCAGCACCGCAGCCATGGGCATCGGGGAGTCAACACGCCACAGCTCGCCACTTGTTGTGCCCGCCCCCGAGATGGCAGCACCCGGAACACCAACTAGAAGGGTTTGCAGAACACGATCCCCGAACAGATCAGAGGTGGGGCCGCTGATGAGCGAACCTGGAACACTTCCAAAAACAAGCAAGGACTCTCCGAAGCCCTCCTCTGCGCTGCGAGGGTCGTTGATCCCCCCAGCAGTGCTACCAAATGCGCTCACGTGCACCGTCCTGGCGAGGGAATCCGTTTCCAAGCGCCATACCCTGCCGCGCTGCTGGCTGCCGACATGCCCCCCCCTGGCAGTGCCGACATACAGCACGATATGCCCCGGTGTGCCAGCCACCCTGCCTCCAAACGCCAGGGATACGCCTGACAACCCCTGGTTCAAAAAGCCCCCGGGGGGAAGCACACCAACTTGCGGCAGCCACACGGAAGCATCGGGGGAGATGCGCACCGTTTCTTGCACGGTGAGATCCGAACGTAGCATGAACATGACGACTTGCCCATCGTTGCTCGGGTTTTTGCTGGGTTGCAGTGCAGCCAGGTCCCCGTGCCCATCCAAGTTCACGTCGCCCACGCCGCACAGCGCTGCCCCGAAGCCTTTCATGTCAATATCGGGAAGAGGGATGAACACATTTGATACCCCAATAGTTGTCAAGGTTGCACTTTTGATGGTGACCCCCGTGGATGGGGCTTGGCTGGGATGGGGTGCATCCAGCTCCAACCTCGCCAGCTGCACAAAGTCAAACACACCTTCGGGTTGACGAACAGTCCATGCGACAGTAATACTGCTACCAGCATTGCTGTTGATCAAGGCAATTGCAGTCCCCATTGCGGCTCCAGCCGGAACAGACAGACCGTGTGCGCCCTCATGGAGTGGCGTTGCGTGCACAACGGATGACTGCAGCGACCCGCTGGAATGCAGGTCTGTGTTCAGTGTGACTAGGAACACAACGCCTGTTGCAGCTGCACATGACTGACATTGGCTGAGTGGAAGCCCCACAAACAGGTCTCCTGAACCATCCATGTTGACATCCCCTGCGGTGCCAAGGGTCATATTTCCAAACACTGGCGACGCCAGCAGTGGACTGAGCGCTGCCGCCAGAGGGAACCTGCCGACTGGAACAGGCACTGCATCGGGGTGACTGCCCAATGAAACCAGCAAGACGTCGCCTGTGGACACACTCGTAGCCACAAGCCATTGAGTAGGGGCGCGAGAAGTGAGTGCTGTGAAATACGACTGGAGGGGCTGTGGCAGTGTGCCCAGCAGAGCAGTACTGCCGCCGACCGCCGCGGGCCCAAAATCCGCAATTGTGCCTGCTGCACTTATATTAAGCCGCAGTGGCACCTGCCGGGTGGCGGCAATGCTGTACCCTGTCTCCGGGCACAGGGCTGCCGTGGCGATCGAGCTGCCGGTGAACCGCAGCAGCGCCAGGGAGGGGGGACAGCGTGCCCCCCCTAACGGCACAGCGGGCGCGGCCACAGTGGTGTGCAGCATCCAGCTGCGCCCGACAGCAGGACTCACCCCGGCAGTTGGCTCCCCCACCATGAGACTGAGGGAGCGGGGGTCCCCAACAGAGCCCCCCAGCCCCACCATGTAGGCAGAGAAACTTGTGTTCACACTTTGTTCTGGGCTGAATCCTCGAGACTCAGCAGCTGATATAAGCCCCGAGTATGTGAGTGTCTGAGCGTACAGGTCCGCCTCAAGCAGCAGTACAGCCCCCCGGCCGGCGTTTGCCCGATAGGTCCCCACTGCCAGCGAAGTGAAGCGACTGCGTGATTCCTGGCTGAGTGCAGTGATTGACTGCCCGATTTCGATGTCGTCATCATTCCCGAGGCGTGCTGCCGGGTCTGGAATGGCATCTCGGGCAGCCTCAGCTGTCAGCACGCTAGGCAGTGTCTGCCAAACAGCTGCTCCAAGAGACGTAAATCCCAACGAGCACAGTGCAATGCTGCCAGTGAGCTGGCCGGCTGGGGTGGACCCCACTGCAACATGCACAGTGGAGGCGCCCCAACCCCCCAGCACAGCAATGGAGGAGCCGAGGCGGCTCCCATTGCTCCCTGGGCCCGCCCACCTGGCCCCAGTCTCTGAACAGCTCCCACGCTTGCCCAAGTCGCCGTCCAGCTGTTCCATGGTGACTGCTCCGTCATTATTGCTGTAGCCGGTTGCGCCAATCAGCAGCAGCAGTGGATACTCCGTTGATATCTCTGGGACACTAACGGCTGCCAAGCTGGACCCAAACATGATGTTTGGGCCCATTGAACACGACTCCTGACTTTTGAGGATAAGCCAGCTGGTGCTGTGTGCTGCATTCCTAGTGTCAGCAGTGGCAGGCACCCCCCCCTCACCCAGCAGCAGCACCGTCACAGCGCTTTGAAATGGATCGCCAATGGCCACATCTGGGAAGCCATTGCCATCAAGATCGCCAATTCCCACGGCAACGCTGCCCCAGCTGTTTACGTGACGAAGCGTGCCGTCACTTGAGACTGTATCTTCTGCCAAAATAACGCGCACTGCCTTGAAGCGTCCTTGCGCGTCCAGGAAGTGAATGAACACACGAGCGGCTTCTAGTGGCGACGCCAGCACCTCAGGGAAGCCATCTCCATCCAAATCGCCTAGAACAGCCATGCCGGTGCCAAACTGCGGATCTGTTCCCGCGTCTGCCATGACTGTGCCAAAGTTGCCCCCCCCCAACACACCCCCTGCACCCCCAAACGGGTCCAAGCCTACCACAGACAAGTCCCCCAAGCTGGTCACATTGATCGGAGGCACAGGAGCCAGCGGTAGGTGCGGACACATGCCCTTCAGGGGGGCACTGCGTCCGGCATGAGGCAGAGTGGCCAGCCCCCCTGGGCAAGTGTTGCTGTGCCCTGCAGCAGGGATTGCAGGCAGGGACGCCACCAGAAGCGCAGTGGTGTTTATGCTGGTCGCACGTGGGGCAGAGACTAGCAGCTGGAAGGGGGCATCCGGTGCTGCACCGGGCAGTGCGGCAAGGGCTGCACCGAAGTTCGCCCCGGCGTCCAACTGGATGCCTAGGGCTGCAGCCGCGGTGGGCCCAGTCAAGATGTGCGTCCACCTCCGCTCCACGGGCCAGGCGGTTGCACCATCAGTGTTCCATGCAAGAATGCCCACACTGCCGTTGGGAAAAGAACCCCCCACCACGCCCCCTCCAGTCATAGATGGCGGCTCCAGCAAGCTGCTCACAGCAACAAGCGGCGTGCGTTGTGGCACCAGACCGCACGCATTGCCCCACCCAACAAAGGCAACAGCTCTGCCCCAACCTGCCCCGGCATCAGTTGGGGCTAGAATAGATGCGATGTTTGCGGCTGTGCAGGTGGGGCCTGTGGGCCGTGCGATGTACAGCCCCCCCCCCCTCCATTTGCGCCAGGGGCCCCTATGGCCAAATCAGAATGCCCATCAAAGTCCATGTCAGGCAGCGCTGCCACAGAGTACCCGAATTGATCCCCAGGCTGGGAGCCGGGGGCAGCACACGAAATGGATGCAAGGCGAGTCCCTGGCGTCGCAAGCCTGTATGCCACCAGGTGCAGCAGGCCTGTAGAATGGTTCGATGGCGCAAGTGCATTCGGCGCACCAACCACCAGCGTCATATGTGCCGGGTGTGTGTGGCTGACCGTGCTGGAAATGACAGCGGGCGCGATCCCGCCCACCGCCAACGCGTGTCCAAAAGAGGATGCGTCCTCTCCCGGGGCCAGCAGGCTTGCTGCAGAGTGCTGGCGTACTTCTCGTACGACAAGAGGGTCCGTAGAGAAGTCAGCACGCAGCTCCCCCATGAAGATAAACGCAATCTTGCTGAGCTCTGGTGCCCCGATCATCAAGTGCATGTTGCCACTGGCGTCAACGTCGCCCAGAGCAGCAAGCGAAGACCAGAGGAAGTCTGGGGTGCCACTGCCAGAGTACAGTGCCGAAAGCGATCCACTGGATGTCACCCACAGCCCTGTGTCCAGTACACCCGTGGACTGCAGAGGGTGGGATCCGGGGGGGCTCTGCCGTATGAAGGCCACCCCACCCTGCGTGCCAGGGGCGTTGGCGGTTACACCCAGCACGAGGGAGCCGTCGCGCAGAACATCGCCAAGCACAGCCATGGACGTTCCCCGGGTAAGGCTGTTGTTGAAGGGGGCGGCAGTCATGCCAGGCCAGAAACTGCTGGCGTGGTCACGGTGATTGTGTTGCGAAGCGGGCTGCCACCACGCCGAGGGGCTGTCGCACACGCTTGCCTCGCTGAGCGCTGCTGCAACTGAATGAGCCTGATGACCATGGCTATTTTCGTAAAATGAGCAGTCCTGGTTTGAGTAGTCTCCAACGCGTGCAGAAGCTTCAGCCTGTCGATTCAAGCAAAAGTACCACAAGCAGAGCCCAAACGAATACAAGCCGAACCGCATGATGTACAACACAGCAAAGCAATACTTTGTGCAATATTTTGGAGAGTGTGGGTCAAGCAAGAACAGCCTGAGCGCAGATTTCAAGTCTTCAGGACTGTGTTGTGTGAGGAAGAGGTGGTCGACAATTTCCGCACACCGCTCCGATACTGTAGATTCTTAGGGTGGGGATGTCGAACAAACGAAAGCATTCAATCAAATGGGTGTTTACTTTTATTTGTCAAGCATGGGTCTCAGTCTCCTCTGCTGCTTCAGCCCCCAACAAGATGGTGGAGAACATTGAGGGGGCTGCTCGTCCTCTTATTGGTCTCTCTGGGGAACCGGACCAGAATGCAGCCTGCTCAACTCAATAACGAATTGCAAGGAGACGCTAAAATGCATAACAGTCATAACAAATCAGTAGTAAAAAATCTAACATAAAATGCAACTGCCAGCCGGCACACTACATATCCAGACTTTTCAAATCTAACCAGAATGCTCCTGACTGCTGAAAGCAACTCTGGTATCTGGTATCTGGTATAATATCTGGTCTGGGTTGATTTCGATATTTTTTGTCTCTGCTGTGTGTCTGCTGCGCGCCAGCCCACAATTTCTGTGAATCACCCCAGTTCATATATTGATTTCTGTGCATGGCTCCGAGCTGATACAATGCTTCTCTACAATGGTCGAATTGTGAAAGAGCACTACCGGTACTACTAGTGGTGTCATGTCTCTATCAGCTGAAGCTGTTTGTTGCTAGCCCTTGCCTGGCAAATAGCATGGCACCTGTTTCTGGCGCTTCAAAACACAAATGGCGCAGATCCACAGCCCATGAGAATCGAACGTTTATCATGTTGGTCCCAGTGAGTCCCTGCCAGCGAAGTGGTGGTTTTCACAAAGATGGTGTCGGACAAGAAGAATTGTCTCTGGAGTTGTGAAGGAGCGTTGAAACCATCTGCCATTGCCAATGAGCAGAAACGCGTACTGAAGTACACAGCCTTTGTTTAGATCTTGCTTGTGCAGCTGCTACAGGGCTGCGCTCCACTGTGATCCCGAATTGCCGAAAGCTCTAGACCAAGCTGCCCTAGTACGACCGGTACGGACTACCACCAGTCAATTTTCACAGCTTGCTAGCCAGGGCATTCGCAGGCCAAACTCCATTGTGAATGCCTCTGGGCAATTCACTTCAGCATCAAGCGGACCCAGGAAAGCCCCAAGCAGCGTCACACTGTGCGGAGCAAGGGTCGGCGCAAGATGAGGAGGGCTGCCCATAGGTAACGGCTGGTCTTGTGCCAAGCTGCAGAAATGCCAACTATGGATGGGCAACGGAGGCTGCAGCATTACCAAACCCATTCGCTGAGCCATATTGTATATCTCAATGGTGCAAACTCACTCGGCGGCTTTTGAACTCTGCTTGGGCCCCTTTGCTTCTGTCTTGCGGCAGACAACAAAATGCATACTAGCTATGTGACTGCGACTAGCTGACTAGCTTGCGAATTCCCATTAATCATAGCGTTTTCATCATATTTCTTCTTTTGATGTTATCCTGCCGATCACTCTGGTCCAAGACAGCCGCTTGCCGATGCCTCACGTACTTTTGCACAACTCTTGTTTGCTCGACCTGCACTTGCTAAAATCCCTTTGACAGCATGGCAACCAACCAAGACAGAAAACTATCAGAGATTATTAGCTTGGCCAGCCAGCGTAGTGCAGCTTACACAAAGGTACGCCTGACTGCCATGAGCAGGCTGCACAGCTGGCCGTCATATTCCGCATCGATCTCAAATCATGCCTGTTTTCTGCGATTTGCAACTTGACCGTGAACGCAGGATGAGTTTCCAGAACTGAAGAATGTGCTTTTCTGGATGCGTGTTGTGCTGGCAGTCACAGCTGGTGTCCTTGCCGGTGTGTCTGGCGCCACAGGCAGTGTTGGCTTTGGAGCTGGGGTCGGCGCCATCGTCGCGTTGCCCATCGCGTACTACACGGCATACCTGGAGGTGGACGTGGAGGACTACGGAAGCCAGGAGCTTTTAATGGAAGGTGCCATGCCCGGCGTGGCGGTGTTTGTGCTGCTGTGGACTGGCCTTTTCAACGCACTGTATGTCTGAGGTACCGCTCGCAGGTGCTTCAAGCGATGGAGGCGTCAATGAGCTGCTTTTAGGCGAGGTGTGTGCGTTGGTTGGTGTAGTTGTGCTGTCCATGTGGGTCCAGCCCTGCACCAGCGCTGGGGGTGCCATGCTGCCGGCTCGAGTTTTGTCCCTGGCTGCAGGGCCTGCGTGTCAGCAAATGGACGGATCACATTGCCAGTGCAAGCACAGTGCAATTCACAGGCAGTAATGGGTGGTGGTGTTTCAGCCAGTGTATTTTTGCCGTGATGACCGTGAGGGTGTGAGGCGGGTGCAAGGGGCTGGCAGAAATTGTGACTGTACCCGTTGGCAACGTGTGAGGGATTCATTGCAAATGTATCTAAGCTCGCACTGGCACTATCATGCAAATTAAAATTGACTTGGATCACAGCATTTAGCGCAAGAGGATGGGCTGCTGCCACTGCCCCCAAAGTTTTGAATCCTGTGCATTCGCGTGATGAGCAACATGACAAAACTGGAAGCATAAGCTATCATACTGTTTAATCAAATGATAGGCCGTTGTTCTCGGCCTTGCTTCCGCAAAAGCAGCAGAAGCGGAAGGACAAATGGTCGTGCAGGCACTTCCCAGATGTTTCTGGTCCACGCACCCGGGGCTTGCGCCTGACAGTTCTGGCTCAAGCCCTTCGGCTGTCCTTGCGGTGAAAATAGGTTTCAAGTGACAGCAGACTTGCTGGATACGGTGGGTCTGCTATCGGCGCCACGGAAGATGGCACGAGGCGTTTGCTGCCACCCAATCCTGAATTCAAGTCATGCGTTCAGGCAGCTCGTGCCGGCTGATCGCATGGGACATTCCACCAAATTGCACAAAAAGACACCAATATTGCCCTTCCATGCTACCTGTGGGTTCTTTAGAATGTGCAGCCTGGTGTTCAATGCTATTCATGGTGCAGGGCTAAGTCGATGCACCCAGATCTCAACGGCACCACCGAAACGTCACATGTGCAGATGTGCTGGCTGGTGACCATCATCGCACTGAAACAGCTGCTTGTCCTTTTGCTGGGACAAATTACATTGAGAGCATTCAGGCTGCCGCAGAGCTGGGCTACTCTCCCCAATACTGGTCCAGCCGTATGGAGAAGGTATACCCACAGCTGTGTCTCAGGCTGGTGGCCCCTGCACCTGACGTCCCTGCTCCTGGCGTAGCCTCGTACTGCTGACACCTGCATATGCACGACCCCCGCTCAGCCAGTGACACGGCACGCCCATGTGGGTGCACCGGCTGCGCGCCCAGATCTGGGGGTCCAGGATGTGCGCTGCACCAATGCTGGCTCCGGCGGGTGGGTGTCTGCTTGATGGCGCTGGTGCCAGCGCGGGGGGGTGGCTCAGATAACACTCTCCCTCGGCCCAATGTGCGCAGTCTGCCCAACGGCGGTGGCCTGCGGCAGGGCCGCCACTCTAAAAAGCAGCAGCCCATGGCCACGTGGCAGTGTTGTCACATGCCAAGCAGGAGCCTGGTGTAAGGGCAACATGACGTTGCTGTGAGCTGGGTGGAGTACTGTGCTGTCCATGTGCATGGCTCCTTCTCAAACAGGGCATACATGAACGGCAGCTATACAGGTGCAAGAAATGTCTGCGCGCCGTCTACATCTAGCTCGGCCGCTTCGTAAATTTCCTGCCCAAAGATTCTGCGAGCTTTTGTGCACAAGGAAGCAAAAACCTTCTTGGTGATGACCCAACACTAACTGTTGACGCATGCAAGCCATGGTAACAGCAGCCTCATAGCATCATCAGTGCGCAGCAGTCGACCAGCTTGCTGCCAGTACGGCAAAAAGTCACGTGTTTCCCTCAAGCGGGCAACTTAGCATGTATCACATGATACGTTGTGTATATTTTACGTTTTGATTGAATTTTATGGTAGTTGGGGTGTCGCACACGTTGATTCTGCGCACAGGTGTTTGCCAGCCGCAAATCAGCAGCTTCCAAGGTTTGACCACGCCTAGAGAAGCAAGGCAGCGCCAGCCGCGACAGCAGCTGCAGCAACAGCAGAAGCCGCGCCAGTGACAGCATTGCTGGAGCTTGCCGATGATCCGCCGTACAGGCAGGAACCAGAGGTGATAGTGGCCTGGACCTGACACACTGCGATTGGGGTTCCAACGGTTGTGACGATGCTAGTATTGACCCCAGAACCAAATCCAGACACCCTCACACCGTAGGAAGATTGGGAAATGAATGCAGTGACACTGGCTCGCGTGCTGCTGTCAAGTGTGCTGTAGCCTGCCTGCGTACAATTTGTACTTGCGGGCAAAGTGATGGTCGTGCCGTCGGCACTGTCGGGCGCCAAGCTGACCGGCGTCAGACACGCGCTGAGGCCAGTGGGGCAGGTGCCGGTCAGCATGCTCATATCAGCAGTGATGGTGCAGGGTCCATCTACCACGCCAGCGCTGGCGGTGCCCAGCAGGGCAGTGGCCACCACGGCAGCCAGGGCCAAAACACGGGAAGTCAACTTCATGGTCGTAAAAATGAGGAAAGGTTGTATCTTGAGACGAAATACAAAAGAAAAGCTTTCATTAAGAAGGGAGAAAAAGCTTGAGGGAAAACAAAATTGAAAACAGGGTTGAGTGACCAATCTTGCCGAGAACAGCACAGCTGCTAGGCAGTCCCCCCCCATGCAACAGGGGTCCAACTGGTGCCGTTGCGTACAGGGTGCATCGCCTTCTCTGCGCACTCAAAGTTAGCACTGATCACCACCAGCCCAGGCTGCACTTGCCAGGGAGCCCAACAGCCGTGTTGCCAAACTTGGCAAAACCTCCAACGCGGGCAGCTACACGAGCTGCCATGGCACTATTGGGCGCGCGTAGTATATTCATGGCTTGCACAATTGAGGGCCAGCGAGCGCATCGTGCCACAAGCAGCCCCGGGCCCACTGCCACAATTGCAAGCAAACAAACTGTCATTTGAAAGCTGCGTTCGACAGCGAGGACACCCGAAGAACTTTGGCCAGCACTGTTAGACGCAAGCACCGGGGTGTGGACCACAAACATCGCAAGGTGCTGGCTGGTGACCATGATCGCACTCAAACAACTGATCATCCTCGTGCCAAGGCAAGCTGTATGGGACGCAGCCGGGCCAGGCATGCCGGGCAGTTTTCGCCAAGCTGGGCTAGCGCAGCGCTTACCGGTACAAGTGCAGCGGGCACCTCCTGACTCCCACCTGGGCAACAACGTCCTGGCACACGCTTGCGTCCATATACAGGCATGGGCTTCTGCGCATGCCTGGCGGCCTGCATTTCTGCCGTTCCTGCTTGCTGCGCTGCCTGGCATCGCCCACCATTTCACCTGCACCAGCTTCTCTCGGCCAGCCTGTCACAGCCGACACTCCCATGGCCTGCAGCTGGTGGCCGGGTGGGACGACTTGCGGGGCGCTGCTGGGGGCACGTGACGTGCACTGCACCATTGCTGGCTCAACTGGTGTGTGTCTGTGTGTGCCAAATTTAAATGTGCGCAGTCGGCAGGCCAGGCCAGGGGAGGAAGCAACTGACCTCGGGAGTCAGCGCTCAAAAGTGCAAGAGGCAGTTTGGTCAGAATCCAAGCAGGAACTTACCTAAGGTAGTTGAGAACAGCAGGGAGACGCTGAAAAGTTTGATGGGCCATCCACGCGCAGGGCAGTGTCCCAAGGAGGACATGGACATGCTGCACCTGGGCAGCTACAAGAAATGTCTGCACATGCACCAGACCAGAGGTGGACCACCTGGGCATGCCCGTGCTTTGTAGAATTCCTCCGGAAGCAAAGCATGCTTGAAGTCGTGCACGCTGAAAAGTGTGCAGGTGGTTTCGAGAGTTCGACTAGAGCTAGAAGCACCAGCAGTATGCTCGGTGTAGGCACATCAATAATGCTTCGCACGCTTTCCACTTTACTTTGGCGTGTTACAGCACACTGGGCCCAAACTGAAATATTGTTGCCGCAACCAGTGGGCATGGGCAACCTGCTAAAATAAGCCATTCACCTGTATTTGTCCCAGCAATATGGTTCATGGTGGCTACATAACGCCCAATTCTCTGCCTTGCTGCTGGTTGGGGGGCAAGCCGGGCGAGCAGCGGACGTCATGGAACCTCGTCTCGTGCAAGCTTCTCAAGAAGTGGAGTGGTAGCGTGTTTCTACTGGCTGCACGGTCAGTGTGACACTTGGCATGACTAGCAGCCGGTATGATAGCACTATGTCTAACACTGTTTGTGTTCAGGCAACGTTGATGCTGCAAATGCAACGTGGATGAGAGGGACAACAGCTGAGATGAGCTCTCACCTGACCTGAGCAAGCCTGAGAGCGACGAGGCGTTTTCACACAGTTTGCCACCATGGCCGCGCCACTGCAGGAGAGGCGAACACCACTGCTGAAACAAAGCGATTTTCCCACATAATGCATGCAGCTGTGCACGCAGTGAAGCCTGGCACTAGTACTGCAGCCGCGGCCGAATGGGCGTTGCCCCGTCGCATGCTCGCTTGCACGGCCAAGTCAAATATTTCCCTCAAGCGGGCAAGTACGCAAGTCCTGGCAAGACAAGCAGTGTCCATTGGCGTATTTAATGTTTTGCGTCAAGTGTTCATTGCAGTTGTACTACGGGACACACCTTTGGTGTGCGCACACTTGTTGGCCAGCTGCAGCTGCTGCTCGCACTGACAACGCCTAGAGAAGCAGGGCGGCGCCAGCAGCGACGGCAGCTGCAGCAACAGCAGAAGCCGTGCCAGTGACAGCATTGCTGGCCGAGGCACCGCCCCCAGAGTATAGGCAGGTGCCGGAGGTGACGGTGGCCGTCGCCTGGCACTGTGACACTCCACCAGCGGAGACAATGCTGGCAGTAAACCCATTACTGGACCCAGCCACTCTCGCACCAAAGCCATCTGGGCCAATAAATGCAGTGACATAAGCCAAAGATCCGCTCTCAAACGTGGTGTAGCCGCTGGACGTGCAGCCTGCAGGCAAAGTGATGGTCGTGCCGTCGGCACCGTCGGGCGCCAAGCTGATTGGAGACAGGCACCCGCTGAGGCCAGTGGGGCAGGTGCCGGTCAGCGTGCTCATATCAGCAGTGATGGTGCAGGGTCCATCTACAACGCCAGCGCTGGCGGTGCCCAGCAGGGCAGTGGCCACCACGGCAGCCAGGGCCAAAACACGGGAAGTCAACTTCATGGTCGTAAAAATGAGGAAAGGTTGTATCTTGAGACGAAATACAAAAGCAAAGCTTGCACGAGGAAGAAGAAAACGTAGAAAGAGTAGAATGAAATTGAATTGAACCAGAGTCCAAGCTCTGAAGTGAGTCTGCCTTTGCAGCCTTGGGCATGCAGCATGGCTGTTGTATGAGCCCAGCAAGCAGCCTGTAGGCCCCTGGCCCAAATCCCCCTAGTGCACGGGTGACGCCTCCTGACCCGGGCAAGGCCGCCGACGCCCAGGGCGACGGCGACAGGAAGGGGGCCTGCTGCAGCTCCCGGCGTGGTGGGACGTCATGCTGCGCAGATCCCCTGGCAGCTCGAGTCCCGGCCTGGGCTGTGGGGACTGCACATGGTGCACCCAGGGTAGATGTGCAGCACATTCTCAGCAGCCGGGCAACAAGCCCACACTGCATTTGCGGGGGCCGGGCAACAAGCACCGGCTCGCCTTGTTCATTTGATGTGGTGACACTGCATTGCCGCCTGCGCTGCCTTGTGCGAGCTGGTCCTGCGCCAAGCCGGCGCAAACAAGTGTCCGCCCTCCAGCGTGCTTCGCCTGCGCTGCTCCGCCCGGCTTTGGAGCCGCCTGCTGCTGCTGCTCAACTGCAGCAAGGGCTTATTACGGTACCACTCTCACACACCCATGGAACGCACCCAGCAAACAGGCATACACGCCACACACGAGTGGGGGCAGCTGAACGCTGTGTATCAGCAGTGCGCAGAGGCACTGTGCACACTCCCTGCCGCAGCACCAAGGGAACGGTCCTGCTAGTGTGCCCTGAAGTGCAGAGCCAATCACAACACTGCCCCCCCCGCTAGTTCGAGGGGTGCGGCTGCTGCAAATGCAGCCGCCCGGGCATTTCTTGCTTGCGTGCCTGACAGTCTGGGCCGGCCGCTGCTTCCTACTTCGAGCCTCACAGTTCAGCTGGGATAGCCGGCCTCACCTGAACACAACAAAAAATCTACAAAACACATGTTTCGGCACCTGCATCAGGCAGCTGCGTTGTGCGAGTGGCCGGTGCAGCAGTGCGGATGGCCATGGCGGCACGAACGAAGCTTCTGCTCGCTCCCAGGGGCTGAAGCCAACTTGTGGCCTGGTAGGCAAACTCCCTGCACAGGCCAGGTGACACCAGCATAATCCATCAATGGTCAATGGCGGGTGGTGAAATGGTTTTCATCAGTTTTGTTTCGCTGCAGGGCAACAGAACATGCCTTTGACATGTGTACACTAGTTGTCCCAGCTGCAGGTGCTGCGCCTGGAGGCTTGCCTACGCCAGGAGCAGGGCAGCGCCAGCAATGACTGCAGCCAGCACAGTGGAAGCAGCTGCATGCAAGGCGCCAGCGGCACTGGACATCGGAGGTGGACTCGCTGACGGTGTCTCAGGTGGGGTCCCGCTGGGCGTCCGAGTCGGGGTCGCAGTCACGGTCGCAGATGGAGTCCCAAATGGGCTTGGGGTCACAGTTGAGGTTGTGGTGGGCGTGCCGGACCTTGTCGCAGACGGGGTCGCAGCCGGCGTCCCGGTCAGGGTCGCTGAATGGGTCGTAGTCGTCGTCGCGGTGGGGGTGCCGGACCTTGTCGCAGACGGCGTCGCACTTGGTGTCCCGGTCAAGGAAGGAGTTGGGGCGGTTGACGGGGTGCCAGATACAGTGGTCGTTACAGTGGGGCTAGGGGAGGGGGGCGGAGCGCGGTCAGAGTACAGGCAGGTGCCAGCGGTGACCCTGGCATTCACCTCACACAGTGTAACAAATGCTCTCAGTGTGTTGTTGTATGAGATGATTTTGGCTGTGGTTGTGATTGCGTTTGACCCGTACACCTGGAGAGAAACTTGGGACTTGATCAACAGCTGAAACAAGGCAAATGTGCCCGTATCTTGAAAACTGTATGCAATGCCAGGCGAGGTCTTGAGGCAACCTTGGGGCACGATCATCTCAGCGGGGTCAACATTACTGGGTTGCAGCTGCACAAAGTCAAGGCACATCTGAACACCAGCAGGGCAGGTGCCGGTCAGTGTGCTCATATCGGCAGTGATGTTGCAGGGTCCATCCAGCACGCCAGCGCTGGCGGTGCGCAGCAGGGCAGTGGCCACCACGGCAGCCAGGGCCAAAACACGGGAAGTCAACTTCATGGCCATGCAAGGCAGTGTAGTGACTAGATATCGTATCTATATGCGACTTAACGGCTCAGGGACATCTCGCCGGGGGGTCAGGGAGGCTCATATGACCCCCCTGCCCGGTTTTCGAGCCATACAGCGGCCAAATTTAGGTGTAGGATATTACCATTGCCGCAGGAGCTAAATTTATCAAA